>ERZ780157.3109-NODE-3109-length-14392-cov-3.139987_pt1 | contig 14392 bp, 13 predicted proteins | sample MGYA00511169_ERZ780157 | MGnify/ENA primary metagenome ERZ780157 (study PRJEB29588, sample SAMEA1965149) | human gut metagenome | biome: human gut; feature: human-associated habitat; material: faeces | place: Denmark | collected 2008/2010 ... | reverse complement strand
ACGGGGCAAAAGATCCGAGCAATCCATCATTGCGATGTTTCCGACGGCGCGTATACTTACCGTCTCTGGACACAGACCGGAAAGCCGAATACGAGATATCCGCGGGAGGAAAATGACAGATACTATCTGTACGTCGAGCATGGCGGCTATCTGGTTTCCCTGGCCATGACAGAATACGATCTGATCACGGCTTGCGGATATCGACCTGCCATGCAGGAGCTGTATGGCGGTGAACAGGCGCGGCAGACGCTGTTTGACGGCTTACAGGGCAATGCAGTCAGAGAAGCCCTCGCTGCCGAACGTGTTGCAATTGCCCGGCTTGGCGGAGAATCTGCCCGTCAGGCAGCGTATATCCACGGCGTGCTTTCCGCGCATCTTCAAAGGTATACCGCCAGTAAGGAAAATGGCGGCGAGACCTTTCCGGATTATATCGGCGCACTGATGGCAGATGAGCTTGACCATTGTATGCAGCTTGCGAAGATTTATAGCGCACATCGGGCGCAAAAGGATGCTGCCCGACGCGAAGAAGCCGCTGAGCAGGAACGTGCGCACCGGCAAGCTGTCAACGCCGAGAAAGAAAAGGTTGTTCACGCTGCGCTGCAAACCATCCGCAGCGGTGGTACACTGCAAAATGTTTCGCTTCGCTACTATAAGGACGACGGTACACTGGTGGAAACCTCGCTGATTTTGTATCTGATGCGGGAGTATCACGTCAATGTGCCGCTCCGCACGCAGGGCTGGATCAAGGAACGCTTGACGACCGCTACCGTTCAGGAGGACTTCTGCGGCTCGGTTACCTACTACCGCGCAAAGAAGAGTCCATGCTCGCAGAAGTTCTTTGACTGTATGCGGGAGCTGATTCAGGCTGTCCACAACGCGAAGGAGGCAGCCGCATGATAAAAATGTGTGTCCGATTCTATCCAAAATACGACGTGGAGCTTACATGGAGTTCTCTTCGTTCAGGCTTCGCCTATGACCCTGATGCGCGGATCTGCATACGCTGCGGAGGTCCTCTACGTCCCTGCCTGGAAGAAAACGCACGCAGCAGGGTGATGAACGTCCAGATTTGCCCGGAATGCGGAATAGATGAAGCCCTTCGCGATGCCCGCGACGACGTCTTGCCTATGAGCGAGTGATACATCGTAAAAAACCATTATTTTGGCGAGATGTACGATCCCGACACCGCTGTGCTGATGCCGAACTGCCGGTTCTCATGCCTTTTCTTTGCAAAGCGAAAAAGGCTGCCGCCAGACAACGCGGATTACCTGGTTGCATTTGTTGCTTCTTCTCGTTCTGATTTTGATGGCAAGCAGTGGCGAACAGCGTGGTTTGCGGATGAAGCGTTCCGTGATGAAAAAGAGCTGTTGGATGAAATCGATGCATTTCAGAACCGCCTATTCCGTCTTCCGGAATTTCAGACGCTGCGCGACATGGCCCATATGTGCAAGCTCTATGCTGGGCGCACCAAGGTTCCATCGGAGTTCCAATTGTTTTCAGAAACAAGGAATTTCTATATCTGGCTTCGGATGACCACGCGGGAAAAAGCGCACCACCTGTATATCAACTATTATCTGAAGGATTGGAGATATCTATGAGTATTACCCGAAACAATGAAACAAAACGAGGAGGGAACTGAAAAGGATGAATGCTTCTGTTTATGAGCAAATGCAGCAATTGATCTGGCAGCTCCAGCAAGCGGACGTTGCCTACTATAAGCACGATGCGCCAGTCATGAGCGATCTGGAATATGACCGTCTGATGGACGAACTGGTTGCGCTGGAGGAAGAAAGCGGCGTGATCCTGTCCGGTTCGCCTACGCAGCGCGTCGCCGGTGAAGTCTTAGAGACGCTGGCAGAGGTTCGGCACACAAAGCCCATGCTTTCTGCCGCAAAGACAAAATCTCTGGAAGACCTGAAGCGTTTCGCGTCCGGACGGGACGTGCTGCTTTCATGGAAGATGGACGGGCTTACGCTTGTCCTCCGATATGAAAACGGGCAGTTCAAACAGGCGATCACGCGCGGCCGCGACGGTATCATCGGGGAGGACGTAACCCATACGGTAAGAACCTTTCTCAACGTGCCGTTGACCATCCCCATTCTGGAATCGTTTGAGGTTCGCGGCGAAGGCGTGATTTCATGGAAAAACTTCGACGCCATCAACGCGGAGCTGGACGACGCCTACAGCCATCCCCGAAATCTTGCCGCCGGGAGCGTGCGAAAGCTTGACGCTTCGGAGGCAAAGGAACGGAGGCTGGAGTTCTGGGCGTTCGATCTGGTCAGCGACAGTCTGGAATCTGGCAGCAAGCGGGCGCAGCAGCAGCTTTTGGCTCGCTGCGGATTCAGCGTGGTTCCGTATCTTTATTTGTCGACTTCCAGCAGCGCCCGTGATTTGGAGCTCGCTTTTTCCAGTATGCAGCCGGCCAAATTTGAATACCCCGTCGACGGTCTTATCATGGAATACGACGATCTTGCATATGGCAAAAGTCTCGGCGCTACCGGGCACCATGAAAACCGCCTGATTGCGCTCAAATGGGCAGATGAGCTGTATGAAACCACATTCCGAAGCGTAGAGCTTGCAACGACGCGCACCGGAATGGTCAGCCTGACTGCGCGGTTCGATCCTGTCAATATGGACGGCGCAACGGTCAGCCGCGCCTACCTGCACAATCTGGACAATTTCCGTGCGCTTCAGCTGGGTTCCGGTGATACGGTTCGGGTATACCGCGCGAATATGATTATTCCGCAAATCGCGGACAACTTGACAAAGAGCGGTACATACCTGCTTTCCATGTCCTGCCCCTGCTGCGGCGCAGCGCTGGAGGTTGGAGAAACAACCGGTGGAACGCATCAGCTATTTTGCAGAAATCGAAGCTGCACGGCAAAGCTGGTACAAAAATTTGTCCACTTCTGTGATAAAAGCCGAATGAACATGGAGGGTCTGTCAGAGACGACGCTGGAAAAGCTGATTGGACACGGCTGGGTTCATACATTTGCGGATTTGTACGATTTGGAGCAGCACCGCGACGCTATCATTCAAACCGATGGCTTCGGTGAAAAGTCTTTCGAGCGGCTGCAAGCGGCCATTGAGAAAAGCCGCACCCGCACGCTGGCAAAGTTCATTGCCGGGCTCGGTATTCCGACCATCGGTCGTCATGCCGGGCAGGAGCTTGACCGCTGCTTCGCCGGTTCGTGGGAGGCGTTTGAAGCAGCCATTCAGAAGGGCTTTGATTTCACGCAGCTGCCAGATTTCGGCGCTGTGATGCAGGAGAACATTTACACATGGTATGCGGACACGGAAGAAGCAAAGCTCTGGCGTCCGCTGTTGGATAAAATACATTTTATAAAGGAGACGACACCTATGAGTATCACAAAAGAATCCCCGCTGTACGGCAAAATCGTTGTAGCGACCGGCAAGCTGGAACACTATACGCGAGACGGCATCCAGAGCAAGCTCCTGCAGCTCGGCGCGATTCCAGCATCCTCTGTGACGAAAAAGACGAACTACCTGATCGTCGGTGAAAAAGCCGGAAGCAAGCTGGCAAAGGCACAGCAGCTCGGCGTTCCGACACTGACGGAGGAAGAATTTGAAGCGCTGCTCGCAGGATGAGGGAGCGCTGAAATGAAACGCACGATCCTTGCATATCTGGAAATAGACGACGACCTCGCTTTTGAAAAGATAGACGATGGACCGATTGCCTATCTGGAAAGGGAATCTGGCTGGCTTGCGCAAAGCGGCATCTTTATCACAGACGCCGCCATTGCTGATGCCGACGCAGCTGACCCGAAAGAAGCCTATCTCGTATACCTTGCCAGATTCGCCTTTGAGCATTTGGGCGACGGAGATATTTCTCCGATGTCCTATGAGAAGTGGCGATCTAAGTATCTGGGCACCTCGCCGGTCAACGCAAACTCCAAACCGCCGGCAGCGGGGTACATTCAGGAAATAGTCAAAACCATCCACGGTCTCGGCGATATTGGGCATACGGAAAGGAGCATCTGCAATGAATGAGAATGAAGTCAAAGCGCTGATCGAGCGCTTTGCAAAAAAGCAGCAGGACGGGCATTTTGCCTGCCCTCGCTGCGGAAAGATGTCGATGGATACTGAGAGCGTTACACGGAACGCTCTCAGCCGCCGAACGGCCATCTACATATGCGACGCCTGTGGGACGCAGGAGACCATTGAGGATATGATGGGCAGCCGCGGTCCATTAACGGCGTGGGGGATTGCCGCCGCACCCGAGAACTGGCACATGACGGAAAAGAACACTCGCCATAAACGTGAGGAGGAACTGCTGTTCTATATGGAGTGCTGGCGCGAGCTGCAAAGCTTTTTGTCAGAAGCTGTGCGGGACAACACGGGAGAATACCCGTTTGCGGAGAACGTTTTGAACCTGATGCGCAGCATTGAAAGGAAATACGAACAATGATTATAAGAAAGGGAGGATGCTGAGATGCGCAAATCATTGACACCCAAAGAACAGACAGCAGCCAGCAAAGCAATGCATGCCGTCGCTCCCACGAGCTGTGAGGTGCAGTGCGCCACGCCAAAGCTGCGGCTGGAGTACCTTGGACGCGATAGCTGGGAACGTCCCGTATATGTGTGTGACGGCCGTCTCTATGTCGATGTCGACCCGCGCAGGAGCAGGCCAACCGCTATCTACACGAAGCATGGCAACACCTATGGGGGCGAACCATGCGACCCAATACCGGAGGGAACAATCATTGAGTTTGTTCCCGAGCGTGATACATGGTCTTTTTGAGAGAAACGCCGCCCCAGCAAAATTTATTGCAGGAAGTCTCATTTTGAATCGGTATTTTCGCACGATGCAACGTGTGCTGGATTCCCGCTGGGGCAAGTTTCAATAACATCCGTAACGGGGCGCAGAGTATCTCTGCGCCCCATCCATATATCAAAACAAAGGAGTCTGCAATATGAGCAGTGAAATTTACTACGATAAAGCATTCATTTCTATTGGGGACAAATATATTCCGCTTGTCTGCCACGGTTCCTCGAACACCTATGAATTCAACCGGAACGGGCGCGAGGTTGCGGAGCGGTACTGGTCTGTTCTGAATCGCCCTTATCGTGGAAGAAGTCTCTTTACGAGCGAGGAAATTCAAAAGATCGCAGAAACCTATGAAGGCTTCAGCCAGGACAACCGCGGCGGTATGCGCAAGAGCCGAAACCGTGCATTTGAAGCTGGCGAGTTCCAGAAATGGTTCCTTGCGGGTCTAAAGAACGCGCACACCATTGAAGAATATCGCCAATACGGAAATTCTGTTGTCCTTACGGACCGACATACGCAGAAAACAACATATGTTTCTACAACAGAAGCCTTTCTGACCGAGTTTTCTCAAATTGGAGAGCAGAACATCGACATCCGTTTTGACTCCTGCCGTAATTTCTATCATCCGCCGCGTATCGGCAAAACGTCAAAATTTGATAAGCTCAAACAGTTCTATGTGCTGAAGGCATGGAGCGGCTACTTTGTAAAGCGGACGCGGCACAGCGTCATGACCATCCGCACCGATGACCCGACGATTCCCACCGTGCGGAAATTCCGGACAGAAAGGGCAGCGCAGAAGTACATGGAAGAAAACAAAGCATACTTTTCGCGCGTTCCCTTTACTGTGGAGTGCGTTCGACCGAAACAGGTGCAAAAGGCAGCATGACATGCCTGTAGCGCTGTTTAGAGGTTAATTTATAACTGTCCAGATAACGACCAAAGGAAGGTGATAAGACATGAGTGACCGAACTAAAGCACTGCGTTACAAACGGCCGGCACTGGCATCGATGAGTGCGCAGGAAATTATGTTGGAGCTTGAGTCCATCGTTGAGACTTGCGATGGCATCCGGTATTATATCGAGCAGCCAGACAGCGACGAAACGCTTTTGAATGCACTCGACGGAGATGAGGATGAGGCGTGGGAGTTTCGCATGGCATTTGCAGATTTATCGGCACAAGCGGATCAACTGCAAACCATGCTTTATGATCAATGCTTTGAGGACTCCTACAGAGACTTTGATGATGCGACTGTCGCGCTAATCGGTAACAGATACAATCTGGTTGGCTACGACGGCGAGGAAGAGGATTATTTTTCGCTCACAAGTTACGAAGAGGGTCTTGCGCAGACGGAATCTGGAAAACGTCTTTGCCGGCTGACAAAAGCAGAGATGCTCTCCCGTATCGGATGGGCATTTGGGATACTGCTGGCGTTTTTTGATCTGCGGCAAAAATATGACTATCTTAAAGCAACGTTCGACATCCTGCGCGACGAAAATACGTCGCTGCTGAGCGTCATCAAAGACATCGAAAAAGCCTACGATGAAATGGACGCAGATAACTTCCGAGAGTGGGCAGACAGCACAAAGCATTTTGACCGGCTGCTTGCTGCGTTTCCAGACCGTGCGTGGTTAGAGTAAGCATATATGTTTCCATCCACCATTTGGACCGAAACGGAGCCGAAGTTTACAGGCTGCGTGCTGGATGAATCGATTGACAAGATAGCATAATAAGAATATAATGAGATTAAAATAATGCTATATGGAGGCGATCGTATGAACATTCGTCCGTCAGCGGCTATTCGCCAGAACTACAATGAAATTGCAGAGCTTTGCAGAAAAACGGCCGAGCCGATTTATCTGACCAAAAACGGCGAGGGCGATTTGGTCGTTATGGATATTGAATCCTTTAACCGCCGGGAGAAAATGTTGAAGCTCCGTGAAGAACTTCTGGCTGTTGAGGAAGACCGGCTTGCGGGCAGGATCGGCTGCACTGTGGATGAGCTGGATGCATATTTGGACAGTGTGATCGAAGGAGCCTGACGCCATGACAAAAGAGCAGAGGACTTATACAGTTATTGTCTCCGACCGCGCAAAGCGGATGCTCGCGTCACATATCCGGTTTCTTGCCAACGTGAGTAAGGATGCTGCACTTGAAAAGAAAACACAGTTTATCCGAGAGATTCGCAGTCTTTCCAAGCTGCCGCATCGCTATCCATTCTTTGAAGCCGAGTTCATGCCGGCGAACAAGTACCACAAAATGTTCGTTGCAAACTGGTATCTGATTCTCTATCAGATTCAGGATGATACGGTCTATGTAGATTACATTCTGGATTGCCGCAAGGATTATGGTTGGCTGCTGCAAGCGTGAAAGCCAATGCCTTATCTTCAATAGTTATATTGGTTATATCTTTTGACCAGAATAATATCAACGACCGTGCGGTTTTAAGAAAGCCGCACGGTCTTTTTATACTCTGAGCGATGTCAAGCCCGAATTGTGCCGATTTTTTTATCATATATTTCGTCACTTCGCGCATAGTCAGCCACAGCATCTTGTGGTATCATACTCCCGTTTGTTTGACATCCGTATCCAAAGGAGGAGAATCATGCAGTACACTGATAACGAAGCCGCTTTGATCGGCGGCTTGATTTCCACCTACTTTCTTCGTCCGGCTGTGTCGGCTGCGCTGAAGGATTCTTATATTCATGTACTGGAGCATCTGCACACAGGCCGTGTGTCTGCTGCCGATCTCAGACAGATCCAAAAGGCACTGACTTTTCTGATGCCAACCTGTCAGATGTCCAGAGAAGCCCAGCGCGACCTAATGGGCGTCAATCTCAAAACAACGGCGCTGCTTCGTTCTCACCATTGACTGCAATACTTATGATAGCTGGCTTGTGAATTTGCCGCTGTATGCAGTGGAGCAAATCACAGATCTATAACTCGCAATCCATCGCACTGGTTGTGCGATTTAGAAATTCGCACCCCCGCACCTGCCTTTTGGTTTTGTTAAACTGTAATCAAAGGGTAGGTGTGCTTTAGTCTGTGAGGGCAAGGTTAGGACCTGTTGCGGACACACATAATCGCTGCCTGTGCAGGCTAAAATATAAGCGCATCGTATTTTAGCCTTAAATCTATTGACTTTATCCTGCGTTTTGGCTAAAATGTAGATGCATCGTATTTTAGCCAAAAGGAGGCAGGGCAATGTATATTGAGAGACAGCTTGAAAAGAAGTTTATAGCCGTAAGCGAGGAATATGCCTGCGTGCTGCTGACCGGTCCGCGTCAGGTCGGAAAATCCACGATGCTGCGGCATCTGATGGAGGGAACGGCACGCGCCGAGGTTTCGTTGGATGATCTGGAGGAGCGCAGACTTGCCAAAACAGATCCCGCGATGTTCTTGAAGCTGCATCCCGCGCCAGTTCTCATCGATGAGGTTCAGTATGCACCGGAGCTGTTTTCGTATATCAAGATTGCCGTGGATAACGGCGCTGCCCCCGGCTCCTACTGGCTGACCGGTTCCCAGGCGTATCGCCTGATGGAGCTTGCGCAGGAATCCTTGGCCGGAAGAGCCGCAATTCTTCATATGTCCGCGCTGTCGCAGTCGGAGCTTTGCGGAGCGGTGGATGTTTCGCCCTTTTCGCTGGAACTTGACGAATTGCAGAAACGCAAGACTTTGCTTTCCTCCGCCACGCCGAACGAGATCTATCAAAGGATTTGGGACGGCGCACTTCCCGGCCACAGGAGCGGCAAATATAAAGACCGGGATGTCTTTTACAGCAGCTATATTCAGACCTATATCGACCGGGATGTGACCACCGATATTCCCGGTGTGGATAAGGTGATGTTTGCTGACTTCATTCGTGCTGCCGCCTGTAGAAGCGGCCAAATGCTGAATCTGCATGACATCGCCGGGGATGTGGGCGTCAGTGATGATACCGCAAAACGCTGGATGAAGGAACTTGAAAAATCCGGTATTGTATTCTTCCTGCACCCCTACTCTAACAATCTTCTGAAGCGGACGATTAAAACCCCAAAGATGTATTTCTTTGATACAGGGCTGGTCTGCTACCTGACTCGGTACTCAAGCCCCGAAATTCTGATGAACGGCGCAATCAACGGAGCAATTTTGGAAAACTACGTTGTATCGGAAATCATCAAGACCTACAACAATAGTGCGCAGGATTGCCTGCTGCATTATTACCGGGATAAGAACAGCAATGAGATCGATCTGATTATGGAGAGCGACGGTCAGCTGCATCCCATAGAGATTAAAAAAAGCATCAATCCGCCCACACAGATTACGGGTACTTTCAAGCTGCTGGATAAGGCCTCCGTGCCGAGAGGGGCGGGCGCAATTATCTGTCTTCGAGAGACATTAAGCGCAATCGATAGCGGCACATATATCGTCCCTGTGTGGATGATCTGATTTCGTTCTTTAAAAGCAAATATTCTAACACAGCCGCTTGGTTTCCAAGAGAAATCAGGCGGCTTTTTCTATTGAAAAACCTGATTTTGTTCGTTCCAATCAGCAGATGTTTTTCTATGCGCTGAGGAACAGTCTCTTCCGGCACGCGTATATACGAAAGGGGCAGCTCTCAAATGAGAACTGCCCCTTTTTTGAATATAAGCATTGCAAAAAGCACCTAGGCAATTTGCTGCTGTCCCCAGCGAATCCGCATGCGCCCATCCTCGTCCGTTTCACGGCTGAGAAGCTGCGCCTGTAAATTGTAATTGACCCCAAATTTTCTGTAAACCTCGTCCAGATCTGTGTCTGCACCTTTCATGAACAGGTTGATCCGCTCCTTTGCTAACACCATTTGCAGCAGGTTGGCCTCGATACTGTCCTCATAGGTCAAAAAGTAGATGTCCTTCCATTCGGTTGAGGTATATCGAACGAATCGCATATAGAACTGACTCATCTGCGCATTGTTATAATGCAGCTCCGGAATGATGATCTTATTCACAAACTCGAAGTTGACAGAGCTTGGAAGACTCTGCTGTGTGCAAAGCAGAATCCCGTTTTTGCTCTCTCGGAGCTTTTTTCGCAGCGCACGCCGTTTGGCAAAGCTTGTCGTCGCGCCTGTTACCAGAAACAAGGGACGGTTCGGCATGGCTTTTCGTATTGCATCCGCGTAAGCGTTCAGAATTACCGCGTGGCGCACGCCGACCGCAACGATTTCCTGATCCCATCGTGCAATCATCTCGGTGGTTTTTCTCAGCTTTCCGGGCAGATCTCCCACATACTCCATCAGCGTATTGGGAGCAGCACTGATCCGAAGCAGGAGCGTAATTTGCTGAATCAGCCGCATCATTGCATCTTTTCTGGCATTCCCTGTCGTTGCAAAATAGTTCTCCCGTATCTGGTTGAACTCTTCGATTGCCCTTTTGCAAACAGCCCGTTCTGCCTCGGTAAACGGAATCGGAACCTGATGGAGCCGCCGGATCTCCCGTCCAACGATCTCCCTGAAGGAACGGGTAATAACCGTTTTGTCCAGAATGTCGCGCAGCACCTCCGCATTGTAAATGTCCTGTGTCCACTGTCCGATACCAAACACTGTGATTTTCTCTGGCAGGTGAGACGCAGAGAACAGTGCATAACCCTTTCCGTATGCCGGAATCGGTGCGCCATAATACGGGTTGCTCTTTGTCATCATATCACCGTCTCGTTCGGTGCTGTATATGTAAGGCGCCCATGAAATCATATTGAACGAGTTGTTGTAAAGCAGCTCCAGCTGCGGTGCAAATTCTACAATATTATTCCGCGTACTCGTCCCCGTCGTGAGCAGCTTTGCCCAGCATCGGCGGAAACAGGACAGCACCGCTTTTGTGCGGGCGCTTGACGGGTTTGTGATCTCATCGCTTTCATCCAACACAAGGTTTGCTTTATGCCCGTGTATCCGCATCCAGCGTTTGATTTGCCGTTTGTATTTTACAAGTGCATTTGTTGTGATTAGGACAAAATCGCCTTGACGAATCCGCTCCAAATCACGTAGTTGCTCTACAAATACGTATGGCAAATCATAGTTTGCCAGCACACCGTCCCAGTTGTTGCGAATCGAAATGGCCGAGGATACAACCCAGGTACAATACATATGCTGCCGCTGCATTCGGTATCGTCCGACTGCAATTCCAGCCAGCGTTTTCCCGCTGCCCTGTTCCCACTGTAACAGTGCATACTGTTTCTGCAACACCAAATTCAGATCATGGCGCTGATTCTCATTCAAGCAGATCAGCTCACAATTCTCCTGATCCCAAAGCTGAAAATCCTCCAGCCATACTGCAATGTCTGTATCCTGCTGCATCTCTGAAAACTTCTGGCTCTGATTCAAATATGCTCTATGCTTTCTTCGGATCAGGCGCGCATACTCTGGTGCCTGATCTGTGCTGCCGGATATTACCGCCCGATAGATTGGCAAGACTGCTCGCTGTTCCTCACACATTCGCCGCCGCGCCGCGGCACTGTAAGCCTTATACGCAAAGCAGCCGTCACGCTTTACCGGTCGGATCACATCTTCGCCTGGTCGCGCATTCTGCTTTTTCAGCACTCTGCGCAGATACGCCAGTACCTTGGCTTCGGTCAATCGCTTCTGGCACCATTCCTTATAGTCCATATTGTCCGGCTGCGTTTCCGTATAAAAGCGGCGTACATATTCCATGCAGCTCGCGTAAGAATCCCGTATCCGCGGATGCACCTTAATCTGATAGAGCATTTTCTGAACCTGATATAAAAAGTGTTCCGACGTGTCTTTGTGCTGCGCAAGCTCTCGCAGGACCTGCGCCCGTTTTTCTTTCAGCCGCTTCTGTGCAGGTTGAATCATTTCGCTGTAGATTCTCTCTGCATGTTTCGTGGAAAAGCCATTGGATAAGTCCAGACTTTCCGTTTGATAATGGCATGTCTCCATCGCAGCCCGGCTCCGTTTTTGCCAGAATTGCAGTTTGACCGGAACGTGCGCAGCGCCCATATCACGAAATATGTTCTCAGGCAACGAAATCTGTCCAAGAAAGCTGAACACGCGCTCCATCTCTGCGATCATGGTTCCATCTGTAAACGTATCGCCCAAGAAGGATGTTGGCACAATGACCGCAAGAATCCCCAACGGCTTCAGAAGCTCCGCGGCTTTGATGCAATAGTAAAGCTGAGAAAGATATGTCTTTCCCTCTTTCACCCACCAGCGCAGATTATATGGTGGATTGCCAAGAATATAATCAAACTGCACCCCCGGCGCGTAGCGGCGAATATCCTTATTTTCCAGATGTGCCTGTGGGTACAGGAACGCTGCTACCTTATAGGCATCTATATCCAGCTCGCACCCGTAAGCGTTATGCTCATTCGGAAGGAAATTAAAGAACGTTCCCATTCCACACGTCAGATCAGCAACCAGATCGTCCACGCCAATTTGCAGGCAATCTACAACAAACTGGCAAAGGTAAGCAGGCGTGAAAATTTGCCCATTCTCTGCTTCTTTTTTTGTCTCGCTGTATGCTGCATAGCTGTTATAGTCGCTGCGCCGCAATCCATGCAGACCGCCTCGTCCGGTATACGCCTGAAACACGTCGGCTTTGGATATGTCATATGCCGCGCAGGCATCATTATCGATCAGGTATAGCAGCTTTTCGTTGATCTGCTTGCGCGCCGCCTGTTGGATTGGTTCTGTCGGTAACGGATATTTCATACTCTGCACCTCACGAATATGCAGCGCTCAGGTAGACGTCAATAAACTGTTCTGCCAATGCGCTGCTTGCAAACCGGATATCCATTCTCCCGTTTTTGAACAAACGGATCTGACGAATTTTCCTGCACCCATGAATGTCTGTGCAGGGCTGCCTTACGTCACGGTAGGAGAAGAACGCAGAAAACTCAGTGGGCACGGTCTTATAGCTGCCGGTTTCAAAATGGATCACGCCTCGCAAAACGTTCTTCGCCTGCCCGGATATCTCCCAGTGCGGCGGCGTCCAGTATGTATCAGCAGTACAAAAGTACCCAGTAAAATGGATTGTTTCCTTTTGCTGAACGTACTGCGGTTCGGCTTTGCAGCCGCTCCATACTGCATCGCGGCAGCGTCCCCGCAGCTCCAGAAACGCCTTTTCCTGAAAGCTTCGCCCGTCAAGCTGAATGAGAATTCGATCCAGTACACTGGTATATCGCAGCGCCAACTCGCGCATGGCTTTATGATATACTTCCGCCGCGTTCATCTTTTCTCTCGGTTCTCTGTCCTTCTGAGCTGGCAGTAATTGCTCGATAATCTTTTCCGCAGAAAGCTCCACACTGTACGTATTTTCAAAATACGATGTAAGCCTTTTGATAAATCGTCCATGCAGACATTCCAACTCGTCTTTGAAGCAGGTCGCATCTAACTTCTTCCCGTTCCCAAGATAATACGCATATCTATCTGGCACTCCTTGCATTTCCTCGAAGATTGCTTTCTGCCGTGAAATACTGTCCGCCCATATAAAGTCCATTTCCGTTAATGTTTCTCGCGCCGCATCATAGGCGCGCTGCTGGCGCTCACAAAAGTCCCTGTCGTCTTCCGAAATGCGCGTATCCGCCTTGATTTTAACCTGTTCGATCTTTTCTAATAAATTCATGCTGCACCTCTTTCCAAATAAAAAAGACCGGCAGAGCGTTCCTGTTACGCACTGTCAGTCTACTCTCACAATATGCTGTTTTCACCGTCACAGCCGCTCCCTGTGTTGGGCGGCAAGCTGCTTGCCTCAAATAGAGGGCTATATTCTGTCACTGCTTCATCCTTTCTGCCTTTGGCTTTGATATCTATATAAAAATGCCAGCACGAAGCCGCCCAAGCAGAGGGCAGCATTACATTGCTGACATTGAAATACAAACCTGACCGACGTGCGCAATGCAAAAACTGCATCCTGATTCGGATTTGCGCAAAGAATAACTTTATTCGTATGGTAGCATGATATTCTGCGGCTGTCAATACGCGCGCTGCCATGTGCGTATCTGTATTCTTGCTAAAATGCAATGACTCCCGGCTGAGTTCTCTCAGCCGGGAGCGTTTGTGTGTGCCGGTTATTTATAATAGCCGGTCTTCTTCTGGTATTCCGCCAGCTCCCACCAGTTGGGGTTGCTGTTGATTTGGTTTTGCAGCTTCTCCCAGAGCGACTGCGTGGGCGACGGCTCCTCGGTGTACGCGGTGACGGTGTAGGTCACATACGCGCCGTTGGAGGCGTAGACCCTGTAAGCCTTCGGCGTGGACAGGTCCACACGCTGAGCAGAAGAGGGCTCCACCTTCGAAGCATTTGCCGTCACGATGGTCGGGGCGACGTGCTTCAGATCCGTGCCGTAGGGCAGGATGATCGTGATCGCCTTCGTGTCGCTGTTGATGACAGCGGAAACGCCGTTGATCATGAACGCCGTGATCTGCGGCGGGTTCTTGATCGGCGCGCTGGCGTCGTCTTCGAACTGCGCATTGATGTTGATATCGCCCGCGGGCATGATAAACGTCAGCGTAGTCTCGTTGATGGGCTCAGACTTCGCGCCCGCAGATTGCAGGCAGTAGCTCAGAGAGCCCGCGATCAGCTTCTTGCCATCGTTCGGCGTAATGGTCAGCGTGACCTCTTCGCCGGCAGCAGCCGGGTTCGGCTT
>ERZ780157.3107-NODE-3107-length-14400-cov-3.757407_pt1 | contig 14400 bp, 8 predicted proteins | sample MGYA00511169_ERZ780157 | MGnify/ENA primary metagenome ERZ780157 (study PRJEB29588, sample SAMEA1965149) | human gut metagenome | biome: human gut; feature: human-associated habitat; material: faeces | place: Denmark | collected 2008/2010 ... | reverse complement strand
ATCCTTGCGCTCTTTCATATATTTTTGTAATGGGCCGACACTTGTAGCGAGCCGAAACTGTTATCGCATTATCTGCAAAAGATATGTCAAAAGATTTCCAAATCTGAATTGCGTTCTGTTCTGATGCTTGTGAACCATAGAGCTTATATGGTTCAATTGTGTCGACGATAGCCAAGATAAAAAGCAATGGGTTATCCTGAAAACTGATTTTTTTGAAGCGCTCTCCCACTAACGCACCCAGCCCGCACTCCAAGTATTCTGCCTCTGCTGAGGCATCTGCTTTCCAAACGTTGTGAGAGATGATACAGTCTGCAATATGGGCCAATATAGGAATTTGCTCGATGCAAAAATTCCTTCCGCCCCAATCGAATGCTTCGATATGGGTATACCTCTCGTCATGCTCTAAAAATCTATGCCTGTAAGCGGATGCGTATATTTTCAGGAATCTGTCAAATAGGAGATACCCTCCAATGACTCCATGGTTGTAGGTTGGTGGCTGAAGTCTGCGTATTCCATAGGAAAAATATTTCATGAGAAGGCTTTGGGAATAACGAAAACCGGTGATCTTTGCCCCACAGGCGAACTGTAGTCCATCCTTCAGCGATGGGTTATTACCCAACAGATAATCGATTATTGTCGTCTTATACTGTCTTCCATAAAACCCATTATGGCCGCGTACTCTTTTGCGAAGTATTGGGCTGACCTGCTGGTATGGCGAATACAGAATGCTCAATCTTTGTTCAATCTTTCGCAGTCTGTAGTATCCATCTTTCTCACATACTTTCGTTTCGCGGAGCTGTCCAAAATCTGGTTTCCAGTTTTCTTCTACGATATAGCCATAGTCATGATACAGACATGTCAAAAACCAAAGATATGAAAACGGAAAGATGGTTTCTCGCATGAAAATATCCACACCATGATCTTTTTGTGTCAGACAATCCTCAAGAAATATTCCCAGAAAGAATGCAGATACCGTGTGAATAGCTCGGTATTCAGATAGATGAAGCGGTGCATCGCCGCATATCTCAAATTCATCAAAATTCTTAGACGTACGGAATCTGCTATGTACAATCATGTTGTCGTACTCATCCAATTCGTAGGCATCGCCTTTTCCACCTTGTATGAAGTATTCACGAATGAATTGTGCTGACTGTTCTGGTGCGACAATCGGATCGGTGTAAATATTCGTACCATAATAATTCCACACTGGCTCGTTTTTCACAAATGTATTACGAATAAAATCAAAAAGATTCATCTTTTCATCTCCACGAAAGGACGACGCTGAATACACGCGTACTCTTTTACTTTACGCCTTTAATTCTCTTTTGAATATCCTCCACAGATGGCAATTGGCGTTCCAGCTCTTCCGGCAGGCTGCTGGTGATCTGGTAGGCGCTGACGCCGATGGGCTTGCTCATGTCCTTGAGGGAGTATTCCGCCACAAGATCGTTCTTGCTCTTGCAAAGCAACAAGCCAATAGAAGGATTGTCCTGTTCTTTCTTCAGAATGCCATCCACCGCTGAGAGGTAAAAGTTCAGTTGTCCGGCGTACTCCGGTTTGAACTCACCGGTTTTCAGTTCAATCACCACATAGCAGCGGAGATTGAGGTTGTAAAACAGCAGGTCGATATAGAAATCATCACCGCCTACATTCAGGTGATATTGATTGCCGAGAAAGGCAAAGCCTGTCCCCAACTCCAGTAGAAGCTTCGTCACGTCTTTGACCAACGCCTGTTCAATGTCGCGCTCCACCATGTCCGCTTTGAATGGGATGAAGTCAAAGATGTACGGGTCTTTCATCGTCTGCGCTGCAAGCTCGCTCTGCGGGGAGGGCAATCGCTTTTCAAAGTTGGATACTTTTTCCACCAGCACCTGCCGCTGATACAGGCCGCTTTCGATTTGGTGAACCAGCACGTTGCGCGACCAACCGTTCTCAGCACTCCTTTCTGCATACCATAGGCGTTCCTCGGTGCTGGAAAGCTTGTCCAGCAGCACAACATTGTGTCCCCACGGAATTTGTGCAACAGGCTGTTGCACAAATTCATCGTCAGGATACGCCTCCGCGAATTTTGCCATATACTTCAAGTTTCTCGCTGAGTAGCCTGTGACGTCCGGAAAGGACAGCTTGATGTCGGCAGCAAGATTCTCCACGAATTTGCTGCCCCACGTCTTGTGAGCGTTGATGACCTCGCCGATGGAGTGATAAAGAACCAACAGTTCCCGATTGACGCTGACCGCCGCACGATACTGCGCTGTGCGGATCTCCTGTTTGATTGACTCGACGATATGCAGATATTCGTTGGAATTCATCAGCATGACATTTCTCCTCCTGCCACATACGATCTCAGTCAAGTACTCTTTTTCAGTATATCAGATATTTTTGCTCCCGTCGAGAGAAGAAATACGTCATTCAACTGGTTACAAGCCGTAACCGTTTCATTACCTTGTTTCGCATTTCGAGTGCTTTGCCGTGCAGACTTTTGTACAGCAAAAGGGAAAACCTTGATAAATCAAGACTTTGCAGATAAGAAGAACTCCTCTTTTCAACAAGAATATTTGAAAAACGGAGTTCATTCAACCTTTACAGAGATTGGTTTCTGCTGTATACTACAGATATAGTGTGCCTGAGCAAACCTGTCCCGGAGAGATCAAGATGAGAGAGGATGTGCGTCACATGAATGGCAATATTACTAATATATGCACAAACGACTATGGTAATCAGACCTATGGCTTTATTTTGGGAGAAGACGGTCGAGATTATTTCTTTCATAGGAATAATCTTATCAACTGTTCTATAGTTCGGCTTCAGGAAGGAGACCCTGTTGAGTTCACGCCAGAACTCGACCAGCGCGAGCCGGACAAGTTGTGTGCCACAAATGTTCGCAAACGAACCACATCCTCTCCTACGGTGGTTCAATATGCCAATCCAGGAATACACCGCGATGTGTCGCTAGAAAAATTCAATCATGATGAGCAGACAATTATTCGGATTTTGGCTAAGGCCCTATATATTACCAATGGCGGTAGGGAGCTAACTGTAGGTAGCTGCCATTATCGTTATGTACTAGCCAAACCGACGGAAGACTATGTAGTGAACTTCAACCTCCAGCGTGAAATTCCCGTAATCTTTTCTGACTATGAGTCTCTGGAACCCCGTTGTCTGGATGTGGCCGCCCATGTGGCAAAGGACATCCCTTCTGCCTTGCGGTTGGATCGAAGTTGTCAAATCGTGGTTAGTCGGGACAGCAATGTTGAGGAAAAGCTCGGAGAACTGCTTCGGGACAGCAACCTCAGTTCAGTAGTCATCCCCTTTTCGTACAGGGAGTTTGTATCCGGTGATATGTCTACCGCCCACATTCTCGGCCGGTTTCGCAAGTATTTGTTTGATGCCGACTTATTCACCACTTCGCAGCCTATTGTTAATGATGTCTTTTTCTTCGGACGCCGGGACTACGCTTTAGACGTAGCTACAAAATGCAAGAGTTCGTCCAACCTGTGTGGTATTTTTGGCCTGCGGCGAAGTGGAAAAACCTCCATGCTGTACGCTATTCAACGACAACTAGAGAACGCAGGCTGTTCGGTAGTATTTATCCCTTGTCAAGAAGAAATGGAGACACTGGGCTGGAAGAGTGCCTTGTATCGGGTAACAGAGGATATCAGGCGCGTCCTTGGACTCGATCCCGCCATTTTGGCCTCTGATGCAGAATACGAGGCAGATGGGGCCAATGTCTTCGGAGAAGATATGGATACCATGCTCCAAGGCTGTTCAACCCCTGTTGTGCTAATGTTTGACGAAATTGAAGCCATCACCTTTGGCGTGGGGGAAACGACGAGTCCTTGGTACGATGGCAACAGTTTTATCCACTTTTGGAATATTTTGCGGGGGTACTGCACCCGGCCTGGGTCAAATCTTTCCATTGTCGTGGCGGGTACCAATCCCATGATTAACGAAATGCCTGTCATTGGTAAGGATAGAATCGCAAACCCCATGTTCCAGCAACTTTCAGCGTCTAACCAAGGTAGTTATCTTAAGCCATTTGATATTCCCAGCACTAAAACTATGATTGACACCTTGGGTGGATACATGGGGATCAAATTTAACGACTCTATCCCTAGCAAGCTGGTGGAAGATTGCGGTGGCCACCCCTACCTGATCCGGCTGCTTTGCGGTCAGATTTATAAATATGTCCGCGAAAAAAAGCTCTCAAGGCCTTTTGAAGTGTCCAAGGCGGTATATGAAGCAGCTAGGTGCGAATTTGAGAAGAGCAACGATGCGGAGAGCTTTTATTTAATGATTCTAGAGATTCTCCAGACTTCGTATCCCCGGGAGTACGATACCTTAAAGATTCTGGCTATAGATGGTGATGGACAGCTTTCCCGTGTTTTAGACAATGCCCAGATTGTTCATCTCATCGGTTATGGACTCATTGAGAAAAACGGAGAACGTTTCGCCATCCGCTATGATACAATAAAACGGTTCCTGCAGGGCAAGTATATATTCGAGCGGACGGGCCTGAGCTTTAAAGAGCAAGCTTTGGAGATCAACGCTCGGATGAACGACTGTGAACTGCGCCTACGTGCACTGGTGCGACGTACTTTGAACGCACACAAAAAGGTAATCAACCCCAAGCAGGTCTTTTTAGACGCCATGGCCGCCCACCCATCCGTGACCGAGAAACAGAAGAGGATTGCCACAGGTTTGGAATATAAGGATCTGTTTGACCCCACGGTGAATCACGGCTGTTACTTCTTGGTGCTGGTTCTTGTAATCGAGCAAAATTACGATACTATATTTTCGGCTTTATTCGGCCAGGATAAGGACACGGTAATTGAAACGCTGAAGGCTCGCTTCAACCGATACCGTCAGATACCGGCTCACCCCATAGATGAGGACGCAAAAAAATGGAGTGACCATGAGTTCAATCAATTCAGAACTGATATGACCTGGCTGGAGAACATCCTATCCGATAACGAGTAACCGCACTCCAATTTTGCCTTACTCGCATTATAGCAAAAGTGTTCAAAGACAATATACCTCAGAGCAGCCCCCGCTTTTCGAGCTTTTTTATCGAAGAGCGGGGGCTATTTACATAAAGGGTGTGCTTATTTTCAGCGTAAGTAATCAAAGGCTTGTCCTATTTCACGCAACCCCTTCAGCATCCCTTTTGACGTCATCTGCCCCCCCGAAGCGCCGAAACTTTTCATGTTGCTCCGGCGTCGCGTCGCAATCAGTTTCCAGCGTGTGATGCGCAAAAAGGACTCGGTTTTTCGACTAAAATGTTTGAAAAGCCAAATTTATTCAAGGCGTATTCAACTACTTTGCACATCACTTTTAACAAATGACCTCAGCGTGCCAAATCCGCACTCTACTTCTGCAACTTTTCAATTTTCTCGATCCCGCTTTTCAGCCGGACAAGCACCTCATCCTTAGAAAGTATCCTGACCGACTCGACCAACGCACGAATTTGGTATTCGTCCCACTTCGTAATGACTGTACCGGCCTGCTCCAAAGTATCTGCGGCCAACTCCATGTGGCTGGTCAATTCTGCGTCTTCTGCCTGCCGCTGCTCCAGTTCGGCACGTTTGGTCTTCAGCTCCGCTTGCTGGGCAAGGATCGTCTTGAACCGTTCACTATAGTCTTCACTATTGCCGGAGGCCGCAGCTACGAAGGCGGTATCGAACTCCCGTGCCAGAGCTTCTAATTCTCTGTCGATCTCCGCGACGGTAAGTTCTTCACTTCGGCTGGGACGTATCACCACCTGTAGATTTTCCGTGACCTGCCGCACCAGTGCGGGTTTCTCAGACATTGCGCCGTTGATAACCCGCAGGATGGCCTGCTGGAGCTGCTGCTCATCCACGGCGGGCGAATCATGGCAATACTTTTTGCCGTAGTCGAAGCGACTGATGCAGCGCCAGACGATGTGCTTCTTTCCTCTGTTGACCCAGGTGCAGCGGCGGTACAGTGTGCCGCATTCACCGCAGATGACCCGATCTGACAGGGCATATTTCGGCGTGTAGCAGCTTCTGCCGCTGGGAGTGCTTTTCTGTGTATTGCCCTTCAGTGCGTTGCGCCGCGTCAACTCTGTCTGCACTGCGTCGTATGTCTTGCGGTCTATGATCGCTTCATGGTTATTTTGCACAAGATACATGGCACGTTGCCCTGTATTGCGGATGGTCTTACGGCTAATGCAGTCCTGTCGGAAGGTTTTCTGCATCAGGACGTCACCGGCGTATTTCTCGTTGGATAGGATACCTCGTACCGCTGTATGTGTCCATGTTACACCGCCACGGGCGTTTGGAATGTGACGTTCCTCTAAGTCTTTGCGGATCATATTAAGGCTGTCGCCGCGGAGGTACTTCTGGTAGATCTCCCGGACGATCTCTGCCTGTTCTGGAATGGCCCGTGGCTTACCATCCGGTCCTTTCTCATAGGCGTACAGATTGTGGTAGTTAATGGTAGCCTCACCGCGCTGCATGGCGTAGCGCTTGCCCGCCTGGATATTGCCGGAGATGGACTCGCTCTCCGCCTGGGCGAAGGCCCCCATCATGGTCAGCATCAGCTCTGTGGACTCGTCCATGGAGTTGATGTTTTCTTTTTCAAAGTAGACCGCGATGCCCTGCGCCTTCAGCATTCGGACGTAGTTCAGGCAGTCCACCGTGTTGCGGGCGAAGCGGGAGATGGACTTGACCAGGATGCGGTCAATGAGTCCGCGTTCGCTGTCAGCCAGCATCCGCTTGAAATCCTCCCGTTTCTCCACCGAGGTGCCGGTGATGCCCTCGTCGGCATAGATGTCCACCAGCCGCCAATCATCATGCTCGGTGATGTACTGCGTATAGTGGATGTTCTGAGCCGCGAAGGAATTTAGCTGATCCTCCGATGAGGAGCTGACACGGCAGTAGGCGGCCACTCGCAGCTTTTGGGCATCCCGCTCATGGTTGGCCTCGATCCTAATGACCCGTCGCTCCTTGCCGTTTAGGGCAAGATTCCCATTGATCTTTTTCTCCTCCGTGGCTGTTCACCTCCTCCTTGTAGCAACACAACATACCACAGTCATCTCGTTAAAGCTACTGCTTTTTGCAAAGAAATTCAGAAAGAAATAAGGATCGTTGCGCCGGTCTGCGCCGCGATGCGCGCAGCGACCTGCTCCAGCTCTGCCTTGGGAAAACCGGCTCGTTTCAGCGCGGCCAAAAGATTCAAAATGCCGCAAAAATCAACGTTCTTATCCTGCATAGTTTTCTCCTTATATCCGTTTTCTGATGGCACAAACGCGGGTGCTGCGGTAAGAGGTAATGGGGTATAGGTAGTAGGTATGTGAGGGGGAGGGAAAGTGCAGCACCCGCATTTCTGCCATCAGGCAAAGGTCATGGCGGGGCCGCCCCGGTTTCCCGGAACGGCCCACGCCGTTTCTGTCGTTTGTCCAGTCCTATTCGACACTACTTCCCGGACTGTTGGGCGGTCAACTGGTCTGCGGCTGGCGCCGCACATGGGAATTGCACCCCTCCGAGGATCTCTCCGAGCTGCACCGATTGCTTGTATCTGTCGCTATGCAGAAGTACCATTGTAGGCAGATGAGATCATGGCGAGGCAGCCTGCCGCGGCTGCTTTTGGATGAACGGGTATCGCTGGGCACCTTCCGATCTGGGGCCTGCATTGACACGGGGAATTCCCGTGCAGGTGGTCATGGCGCGTTCTCCGCATCGCCGTCCTCTTTCTTACGGAGGCTCATCTGCTGATGTGATCCAGTTGCCGAATATGGCCGAATGGCGTTTTTCAAGGTACAATAGGCCCTTTGTTTGGCTTGAGTAAATTGTACCTTGAAGGAAAGCCACGGAACAGAAACAGTTTGGAACATTGCATACCCAAAATGGAACATTTTACAGTTTCGCTTGCAATTCAGAGAGGATATCGATTGCCATTCTCAAACACTGCTTTCTGTCCACGCGATAGTTTTCTTTTCCAAGCAAGAGAAAATCCATGGAGACATCGAAGAACATTGCCAGCTCAATGGCAATTTCAATCGGGCCTATCTGTAAGCCGTTCTCAATTTTAACTATGTAGGTTCTACTAACATTTATCTTTTCAGCAAGCTGTTCTTGAGTGAGCTCTCTGCCGGTGCGTAACCGTTTGATTCGCTCCCCGTATGCCATTCGGTCAAAATGCATTTTATTCCCTCCGTTTCGTCATTTGTGAAGAACTCGCAAACGGCAGAAACGGTGGGGCACGGCAATGAAATTGGCATCCGCATAATGAAAAGCGGAGAAAAAGCCAAGGATGGCCGCAAAGGGCCATCCTTGGCTTTTTCTCCGTTTTGTTGTGTTGTCTGGTCGCATGGTTAGGTGGCCTCTCGAATATCTCCAGAGGCCAATGTGTTCCGGGAACTCCGCTTCCTATATCAGCGTTCTCTATATTCTGGCGCCTCCATTATCCTCCCATACCACTGCCGAGATCATAGCCAAGGTCACAGGTATAGCGCCACTCCACGACGTCGCCGTCCTTCACCTGGTAGCGGGAGCAGCCGTAGTTGGGATACCAGCCGTTGACGTTGTACATCCAGCCGGACAAACTGCCCACGTCGAACTCATAGAGGTTATTGATCCCCTCTACATAGGCGCTGTTATATACCGGAGTCCAGTTGGATTCCATGTGGATGGCGTTGTCCCGACATACCCGCTGGAGAACATCGAATACGCTCTCGCCCTCGCTGAACTCCACCTCCGTGGCGGGAAAAACAATGCCGTCCTCCGGCACGAGGAACTTCTTGTTCTCCACGCACTTGTCCATGTTGTCCAGAATGGTCTCGCAAGAGATGGAGAAAGTACAGGTGTGGGTCGTAGTGGTATCCACCGTCGTATCCTGCGGCTCTACCGGCGTAGGTTTGCCCTCCGGCACAGGGTCGGTCATGTACTGATCCTTGTTTTCTGTATCCTCCGGCTGCACAGGAGCAGCGCCGCAGGCGGTACAGAAGAGCAGGAATACCGCCAGCAGCAATGCCGCTGCGCATCTGTGCTTCGTACCCATGTCACTGCTCCCTCTTGATGCGGCGGTAGCGGCGCACCATGGCAAACGCCAGTATGGCCACTACGATAACCGCCAGCAAGATCGCGCCCAGCGGCGTTTCCGTCAGGGCGGCGCCCACCACCTCGAACACGCTGCTGCCCTTGCCGTCGGGGCCGAATGTGCCGTCCTCGGCGGCTTGGAGGTAGGTCAGGGCGGAAACGGCAGCAGAAGCATCCATGACCGGATCGGCGTAGACCGGCAGGCTGCCCAAATCATCCAGCGGCGCTTCCACCTCGAAGCTGGAAAGAAAGCCCACTCCGTCTACATAAAAGGTCTTCATGGCGTCCGCCGCGGTATTTCCGTTTTTCACGAAGCGAGGGTCGTCCAGAGATATTCCCAGCGCTTCCATCATTTCCAGCACGGCGAGCGTTGCCTCGCCGTTTGAAGTACCGGTCATACCCGGAAAGCTGCCATCCGAAAGCTGTACGGAGGACAGGTATTCAATGGCACGGTCTATCGCCTTGGAAATGTACTCCTTGTCCGCGTGGGGAGCAAGGGCGGTGACATTCTCGGCAGTGTACTGCACATAATCCCGGAGTATCGGGGTAACTATCCCGCTATAGCTTGCGTAAGGGTCAAATTGCCCGTCTGCCGTCTGATATTGCAGTATACCGGCGGCGTACTTGTCCACGACCGTATCCGCGTCCACGCCGCGCTTACGCCACATAGACGCATCTACCGAGTCAAAATCCATCAGCGCCTCTCTGTATTCCGCAGTGTCCATGGCAGAGAGATTTGTCAACGGTGCCAAAAAGTCCATGCCGTTTACGTCTGCAGGATCCATATCCAGCGCTTTCATGGCCTGCACCAGAACCGGCGAGTAGGTGTTCGCCTTGCGTCCCATCAGATATTCGCCGCTGGCTCCCGACAGCATCTCAACAAGGCTTTCCAGCTGTGCACGTTGCTCCTCCGGCAGCTTACCGCCGCCGGCTTCGGACATGGATAAGATCTCCTTGGCCAAATGGCTTAGAGCACCCTCGGAAACGATTGTGCTGTTTCCATCCCCGTAATACCCCTCTGCCAGCTTCTGTGCATAATCCGCAGACTGCGCCTGTAAAAGTTCACTGTAATCTATGGCATTGTCTTGACGGTTTCCCTTTTCCGGCGTGCTTGCGGACGGTGTTCCCGCCACAGCCACTGCCGGTCTGACACTACAAAGCCCTATAAGTCCCGCTTCGTTTATGTAGGTTCGCCGTTCCACAGCCTTGCCGCGGTCATCCGGGGCATCCGGATCGGACATCAACGATGAGCTGGAGGCGTACCAAGCATCCCCTGATCCGCGGTACCCCCAAAGAATATCATGTCGGTAGAACCCCTGTCCCGGCGCGGGGGCACCGTCAAAATAGCTCTCCTGATACCAGTCCATCATGCCGTCCAGCACGGTGTGGCCGTTCTTTACAAATCGCCCGTCGTCAGGGGAGATATCCAGCGCCGCCAGCATTTCCAACACGGCGGCATCCTCCTCCACGTCCTCCTCGCCGTACCTGAGAAAGCCACCGCTGTCCAGCTGCTGCATCGAGAGATAGCTTACCGCCTTTTCTATGGCGGCCCTGACCTCCGGACGGCTCTGGTAAGGCGCCAGCGCCTGCGCGGACTTTGCCGTCAGCAGGATGTAGTCGACCCGGTCCGGCTCGGCAGCCACGCCCTTTTGCTTCAGCTCGGCAGGCCATGGGGAGGTATAGCGAAACTCGCCGCTGTCCTGCTGCCGTGCCAGCGCCTCGGCGATCAGCGTTTCCCGCAGCGCGTCGAACGCCTCCGTTCTGCCCGCATCGCCTGCCGCGTCCAGATCTAGCAGCATATCCAGCCTGTCCTCGTCCGCCTCCACCATCTCCGGCCGCCGCAGCGGCTCCAGCAGGTCGTGACCGGCGAGATCCGTCACGTCCAGCCCCATGGCCGCCACCGTGCGGAGCGCGCCGGGGATATAGGCGTACCTGCCCCGCTGCTCCGCCAGCGCCAGCCAGTCTGCCAGCGCCTGCAAATACTCGTTGTAGAAGCCCTCCGGCACGTCGGCGCCGGAGACCCACAGCGCGTACACCGCCTTGGCGTTGGTTTCCTGCCGTGCGGCGGATAGGTAGTCCCTGCTCTCGCTGACGGAGTCCGCCACCAGTCCGGACACCGTTTGGTACGCCGCCTCCAGCTCCGCTGTCCAGCCGCCCCATGCAGGCGCGGCCTGCGCCGTCACCGGCAGCAGCAGGATCACAGCCAGCAACGCGGTCAGCAGCCGCGTCAGTTGTCGTTTCATTTGCTCTCCCTCCTGCGGCGGACGAGGATGCTGCCGCCGATCATCACCACTGCCGCGCCGCCGATGCACAGCAGCAGCGTCCGCTGCGCCGCGTCCGTCTGCGCCTTTACCGCCAGCACCGCATCCCAGCTCTCCACCAGCTCCCTGTCGTGTTCAGACAGCGCGCGGTACCGCTTCACGATACCGTCCACGATGGGCTTTTCCTTCAAGCCGGCGTCGGTCATAGGCAATATCTCCGCGGCGATATCCGCGTTCAGGCTCTCGATCTCCGCGTACAGCGCGTCGATCTTCTCCTGCGCCGCCGTCAGCTTCTCCATGTACCTGTCATAGCCGTCAAATTCACGGCTCATCTTCAGCCGCTCCAGCAGGAAGGCCACCTCCTCCGCGTCCTCCGTGGACAGCGCGTCGGGCAGCGCGTCCACGCGGCTTTGCAGCTCCTGCGTAAACTCATAGCTGCCGGCGAAGGACACCTCGCTCTCCTCCGGCGTCAGTATCTTGGAGGATACGCCGCCGGGGCGGAAGTCGTACAGCGGGCTCATGCCCTGCGCCTGCCGCCACACGGACACCAGCGCCAGTAGCGCCTGATCCGTGGCCATGCTGTCGCTCTCCCCGGGTACGGCGGAGGGATTACCCTCATCCAGCTCGTAGGAGTGGGCGAAGCCGCCGTCCTCCTGTTGGTAGTAGAACAGCGCGTCCAGCAGGTTCAGTCCGTTCTTCACAAAGCGGGGGTCGTTCTGCGGGTCGATGCCCACGCTGCACAGGGAGATGATGACCTGCGAGGTGGACTCGGAGTTCCGCGTGCCCCAGCTGCGGAAATCCGCCGTGTCCAGCTGGAGCTGCGACAGGCGCTCCAGCGCTCTGTCCACAGGGTCCTTCACATTCAGGGTGGAGGTGCGGTAGTACGGCCCCATGGACTGTATGGCCATGGCCGTGATGTCCGGATCGGCGGTGCTGCCCTGCGCCACCCGCAGGTTAAAGCCGTCGTCGCTGAGCTGATAGGACAGGATGGTCTTTACCAGCTCCGTGCGGGTATAGCTGGCGCCTGCGGGGATGGTATACTTCATGCTGTCCAGCGTGATCAATCCCCAGAGCCAGCCGTTCAGCCCCTGCCGTCCCAGATCCGCCGTTTTGCCCCGGTCGTACACGCCGTCGGCGATCAGGTTGATATCCGCGCCGTTTTCATCCCTGCCGAAGTGGGTGGGGTCGCCGCCGCACGCCAGCACCGCCAGCGCGATGCGGTGCCATTCCGTCGCCTTCGTTCTGTCCAGCTTGTCCGGCTCGCGGTATTTCTGCTCCACATACGTTCTCAGCGCCGCCAGATAGCTGTCGTAGTCGTCCTCCGCGCCGTAGCGGGACAGCCCGGTGGGCAGCCAGTCGGCGGCGGTGCTGCCGGCATAGGTCAGCAGCTCGCCGCTCAGCAGCGGCTGACCCTCCGCCACGCCCTGCTGCGCCCGCTTCCACGCCAATATGCCGTCGATGGCCTCGGTGATGTCCGACACGCTGTATTTCCCCTTGGGCACCACCTGACGCTGGTTGGTCTTTGCCGCCGCGTCTGCCTGCTGCTGCGTCATGGGCGTGACGCTGATGGTCACGTCACCGGTGAAGGTGCCGTCCTTGAACTGCACGCGGCCGAGGATGTTGGAGCCCTCCACCGGCGTGATATTGCCCCACGTCTCCTCGCTCCATTGGGCATCCCTGCCGATCTGGATCTCCACCGTACCGGTGAAGAAGTCGGGATGCTCCAGCGTGACCGACTGCACATAGTACATCCCATTGATGGAGATACCGCAGGCAGCTTCATCCTCTTTGTTTTTGCCCACAGCCAGCGACACACGGGCGACCTTATTTGTGGGCAGGGTATGCCCTTCGTTGGCCGTCAGGTTCAGCACATCTGCGCTGTCTACGCCCACTTTCTCAAACACCCAATAGGGCAGATTATTCCCTGTTGGGGCGTTGACGGTGATGCTGTATCCCGCCGCGTAAGCTGCGGGTATCATGCCCAATACCAGCGCCAGCGCCAGCAGAAACGCCGCCCAATTCCGCACTTTTCTTCTCACAGAGGCATCCCTCCCATTTCCGTTTATATAGCCGTATTCGCGTGGACGGAAATTCCGCCCACGCGAATCGGCAGACCGCCCGCTAAGAGCCGTCTATTTCACTTATTTCTTGCTGGCTGCGTCGTCGCGCTCATCGCGCTTGACCTTATGGTAGCGGCGCACCGCGCCCACGATGACCAAGGCCGCAACGACTGCCACGATGGACCACACGATAATGGGGTTTTCCCGCACAGCTGTGCCGATGATCTCCCAGATGGAATTGCCGCTAACCTGACCCTCTGACTCCTGCCCGTCCGGAACATCCTCCGGGGCTTCGGAGGTCTGGGTGTCATCAGGCTCAGCCTCAGGTTCTTCCGCGTTCTCGGACAGGCTCTCCATCGTCACCTGCTGGGAATCCAGCCACACGGGGAAGGTCAGGGACGTGCCGCTGCTTTCCCAGTTGGCATACAGACGCTCCGTCAAGTTCAGCAGGCTGTCGGTGTACTGTGCAAGGATCTCCTCCACTGTGCCGCTGGCCATACCGCTGCCGGTGGTCAGCCACGTACTGAAGGTCGCCTCGCTGCCGGTATCCATGTAGCGCTGGAGCGCCTTGCCGATGATGTCGCCGTTCTTGCTGTTCAGGCCACTGTGTTCGTTCAAGCTGGCCAGCAGCAGCGCTGCCAGACCCTTGGCCTCGTCGGTATCCTTGGACTTAGCCGCTGCGGCCATGTTGTCCAGGCTGTTGGTGATAAACGCACGCAGCACGCTGGGGGAAGCCTTCAGCCACTGGGCGAAGGTCTTACCGCCGCCGTTAGCGCCCCACTCGGCGTAAGCGGCCAGCACCAGGCCCTTGATGTTGTACTCCACATCCATATTCAGGCCGTCTTGCAGGCCCTCATCGTCCTCATCGCCTGCGCCGTCGCCGGTATCTGTGCCGCTGCCATCGCCGTTACCGCCGCTGCCGCCAGTGCCGCCGCCGCTGCCGCCGCAGATCTTAGTGACATTCTTGATGATCTCGCCCGCCTTGATGCCGGCCTTCACGGCGGCCTTGCCGCAGACCGCCAG
>ERZ780157.3105-NODE-3105-length-14402-cov-4.672196_pt1 | contig 14402 bp, 10 predicted proteins | sample MGYA00511169_ERZ780157 | MGnify/ENA primary metagenome ERZ780157 (study PRJEB29588, sample SAMEA1965149) | human gut metagenome | biome: human gut; feature: human-associated habitat; material: faeces | place: Denmark | collected 2008/2010 ... | reverse complement strand
GCAGATAATTCCGTAAACACCCCCATGTTGCCATCCTTAACATCCGGGTGTAGAGGGTCGGTACATCCGGGTGTAAGAGGGGGCAACATGGGGATGTCCGGCAACAAAAGTGCCTTGCCGGACAATCAAAACCACCCGGTTTTACCTATTTTATAGCCGTTTTTAGAGAAAAAGGCTCTGTTTTTTCTTTGGTATATTTCATGCGATTTCCGGGTTTTGGTGCGGTTGCCCTGGTTGTTCAAATCTGTTTGAGAGGATTTCCGGCTTTTTTCCTATCTTTACCGCCAATTAAGCAGTATCAGGAAAATTACGAAGATTTCCGCCATGAATGCATGCTTCGCCTAAAGAATTAAATCTCTTATTAATATAGTAATTAAGCAAAAAAATGAAACGTATAGTTTTTTTGGATTATGTACGCGTGTTCGCATGTTTCCTTGTTATGGTCGTCCACGCCAGTGAAAACTTTTACGGTGCCCCCGGTTCGACGGACATGGTGGGACCGCAAGCCTTTCTGGCAAATGAGTCAGACCGGCTATGGGTGTCCATATACGATGGGTTTTCGCGTATGGCCGTGCCGTTGTTTATAATAGTCTCCGCTTTTCTTCTTGCGCCGATGAAGGAAGGGCAGACCATGTGGCAGTTCTATCGTCGGCGTTGTATCCGCATTCTACCACCGTTTTTCATATTCATGATACTCTACAGTACTCTGCCGATGTTGTGGGGACAGATTGATGGAGCGACCTCGATCAAGGATCTGTCGCGGATATTTCTGAACTTCCCGACGCTGGCCGGGCATCTATGGTTTATGTATCCCTTGATCAGCATTTACCTGTTTATTCCTATCATCTCGCCCTGGTTGAGCAGAGTGACGGTCAAAGAAGAACGTTTCTTTATCGGGTTGTTTCTCTTGTCGACCTGTATGCCATATCTGAACCGTTGGTTCGGAGAAGTGTGGGGACAGTGCTTTTGGAACGAATACCATATGCTGTGGTATTTCTCCGGTTACTTAGGCTATCTTGTGCTCGCACATTATATACATGTCCATCTGACCTGGAACCGTTCCAAACGTTTTATTATCGGAATTGTTTCGATGCTCATTGGTGCAGCTATTACCATATATTCGTTCTATGTTCAGGCCGTTCCCGGAGAAATACTCCCCACGCCCGTGCTGGAAATAGGGTGGGCTTTCTGCACCATCAACTGTGTGTTGCTTACGGCCGGCACGTTCCTGATGTTCAGTTGTATTGAACTTCCCGAAACTCCGCGCTTCGTATTGGAACTCTCTAAACTCAGCTATGGGATGTATCTGATGCATATCTTTTGGCTCGGTCTGTGGGTGGCGGTGTTCAAGTCCGTCTTGCCGTTACCGACTGTTGCCGCCATTCCTGCGATTGCGACATGCACGTTCATTTGCTGCTTCGTGACAACCAAGGTTATTTCGCTCATTCCGGGCGGCAAATGGATCGTCGGGTAGAATATATTCGTTTGTTACTTTCGATTTTCACTTTGTAAAGGGTAAAAAGATCGTTATCCCTTCATTTATTCTAAAATATTCTAAAATCAGCGATAGCAATTCTGTAATCAGTGGCAGTGATTATATAATTGCTGTCGCTGATTTTGTAATTGCTGCCATTGATTACAGAATATTTCGTGTGTCCGTACCGAATTTTGGCGGTCGAAATAGAGCGTATCAGAAAAAAAGTTTACATTTGCCACCGAATCGGTTCTGTATTTCCCGTTCGGGAATATGGATTAAAAGGGAATCGGGTGTAAATCCCGGACAGTCCCGCTGCTGTGAAGCTCCGTTTTAACATCTTGGAACTACTTTCGCCACTGACTTGTTATAATTAAGTCGGGAAGGCTTCAGGATGGGAGTCAGTCAGAAGACCTGCCGTTCATTATAAGGTTCATATCCTCGTGGGTTAGGCTATGGATGCGAAACATAAATACAATAAATATGATAAGAAAAGTTCTGATTGCGAATCGGGGCGAGATAGCTGTGAGGGTTATGCGCTCCTGTCGCGAAATGGGGATACGGTCGGTGGCTGTTTTTTCGGAAGCAGACCGGACGGCACGTCATGTCCTTTATGCCGACGAAGCGGTCTTGATAGGACCGGCAGCATCAAAAGATAGTTACCTGAATATCGAAAAGATCATCCGAGCAGCCAAGCAACACAAGGTGGATGCGATTCATCCCGGATATGGTTTCCTGTCCGAGAATGCGGATTTTGCCCGCCGGTGCAAAGAAGAAGGAATCGTCTTTATCGGCCCGTCGGCAGAAACGATGGAGGCGATGGGAGATAAAATATCCGCCCGCAAGCGGATGATAGACGCCGGCGTGCCGGTCGTCCCTGGCACGCAGCAGCCTTTGCAGGATGTTGGAGAAGCATGCCGGGTCTGCCGGGAGATCGGTTTTCCGGTCATGCTGAAAGCCTCGATGGGAGGCGGTGGAAAGGGAATGCGTCTGATCCATAAGGAAGAAGAGGTGGAAGAGGCTTACAACGCCGCTCGCTCGGAGTCGCTCTCTTCTTTTGGTGACGATACAGTTTATCTGGAAAAGTACGTGGAGGGACCACATCATATCGAGTTCCAGATTTTAGGCGACAATTACGGGAATGTGGTCCATCTCTGCGAACGCGAATGCTCTGTGCAACGCCGTAACCAGAAAATTGTCGAGGAAAGTCCGTCGCCGTTCATTACGCCGGAACTGCGGAAAGAGATGGGCGAGAAGGCGGTTGCGGCTGCTAAGGCCGTCGACTATTCCGGTGCCGGGACGATCGAGTTCCTGGTTGATAAACACCGTAATTTTTATTTTCTCGAAATGAACACCCGTTTGCAGGTGGAGCATCCGATTACCGAAGAGGTGTTGGGGCTCGACTTGGTAAAGGAGCAGCTTCGTATTGCCGACAACGAACCGTTGCATATCCGGCAGGAAGATATCTCCCAGCGTGGGCATGCTATCGAATGCCGGATCTGTGCCGAAGATACCGCCAACAATTTCATGCCATCTCCCGGCATTATCCGCCAGCTGACCGAACCGAACGGGATCGGAGTGCGAATCGACAGCTATGTCTATGAAGGCTATGAGATTCCGGTCTATTATGACCCGATGATCGGCAAGCTGATCGTGTGGGCTACCAGCCGCGAGTATGCGATCGAACGAATGAGGCGTGTCTTGCACGAATACAAGATTACCGGGCTGAAGACGAATATCAGCTATCTCAGGCGGATCATGGATATACCTGATTTTGTGCATGGAACCTACGATACATCGTTTATCGGAAAGCATGGCGAGGAGCTGCAACATCCGGTGAACCTCGGAGACGAGCATGAATCGGAAAATATCGCCATGATCGCTGCTTATATGGATTACCTGATGAACCTGGAGGAGAACGCATCGGGCTCTTCGGGGGACAACCGTCCGATCAGCCGTTGGCGTGAGTTCGGGTTGCAGAAAGGTGTGTTAAGGATTTGAAAAATTGTTTATAATGGAAATACATATTGGAAACCGGGTGGCTGATGTGGAGCTGCTTGGAAAGGATGGAAACAAGGTGCGGCTCGACATAGACGGACAACCCTACGAGGTGGATATCGTGATGGCTGAGAATGGGGCTTGTTCGATCTTGCATGACGGACATTCTTATAATGCCGAGCTGATCCGTTCGGGAGGAGGAAAGAACTATCAGGTCAACACGCTTTTCTCCTCTTATTCGGTCGACATAATCGATTCGCAGGCCAAATATCTACGTATGCGCAAGAACAGCGAAGAGAAGCAGGGCGACAAGGTTGTATCGCCGATGCCCGGAAAGGTCATGAAGATTCCTGTGAACGAAGGAGACCTTCTGTCTGCCGGGGATATCGTGGTGGTGCTCGAAGCCATGAAGATGCAGAGCAACTATAAGGTCAGCTCTGATTGTCGGGTACGTGAAATCTTGGTGAAGGAAGGAGACACGGTAAACGTGAATCAGGTGTTGATGACATTGGAAGTAATTAATCAGGAAGGAAATGCAGAAAGAAGAGATATATAAGAAGTTTGAAGAACTAGATAAAGTGGCTGCTCTGGGTGGCGGCGTAGTTCGTATCGATAAGCAACATGAGGCGGGGCGTATGACAGCCCGTGAACGTATTGATATGTTGCTGGATAAAGGTACGTTTGTTGAACTGGATAAGTTCGTGACGCATCGATGCACGAATTTCGGCATGGAGAAAAACAAGATTCCGGGAGACGGTGTCGTTTCTGGATATGGTAAGATCGAAGGTCGTCAGGTCTTTGTCTACGCCTACGATTTTACAGCTTACGGAGGAACGCTCAGTTCGACCAATGCCGCCAAGATCGTAAAGGTCCAGACGCTAGCTCTGAAAAATGGTGCACCTGTGATCGCATTGAACGATTCGGGAGGTGCGCGTATCCAGGAAGGAGTCGGTAGCCTGGCAGGTTATGCGTCGATCTTCTATCAAAATACGATGGCCTCCGGGGTGGTTCCCCAGATTTCGGCTATCCTCGGTCCTTGTGCCGGTGGAGCTTGTTACTCGCCGGCACTGACCGATTTCATTTTTATGGTGAAAGAGAAGAGCCATATGTTCATAACCGGACCGGATGTCGTGAAGGCCGTTACGCATGAGACGGTGGAGAAAGAGGAATTGGGAGGCGCCTATGTGCATAGCAGTAAAAGTGGCGTGACGCATTTCGTGTGTGATACGGAGGAGGAAACGTTGATGAGTATCCGCGAGCTGCTGAGCTTCCTGCCGTCAAACAATATGGAGGATGCGCCGTCTCTCCCGTGTTCTGACGATATCCGTCGTGAAACGGAAACGTTACAGACGGTGATTCCCGATGATCCGAACGTGCCGTATGATATGAAGGACGTGATCGAGCCGGTGGTCGACAATCATTATTTTTTCGAAGTGATGTCTCATTTTGCAAAGAATGTGGTGGTCGGCTTTGCCCGTCTGGGTGGCCAGTCGGTTGGTATTGTGGCGAATCAGCCGGCTTTCCTAGCTGGTGTGCTGGATATCGATGCCTCGGACAAGGCGGCTCGTTTCATCCGTTTTTGCGATTGCTTCAATATCCCGCTGGTGACGTTTGAGGACGTACCCGGCTTTTTACCCGGCTGTCAGCAGGAGCATGACGGGATTATCCGCCACGGGGCGAAGATCGTTTACGCTTATGCCGAGGCGACAGTTCCCAAAATTACGTTGATTACGCGTAAAGCTTACGGCGGCGCTTATATCGTGATGTCGAGCAAACCGATCGGCGCCGACATCAACTTGGCTTACCCGATGGCGGAAATCGCAGTGATGGGAGCCGAAGGGGCTGTCAATATCCTGTACCGGAAAGCGGAAGGAGAAGAAAAAGCACAGGCTATGAAGGCATACAATGAACAGTTCTCGAATCCTTATCGAGCAGCCGAATTAGGATTTATCGATGAGATCATCATGCCCCGTCAGACACGTTACAAGTTGATACAGGCGCTTGAAATGGCAAAAAATAAGAGCCAGAGCAATCCGCCAAAGAAACATGGCAATATGCCTTTGTAAATCAAGGACGTCGATTTGAAAATTATAAATAACTAACATGGTGAACAAAAGAATCATTCGACAGAATCAATAGAATTGATTAGAGGAAGGCTTGCTTGTGAAAGTCAGCCTTCTTACTTTTGTGCCCGCATTTAATAGAGAAAAGACAAAAAGGATGGAAAAAGAGACTTTGACAGACCGGGAGGTTTTGTTGTTACGGAGAAAACTGGACTTATTACTCCGTACGGGAAAATTGCTGATGGAGAGTGCCGCGGATACGAACCGCATCGAACGGAACATGAAGCGTGTGGCTGCTTTTATGGGGATTCCTGAAGAAAAGCTTCATCTGGATATCAGATGGACGATGATTATGGTGAATGTGAGCGACGAGACACATTCCTTTTCAAAATTTCAGAAGTGTGAGAAGCATGGTATCAATATGACGACCATTACGGAGGTCAGCCATCTGTCATGGAAGGCGATTGAACAAGACTATTCGTTGGACCAGTATGAGGAAGAGCTTGAGCGGATTGCGCGTAAACCTCGTAACTATATGCCTTACCTGGTGGCAATCGGTGCCGGGTTTGCCTGTGGCGGTTTCTGTAAGTTGTTCGGCTGTGACTGGATCGCGTTTTTGTTCGCTTCTATTTGTGCATTTGTCGGATTCCGTGTCCGAGCGCGTTGTATCGAGTTCGGGATAAATGTGTATATGAGTATTGCGATTGCGGCGTTTGTGGCGACTTGTCTGGCGTATGCTTCTTCTTTTTCGGGGCTGTCATCCACGCCTTACCATCCGTTGCTGGCTTGTGCTCTGTTTATCGTGCCGGGAGTACCGTTAATCAATTTTGTGGATGACATGATTGACAATCATTTGCTTGTCGGGATTACGCGGGCGGCCAATACGATGATGATGGTCGGAGCGATGACGTTCGGGATTGCTTTTGCCATGCGGGTGTTGGTAATGAACGATATAGAGATCGACCATAAGTTCAGTGAATTGAGCATGGTGCCGCATGATCCTTATTATATTTATGCCATTGCGGCGGCTATTGCAGCGATGGGTTTTTCAATGATTTTCAATATCCAGCGACGTTTGTTGTGGGTTGTGGCTTTAGGGGGGATCATTGCAGTGTGTACCCGTAATTTTGTGAATTTTGAGTTGGGATATGGTCCGGTGATCGGTTCGTTTATGGGAAGTTTTGTCGTGAGTCTGATTGCGGTAAAGGCGGTTCATTGGTTCGATGTCCCCAATCATGTGTTAACGATCCCGTCTGTTATCCCGATGATTCCGGGAGTACTGATGTATCGTTCGTTGTTTGCTTTTATCAACCTGCACGGGGTGATTGGTGAAGTGACCAATGCTTTTGCTAACGGGATCAATTCGGCTTTAATTATCCTGTGTATCTCTTTAGGTGTTGCCGTTCCGAATATCTTCGCTCGTCGCTACATTGCCAAAGACCGCCAGCGTTATCTTGAAGAAGAACTTGAAAAACGCAGGCAGCGTGGTAAGTTCATTGAATGGTAAGGAGATTCATGAATTATGATTTATGAGTTATAAAAGATTCATAAATCATAATTCAGTTCCAACAAGACAGTCTTGTTGGCTTTTAGGGAAGCTTTGACATCGATCAGGCGTTGGTTGCTGCTGCCACGGAAAAGAAGGCTTTCATCGCGTAGGGCTTGTTTGAATTTACCATCTACCAAGACGTCGATGTATTTGAGTAGCTCTGCCTGTTTCGGATTGTCCAGAAGACGTTCGAAAGTATAGCCGGTATAACACCAGATGTTTTTCCGGCTTTTTTCTTTGATCGCCTGTGCCAGCTTGGTGAAACCTTCCGGTTGGAACATAGGGTCGCCGCCGCTGAAGGTCACGTTGGCAAAGTCGTCTGCCAAGACCTTCGTTAGAATCTCTTCCGTCGATATTTGTTTCCCCTTTTTTATGTCCCACGATTCGGGATTATGACAGCCAGGACAAGCGTTTGGACAACCTGCCGCATAGATCGCGGTCCGGAATCCCGGACCGTCGACAGTTGTATCTTCTATGATATCAATGATGGAAAGCACTTTGGAATTTGAAAATTAAGAATTGAAAAATAAAATGCTTGACTTATAAGCTTCAATTCTTGGTTTATAATATAACTGTTTATATCTCTCGCAATCTTCAATTTTTAATTATGGACGACCCTGTCGTTCAGTTCTGCCAGTTTCGCTTTGTTCCAGCGATCTGTCGTACCGACCAGGTAGCCGGTGATGCGCTGTAGTTTGTCGAGATGGATACTGCCGCATTTCGGACATTTCTCCAAATGGGTTTCCGCATTTTCGTAGCCGCAGTCGAGGCAGCGGTTACGATTGTGGTTGACGGAACCGTAGCCAATGTTATAACGGTCCATCATATCGACAACTTGCATGATCACTTCCGGGTTATGGGTCGCGTCTCCATCCATTTCGACATAGAAGATATGGCCTCCGCGTGTCATCTCATGATAGGGAGCTTCCACTTCCGCTTTGTGACGAGCGCTGCATTTGTAGTAGACGGGTACATGATTGGAGTTTGTATAATAGTCGCGGTCCGTAATACCGGACAACGAACCGAATTGCTTACGGTCACGACGGGTAAACTTACCAGACAAGCCTTCGGCTGGTGTTGCCAGTACGCTGTAATTATGCTGGTATTCTTCTGAAAACTGATTGGCCCTGTCACGGATATAGCTGACGATCTTCAGGCCTAACTCCTGCGAAGCCGCATCTTCGCCGTGGTGTTTGCCGGTGAGGGCGACCAGACATTCCGCCAAGCCGATAAAACCGATTCCCAATGTACCCTGGTTGATAACGGGTGCGATCGTGTCGTTCGGCTTCAATTTCTCGCTACCCAGCCAGAGAGACGACATCAGCAGCGGGAATTGTTTGGCATATGCCGTTTTTTGGAATTCCATGCGTTCGTGTAGTTGGCGGGCGGTTATATCTAACATATGGTCGAGCTTGGCAAAGAATTGGGCGATCCGTTCTTCCTTGTTTTCAATGTGCATGCATTCGATAGCAAGGCGCACGATATTGATTGTCGAGAAAGAGAGGTTACCGCGGCCGATAGATGTTTTCGGACCGAAGCGGTTCTCGAATACACGCGTGCGGCATCCCATGGTCGCAACTTCGTGCATATAACGTTGCGGATCATCGGCACGCCAGTCTTCGCTCTGGTTGAATGTCGCGTCGAGGTTGAGGAAGTTCGGGAAGAAACGGCGAGCTGTAACCTTGCAGGCAAGCTGGTAAAGGTCGTAGTTACGGTCTTCCGGCAGATAGCTTACCCCGCGTTTCTTTTTCCATATCTGAATCGGGAAGATGGCCGTTTCGCCATTGCCGACTCCGCGATATGTGCTTTTCAATATCTCGCGAATGATACAGCGTCCTTCGGCAGAAGTGTCCGTTCCGTAATTGATGGAACTGAATACTACTTGGTTGCCTCCACGAGAATGGATGGTGTTCATATTGTGGATAAAGGCTTCCATCGATTGATGCACGCGGCTGACAGTTTTATTGACGGCATGTTGGATGATACGTTCGTCGCCACTCAATCCTTCGAGCGGACGATTCACATAGTCATCCAGTTTCTGCTGGTAGAGATGTGAATAATTCTGTCCGTTCAGTTCTTCCAGGTTCTTGATTTCTTCGATAAAACTATTGCGCACGTAAGGAGCCAGATAGAAATCGAATGCCGGGATCGCCTGACCACCATGCATTTCGTTCTGGGCTGTTTCGAGCGAGATACAGCCTAAAATACTGGCTGTTTCGATACGCTTTGCCGGGCGTGATTCGCCATGTCCGGCTGAAAAACCGTATTTCAGGATGTGGTCCAACGGATGTTGTACGCACGTGAGGCTCTTGGTCGGATAATAGTCTTTATCATGGATATGCAGATAGTTGTTTTCTACCGCCTCCTTGACCTCTTCGCTCAACAAGTAATCGTCGACGAACGGCTTGGTCGTTTCGCTGGAGAACTTCATCATCATGCCGGCGGGCGTGTCGGCATTCATATTGGCATTCTCGCGGGTGATATCGTTGGATTTGATATTGATGATCTCCAGGAACATATCGCGTGTCTTGGCTTTGCGGGCGATACTGCGCTGGTTACGGTAAGCTATGTATTTTTGTGCAACGTCTTTGCGGCTACTGTTCATCAGTTCCAACTCGACAGCGTCTTGGATGGCTTCGACAGTCATTTGCGAGTCGCCTTTGAAAGAAATATGATCCGTGATCTGGCGAACCAGTTCCCGGTCTTCCCCGTTTTCTGTGTGCAACATCGCTTTGCGGATAGCTGTTGCTATCTTTTCTTCGTTGAATCCAACGATACGTCCATCACGTTTAATAACTGTCTGAATCATGATAAATTTATTATTGAGATTTGTATGTTTTATATTTGCAAAAGTATGTAGTATGACGATATGGTGAACTTTTGGGAAAACTTTTGTGTGGTTAAAATATGTCAATCTGTTGATTTACACATGGTGATTTTGGATAAATGGGAAACTTTTAATGATTGTTTTGTTTTGAAGTTATCCAAAGGTGTGTATCTTTTCGACTCTCCGTATACAATGGAGAAAACTTCTGAAGAAAGTGTTAACGTGAAAAAATAACTTGGAAAAGAGATACACGCTATGCTTTTTTTGTCTAATTTTGTCTTCGGATCGGTTTCGTATGATCAAATCAGATGATACGAATTAAAAGGGAATCGGGTGAAAATCCCGGACAGTCCCGCTGCTGTGAAGCTCCGTTTCAACATCCTGAAACTACTTTTGCCACTGGGTTATAGTTATAAACCGGGAAGGCTTCAGGATGGGAGTCAGTCAGAAGACCTGCCGTTCGTTAAAGGCTGTTCTTTCCTCGTGGGTTAGGAGAATGGTTCGAAAATGTTTCTAACTTCATAAATAGTAAAAAGATGGAAAAGCTTTGCTTGCGTTGTGGCACAAAGTTTTCCGGCAATATTGATTTATTGTCAGGCGACTTTACTGCTACTGGTTTGGACCAGTGTCAGAAAACCTTTATCAGGATCTATTATAAGAATTGCCTTTGTCCGGAATGTATTGGGCATATCCGGGACACGTTCTATGCTTTTGATGTTTCTCCGGTTTACCGTAAAGACCGATAGGGTATCATGGAATGGATTAAAGAACTACTGTGGGGCGAAGGGATTGGACATTCCCTTCTATTGCTTGCATTTACGGTTGCAGCTGGTATCCAGTTAGGTAAAATCAAGGTTTTCGGAATCTCGTTGGGGGTTACGTGGGTGCTGTTTGTCGGGATCATGCTTGGGCATTTCGGTTTCTATATCCATCCTGTCGTTATTCATTTCTTTCAGGAATTTGGATTGATCTTATTTGTTTATTCGGTAGGTATGCAGGTCGGTCCGGGATTTTTCTCTTCGTTCAGGCGAGGGGGAATGGCACTGAACGGGTTGGCTTGCGGCATTGTCTTTTTAGGTGTGGCTACGGCTTTGGTGATACACTTCGTAGTGGACATTCCGATCCCGACTATCGTCGGGATCTTGTCCGGGGCTGTCACCAATACGCCGGGGCTCGGTGCTGCTCAGCAGGCTTATACGGATATGACGGGAAGTACGGACGAGAGCATTGCGCTGGGCTATGCCGTTGCCTATCCGTTAGGCGTGATCGGGATCATTCTGGCAATGCTGTTTGTCCGGTATGTGTTCCATGTCAGTTTTGATGATGAGGCGAAGAAGCTGGAAGCGGAGAATGATACGCATGCAGAAGCTATCCCTGTCTCGTTGATCGTTAAGAATCCGGCAGTATTTAAAAGAAAGGTGGTCGAGTTGGCCGCTTTGCTGGAGCACCGCGAATTTGTCATCTCGCGTATCTGGCGTAAAGCGACTAATAAGGTCGAGATCGTAACCGGAAACACCGTTTTGCAGGAAGATGATAAAATCTTCGTTATTACGACCGAACATGACGTGGAGACGATTAAAACATTTATCGGGGAAGAAATCCAAATGGACCGGAAGCAGTGGATTCCGGCGGAGAGCCAATTCGTCAGTCGTCGTATCTTGGTGACAAAGCCGGAACTGACAGGCCGTCGGTTGGGAGATTTACAACTGCGCCGCCTGCATGGTATCAACGTTACGCGTGTTAACCGTGCCGGACTTGAACTGGTGGCGACACAGGGATTGCAATTGCAGGTGGGCGACCGGGTGACGGTTGTCGGGAGTGAACTGGCTGTCGACAAGGTGAGTGCTATTTTGGGTAATTCCATGAAGCGACTGAATGAGCCAAATTTGATCACCCTTTTTATCGGGATTGCGTTGGGAATTGTTTTGGGAAGCATACCGTTTTCGGTTCCGGGAATTCCGCAGCCGATCAAGCTGGGGCTGGCAGGGGGACCTCTGATTGTGGCGATCCTGATCAGCCGTTTCGGCTATCGTTACCGGCTTGTGACCTATACGACGCAGAGCGCTAACCTGATGTTGCGCGAAATCGGGATCACGATGTTTCTTGCCTGTGTCGGATTGAATGCAGGAGGTGGTTTTATCGATGCGATTGTGAATAAAGGCGGACTTACCTGGATCGGTTATGGTTTTATCATAACGATGCTACCGTTGCTGGTCATTGGGGTGATTGGGCGTTATTACTGCAAGCTGAATTATTTCACGTTGATCGGCCTGCTTGCTGGAAGTACGACTGATCCGCCTGCATTGGCATATGCGAATGTAACGGCGGGAAATGATACTCCGGCTGTCAGCTATGCGACAGTTTATCCATTGACGATGTTCTTGCGGGTACTGATGGCACAATTGATGATTTTATTTTTCTATACATAAATAGTATTGTTATTCGTTGTTAGAATATTGTTCAATAGTAATTAAAGTAAGAAGCTCCGTCGAAGTGATTCGCCGGAGTTTCGTGTTTTTTAAGTGCATAGCCGGACGTTTTTTTACTGTCCTCCCATAATATCCAACAGTTCGTTGGTGATAGCCTGCTGGCGGGTTTTGTTATATTGCAGGGTTAGTTCCTGAATCAGGTCATTAGCATTGTCGTTGGCCGTTTGCATCGCCATCATGCGGGCGGCATGCTCGGATGTCGTTGTGTCGAGTAATGTCGTGTAAATCGTTAGGTTGAGCAGCTTCGGGAAAAGTAATGTCTGAAGGCTTTCAGGTGACGGTTCCAGGATGTAATCGATTGCCGGGGCAGTGGTTTCTGCCGGGATCTGCGGCAGGGTGACCGGCAGGTAGACTTTATGAGTTAATACCTGTGTCGCCATGTTCTTGAAATGATGATAAAGCAGCTCTACCCGATCGGCCTTACCCGAAGAAAAGAGCTCCATCAGTTTTCCGGCGAGGCGGACAGCCTCTTCGTACGAAGGTTTCTCTCCTAAATGAAGAAAATCGTCCTCAGTCGTATAGCCCGCCTTGTGCAGTTCGTCAGCAATCTTTTTCCCGATGGGGTAGAGGCGGACGGCGGTGTGTTGTGTTTCTAATTCATGCAGACGGGCAGATAGCTCTTTCCATACGTTGGCATTGAACGTGCCGCATAATCCGCTGCTGGATGAGAAAACGGCGATAGCGACCTGTTTCACCTCACGCTTTTCAGTGTAAGATGATTCCAGGTTGCATTCCGCCTCTAAAAGACCGTTTAAGATGGCGGAAAGTTTGTTTGCATAGAGGAGTGTGTGTTCGGTCAGCGTCTGGGTATGATGGAGCTTCGCCGAAGATACCATTTTCATGGCTGCGGTGATCTTTTGCGTACTCCGGATAGACGCGATCCGAACTTTTATTTCTTTTAATGATGCCATAATTCCTTTTTTAATTGACAATTAGGTGTCGCTTGTTGTATTTGTCCATTGTCAATTGTTCATTGTCAGTTGTTTTGCTGTTTCTTCCAGTTTCTTCCGGATATCGTCGTTGATGGTTCCGGTTTTCAGGATGTCCAGTACGTCGTGCTGGTGTGATGTATGCAGTTCGCGCAGGAATTCCTTTTCGAAGTCATGCACTTTATCCAACGGGACTCCTTTCAGCAATCCCTGTGTACCGCAGTAGAGGATGGCGATCTGGTCTTCTACAGGCATCGGGCTGTATTGGGGCTGTATCAGCAGTTGCGTGTTCTTTTGTCCTTTGTCGATCGTGAAAGCCGTTACGGCATCCATCTCGCCGCCGAATTTGGAGAATGATTCCAGTTCGCGAAACTGTGCCTGGTCGATCTTCAGCGTTCCAGCCACCTTCTTCATCGCCTTTAGCTGGGCGTTACCTCCTACACGAGATACCGAGATACCGACGTTGATAGCCGGACGGTTTCCTTGGTTGAAGAGGTCGGTTTCGAGGAAGATCTGCCCGTCGGTAATGGAGATGACGTTCGTAGGGATGTAGGCTGACACGTCACCCGCCTGGGTTTCGATGATCGGCAGGGCAGTCAGGGAACCTCCACCCAAAGCATCGGAAAGTCTTGCTGCACGCTCTAATAATCTGGAATGCAGATAGAATACGTCTCCCGGATAAGCCTCACGTCCTGGTGGTCTCTTAAGCAGCAAGGAAAGGGTACGGTATGCAGCAGCATGTTTACTCAAATCGTCATAAACGATTAATACATCCTCTCCGTTCTCCATCCACTCTTCACCAATTGCACATCCTGCATACGGTGCAATATACTGTAATGGTGCCAGCTCACTTGCTGTCGATACAACAACTGTGGTATAGCTTAATGCACCGAATTCTTCTAATGTTTTTACCAGGGATGCTACGGTAGATGCTTTCTGACCGATGGCAACGTAAATACATTTTACGCCCTGTCCCTTCTGGTTAATGATGGTATCAATTGCAATTGCCGTCTTACCGGTCTGCTTATCTCCGATGATAAGCTCACGCTGTCCACGTCCAATCGGCACCATGG
>ERZ780157.3104-NODE-3104-length-14420-cov-2.707483_pt1 | contig 14420 bp, 20 predicted proteins | sample MGYA00511169_ERZ780157 | MGnify/ENA primary metagenome ERZ780157 (study PRJEB29588, sample SAMEA1965149) | human gut metagenome | biome: human gut; feature: human-associated habitat; material: faeces | place: Denmark | collected 2008/2010 ... | reverse complement strand
CGCGATTCGCAGAGAGCAGCCGCTCCAGGTAGCTCTTCATTCTCCAATTCATGACGTAGTCCGTTGCAGTGAATGTGTGTACGGGCGTGGGATGCAATTCGGCTGTGTCTTTTACGATTCCTGGTTTGCATTTTCATTACGACTGACACACAGACGTGCAAAAGAAGTCTCTTCTCGCCATCCACGAGGCGATTGAGGCGGGAAAGAAGGCGGGAGCGAGTTCTCCTTTATCTGGCGTGATGACGGTGTGCGCGATCGATAACGTGATGAGCGCGGGAGGCATTCTGTCGAGCGCGCAGGAAATGGGAACGATTACGCTGGGATCTCCCTTCCGCGCCGTGAAGGTGAGCGAGGACGCGGACAGCAAGATCGAGTCGTGCGTGATGAGGAGAGTGAATCTGGCGTACAACGCGCTGAAACTGGACGAGATTCGCAGCAACGCCATCATGACGGCGTTTAAGAGCTTCATGGAGAATCCCGAGTTCCTCATGGAGTAATGTATCTTCTCTCTATCTTTTCCCCTGTTTCAACAAACAAACGAAACGACTCCCTAATGAACGATCTGTCCCCAACCAATCAGTCTAGTGCTCACCGTCTCCACACGCCCCTACCTCCAGTGATTCGAAATACGACGACTCAGAGCAATCTTCTCTCCCTCCTGTGTGCACACGGGCTTCGTCAGCGTCAGCTTCGCCGACTCGCCCTTCACCGACACCACCGTGCCGCCCGTCGACGTCGAGCCGATGTTCACCATCAGCACCTCGCCCTTTGTAAGCTTCTTCACCTTCGCCTTGCCGTCGCTCTCCTGCTCGTTCACGCCCAGCAGGCGCTTCAGCAGGTAGAAATCGATGCTGATCTCCGTGAACACGCTGGGCAGCTGGCCCTTGTGACCCAGCACCTGGCCCACCAGACGGTCCGCGCGCGTCAGCGTGGGATCGATCTTCGTGCCGACGCCGATCAGACCGCCGGGCACGGCGTAGCGGAGCAGGTTCTTCTCCGCGTGGAGCGACTCGACGTGCGCGAAGATGGGCGTGCACCTACGGTGAAGGCGGCAGCGAACACGTACTTCAGGTTGCCCTGCGCGTCCTTGCCTACCAGACCCGGACGAATCTCGATCTCGTCGCCCAGCTGCAGCACGCCCTTCAGAATGGAGCCGCCAGCCACGCCGCCCTTCAGCTCGTCCGCCTTCTGGCCGGGCTTGTTCACGTCGAAGGAGCGAATGATGATCATGTGAGGCGCGCTTGTGTAGTCGCGAATGGGAATGGGAATAGCCTTCACGATGTACTCGCAAACGACGTCGATATTGTATTTCAGCTGCGCCGAGATCGGAATGATGGGCGCCTTCTCCGCCACCGTGCCGGAAACGAAGTTGCGGATCGTGTCGAACTGGACCATCGCCTGCTCCTTCTTTATCAGATCCAGCTTGTTCTGGAGGATGATCAGGTTCTGGAGCTTCATGATCTCCACGGCCGCAAGGTGCTCGCTCGTCTGGGGCTGCGGGCAGGGCTCGTTGCCGGCGATCAGAAGGAGAGCCGCATCCATGACGGCGGCGCCGTTAAGCATGGTCGCCATGAGGACGTCGTGTCCGGGACAGTCGACGAAGGACACGTGGCGAAGCAGGGACATGGTGCTGCCGCAACCGGGACGTTTGCAGATGGGATGGGGTTCTGTGTCTGAGCTGAAGGACGCGTAGCAGTCAGGACTATGCGGTTAGCTCGGGGCGGCAGCCGCGTACGCAGGACAGTCGGGATTGTCGCACTTGTAGATCTTTGCATTCGCGTAGCCGAGCTTGATGGTGATATTTCGCTCCAGCTCGTTTTTGAAACGGACGGTCTGCGGCTAAGCCCACAACGAAAGAACCCCACCTGCACGCCGGAAATGGCCTTTACAACGGTGGACTTTCCGTGCGCGACGTGGCCAATCGTACCTATGCATAAGGGACGCGCACGTGAAGCGAGGAACCAATGTTGATCGTGGCTTGGTATTGCATAATCTCCGGGTTGATGGGAGACAGATTGTTCCAGTCGATGTTCGTCGTTTGTTCCGCCATGCTTTTGAACGGTTGTGTGAGAAGAACGAGGAATGCGGGAATAACCGCGGAAACGCCTCGTCCCCGAAAGAACGCGTATTCCAACAAGAACCGGCACACAGGAATTGACAATCAATGCTCATGTTCGACAAAAAGAATATACGGGATGAAAACGCCTACGAGGAGAAAGACGATCTGCGAAAAACCGAGGTGATGTCCGATACTGGGGAGCATGTGCATCAGCGCCACGTGGAGGAAGGTTCCCGCGCTGAATGCGAACGCATATCCCAGCAAATTAGCGGGAATGAACGAAGAGCCCACCTGCATCAGCAGCGCCGAGAGCACGGTGGAGACGGGCGTCGCTGCGGAGAAGAGCGCTATGCTTCTGGAGGCTATGGATTACACGCAACACACACCACTCACCCTGATTGAAGGAGACGTGTAGCTGCTTGATGAAGATGCCCACACCGAGCGACGCTGATATCTTGTGAAGCAGGATCGCGCCAAATATGGACTGGACCACGCCCGCGTTAGCTGAAGTCACACTCGAGCCGATGGCCAAGCCGTCGAATATGGAATGCAGACACAGACCCGAAATCGATGTCCGTAGCCGCTTCAAGCCGTTGTCCGTCATGGTGATCACGACCTCCTCCTTTCCCGTGTCCGAGTACGTCTCGTTGTCGTGATCTCCGTCGTGATGGTGGTCGTCGCCGCTCCCATGCGAAAGAGAGTCCGCGATCATCATCGTGATAAACCCAAACACCATCGCCAGTCCAATGTTCTTCGCCTCCAGGTGGTCCATCACCGCCGCTTTCGCTCCGGAATCGCCGGCGGGAGAAGGACACTCGCACCCATGCAGAACGGCCTCGGGGACAACGACGATGAAGGCCGTCCCGAGCATGAGCCCCATTCCGACAAGATTGATGATCTTTGAAGTCGCCTTTGACAGATGCACCAACAGAGGAATGGACGTTGTCAGGAAGGTCAGAATGAACACTCCGACAGAATAGAAGACGATCGTCAGAAGAGAGTACATCATTTCTGTTTCTTTACACTCCCCGGATCCGCATCGTTCCATGAAGGAGGGATTGGAGTCCTACATTGCGAGAGCACTGCCAATCTCCCATGTGCTTTTCCCTCCATTCTCCTGGGATCACAATCCTTCCTTCTGCATCTGAATGGTAGTTGTTCGGGGAGTCTATTGAGTGTAGGAGTCGATTAACAGCCTCCTTAACGAAATCTTCGGATCGACCGCCACGCAGCCCCAGAGGGTTACAGATGTGTAGCAGAGCGCGAGTGATGTGACGGCAATAGACAGATACCCACGATTCCTGAGCGGAGCACCCAGATGAGAGCCGTCACTGCCGAGCATCAGCAAGCAGCGCCTCCAGCGCCACCTGCACAGGAAGGAAAGTCGTATGCTTCCGTTGAGGAGGAGGTGGACAGGATCTTCTCATCATCCCAGGAAACGCGTGGTCGGGACGTGGAGGGTCTCATTCCCGTGCAGTCGAGAGTGCCGCAACGCTACCGTGCCATCATCCCCTACGAGTACTTCAACCGCATTCAATCGGCGACATGCGACTCGATTCTGTCAACAAACAAGAACATCGTGATTTCGGCACCCACCGTTGTGCTCCCTTTCCCTTGTGAGGAGTAGGGCTGCGGAAAGACCATTCTCCTGGAACTCGCTGTGATCAAGCTGCACAACGACTGGCTGTGCGGATTCTCGTCGTGCGTAACGAGCAGACAAACGCATCCAGCTGCGGGAGCGTCCTTCCCGTACTGCGTGATCTACATCTCCCCCACCAAGGCTCTGTGCAAGGAGGTGATGACGAGCTGGAGCGCCAAGTTCTCTTCCTGCGGACTCTCCTGTCTCGTACGCACATGCCTTCCCTGTGAGGACTAGGAAGTCACGGGCGACACAGACATGACGCTTCTTCGTCGGATCGGAGGGAGAGAGTGAGGACTAGAAAGCCAGGACTTCGCGCACACGAACATCCTCTTCACGACGCCCGAAAAGCTCGAGATCCTCTCGCGGCGGTGGAGCACGGGCGGCGCCAACGCCTTCCTGAGTCGCGTCCGACTGCTGCTGATCGGTAGGCACTGGCGTGTGAGTGAGAGCCAGACGAGGTGCACCTCCTGAACGAGCCGCGCGGCGCCAGCATCGAGACCATCGTCAGTCGTCTCCGCAGTACCTCCAGCACATCATCCTCACCGCTAGTGCGCGTGTACACGTCGCAGAAGCAGCTCATGGTGCGCATCATCACGCTCTCCGCCACGCTCCCCAACAGCGAGGACGTCGCACAGTGGCTCCACGCAGAGCACTACTCCTTCGACGCCAGCTACCGTCCTGTGCCCATCGAGCGCGTGGTGCTGGGCTACCCCATCCAGAACCGCAGCAACCCCTTCCTGTTCGAGGTGAGCGCGCGCTCTCCGCGTGAGTCGTAGAAGTACCTCAACTACAAGTCCGCGCTCGCCCTTGCCCTCACGCGTAGAGTGTTCGGGGTGATCCGACGCTACTCCGCCAACCACCCCGTCATGGTGTTCTCCTCCACGCGGAAGGGATGCATGTACTGCCCGTGCCACTGACTCATGCGTAGCTCGCTGGCGAACCAGCTCGTCGTCGACTGCAAGCGCAACGGTCTCGGCGAGAGCGGCTTTCTGCGAAGCCGGGAGCTGCGTCAAGGGTGGTGGAGAGGACGAGGCGTGAGTGATAGCGTCCAGCAGTACGTGAACCAGGTGCAGGACGGCGCGCTGCGCGAGTGGCTGAAGTACGGCATCGCCATCCACACGGCAGCGCTCTGTTCGCTCTCTCGCCCTCGCTCACGCGTAGCGCCCGTCGACAGAGGCATCGTGGAGACGCTGTTCGAGCACGGGTACGTCCAGGTCGTGTGCACGACGTCGACGCTCGCGCTCGGCGTGAACCTGCCCGTGTATCTGGTGATCATCAAGGGAACGATCGTGTGGCGCGGCGGGGGACGAGGGTACGAAGAGATCAGCGACGCCATGCTGCAGCAGATGGTGCGAGAGCGCTCGACGGCTCACGCGTAGATCGGACGCGCGGGACGACCTCAGTTCAACGAGCACGGCGTGGCGGTGATTCTGACGAGCGAGGACCAGGTGGCGAAGTGGGCGTGGCGATGGAGTGTGAGGCGAAGGTACAGCGACACGACGGAGGCGCACATGACCATCGAGTCCAACCTCACGGAGTGCATCACAGAGTGCATCAACAACGAGATCGTGCTTCACTCCGTGACGGACAGCGCCTCTCTTTTCCAGGTGCACACACCAAGACCGCGTGAGGCGTAGTGGATGAAGGGCACCTTCTACTACATCCGCGTGCACAAGAACCCCACGCACTACCACATCATCCCCGACCCCTCGCTGACGACGGTCGCGGACCAGCACGCCTTCATCGACGCGCAGCTCCAAGATCTCCTTCTCCGCTACGTCCAGCAGCTCCAGCAAGCAGGTAGTCACCACCGCCACGCTCTCTCCTAGACATGCTGCTGATCCGTCCTGACAGCAGCTACGCGCCCAGGCTGGGCGGAGTGATGATGCAGCGATTCTATCTGAAGTACGACACGGCGATCATGGCGATGAACGTGTACTGCTGCGACACGGAGGAGCAGCTCCTTCAGCACATCGCCACAGCATCCGTGCGACCTCGTCTCTCGACTCACTCGCAGGAGTTCCTCGAATACCCGATCAAGCAGGGACAGAAGACCTTCCTCAACGCGGTGTACGCCAAGCGCGGGAAGTTCCACTACGCGGGGAAGGTGAAGGAGACCTCGCACAAGGTGGTGTGTTTGCTGATGGTAGGCGTGGCTGTCCCTCGTTCACCGCAGTGCGTGCTCGGAGGCATCAAGATCGAAGACCTCGCCATGACGCTGGAGGCGGACAGCGTAGCGCTCGGCTCCTCCGGTGAGGGATAGATCGTCCAGACAGCGACGCGCATTTGCAAAGCCATTCTCTTCTACATCGAACAGAACACGGACACGGTGTACCGTCCAAACCCGCGCTTTCTCCCGCCAGAACACACGGAGACCACACTCCCAATCACCAACAAGCCACAGCTGCTGTTATGGACACACACACTGCTCCGCGCCCTCCAGCAACGCACCTGGGGCGATGGCGAGCGCGCTCTGCTGCAGCTCGTGAGCCACGCGACACACACTCACGCGTAGGACGGAATCGGTCCCGCCGCGTTGAGCAACCTCCAGCAGAACCACATCACCACACTGGAGACGCTGATGCACACCAACCCCACCACAGTGCGAACGGCAGAGATGGATGAGGCGTAGTTGGATGCCATCATCGGAAGACGAATCGGAGCGCATCTGAAGCAGCAGGTGGAGTCACTCCACATCCTCAATCTCAACGTGATTGCTGTAGGTCCTTCTGCTCGAATCAGTGCATAGTCCCAGGACGGAAAGGGAGTCGATCTGATCATCAGCGGCAATGAGCAGCAGAACGAGCCGATACGGACATCCTACGGCATGGGCATCTACACGCTTCTCGTGTACTCGGACAAGAACGCGGTTTTGTTGCACAAGCAGATCTACGGAGCCAGCTTCTTCTCCATTCCTCTCGCGAAGAGGGAGACGGTTCACGCGTATCTCTTCCACAATCAGTGGATTGGGTTGGACGAGCACATCGATTTCGAGAATGGACGGACGGTGGCTACGCGAGTGGGTTCACAACCAGTGGAGAAACGAGTGAACTCACGACCAGCGAAGACGAGTGCGCCGAAAGAGAAAGCGAATCCGACTCCCAAACCAAAGACAGCAAAGAAGACCCCCAAACAGTCGCATCATCCAAAGAAGACTGTTCCGGCGTCAAATCAAGACGAAATGGACCTGCTCAACTTCATTTCCTGGGAAGACACCCCGCGTCCAAACCAGCCACCGAAAAGCAATGACAAACACACAACGAGTTCAAAGAAGCGGAGAGAACAACCATCGGTGGAGGATGCCATGATCCCTCCCAAGAAGGCGGACGCGAGTTTCACTCTCGACTCCTTCCTCAGTAGCATGTTTCCGTGATTTTAATTCTGTTTTCTGTGAACACAATACCCATCTTCTGAATCACAAGCAATGCAAGTATGTGCAAATCGGCGTGGAATGACAGATAGCTGAATTCAGGAGCTGGTTTCAATGGCTTGTTGCGAAGCGGTTACAAGTCGTTTTCTGGAACACAAGATGCGATCATTCGCAACATCGACGCGTGCAAAGAATTATCCAGCATTCACAGAACTTCGATGGGCCCGAATGGTAGGAGTCGCTCTTCCGCGGTGAGTCGCAGGCATGTTCAAATTGGTCGTGAATCAGCTCGACAAGATATTCATCACCAGTGACACAGCAACCATCGTGAAGGAGATGGAAGTCGTTCATCCCGCCGCAAAGCTGATCGTGGAGGCTGCGCAGAAGCAGGAGCAGGAAGTATGGACTGGTCTGTTCCATTTCTCATTCTCTAGGTTGGTGACGGAACGAACTTCGTGGTGACGTTTGCGGGAGAGCTGCTGTCCAAGGCGGAAGAGCTGTTGCTGCTCGTACGCATCCCCCTTCCTGTTCACTATAGGGCGTTCATGTGAATGACATCATCACCGGCTACGAAAACGCGTTGAAGATCGCCTATGAGACGCTCGAGGGTTCTATTACTGATCGCATTTTACTCATAGAACTTGCCGACGTGAAGGTGCCCGATGTGCGCGATCTCGCCGCCGTCACCGCCGCCATCACTCCCGTGGTCTGCGCCAAGCAGTACGGCCACGAGAAGATCCTCGCGGAAGCCATCGCCTCCGCATCGCTATATACGCTGGCGCCCGAGCCCGCGAAGCCGCGCATCGATGTGGACAACATCCGCACGGTGCGCCTGCTGGGCGGGAGCGTGGACCAGACGAAGATGATGCCGGGCATGGTGCTGATGAACCTGCCGCAGAACAACGTGCTGCACGTGGAGCACGCGAAGGTGCTGGTGCTGACCTGCGGACTGGAGGCGTCGTCGTCGGAGACGAAGGGAACGGTGCTGATCGAGAACGCGGCGCAGCTGCTGGAGTTCACGCGCAACGAGGAAGAGGCGTTCGGCAACGAGATCGAGGCCATCGCCAAGACGGGCGTGAACGTGATCTTCGCGGGCGGCAGCATCAGCGAGATCTCCCGCCACTACCTGAACAAATTCAACATCATGGGCGTGTCGGTGGGCTCGAAGTTCGACCTGCGTCGCATCTGCAAGACGCTGAACGCGACGGCGCTGGTGCGCGTGGGTCCGCCGACGGCGGAGGAGATCGGCGAGTGCGCGTCGGTGGACGTGATGGAGGTTGGCGGGAAGCGCGTGACGGTGCTGAAGCAGGAGGGCGGGAACGGTCGCGTGGCAACGGTGGTGATTCGCGGTTCGACGGAGAACCTGATGGAGGACGTGGAGCGCGTGGTGGGTGAGGCTTGCTGTGGGGCGGTGATGTCCAGACGACGGCGTGAACGCGGTGAAGACGCTGTGCACGGACCCGCGTCTCGTGGTGGGCGCGGGCGGCGCGGAGATGGCGATGGCGGTGCGCGTGACGGAGGCGAGCGAGAAGTGCACGGAGCTGGACCAGTACGCGATGAAGAAGGTGGGCGTGCAGCGGGGAGGTGATGTGTAGTTCGCCGAGGCGCTGGAGGTGTTCCCGCGGACGCTGGCGGAGAACGCGGGCATGGATGCGAGCGTGGTGCTGAGCGCGCTGGTGGAGAAGTACTCCAAGGACATCAAGTGCGGGTATGGCATCGACATCGAGGGCGACGGCATCACGGTGGTGAAGAACGAGGAGTGTCCGGTGATGGACGTGTACGCGACGAAGAAGAACGCGATGCGATTAGCGGTGAACGCGGCGCTGACCATCCTCAAGGTGGATCAGATTATCATGGCGAAGGAGGCGGGCGGCCCCAAGTTGAGAGCGCCGCAGAAGGATGTGGAATAAGATGTCAAATGGGTTTGGATTGTTTTGGGGAAACAGGCAATACTGTTACAGGTCATACAAAACGTCTCATAAACTGAGCAGCCACACTGCGCGCACGCGCGTTCACTCCGATCTTCATCGCACTGATCTCCGAGTCAATGCCCTCCATAAAGTCAATGATGAAGCTAATCATCTTCTCTCTGTCGTAGTTCTCCAGAATGGAATACGTTATAAGGAAGCTGATGTCGTAGCCCTAGAATAACACAAGACTCGGGGAACTCACCTCCAATGGCTTTCTTCGGAGGATGGTGAAGCTCTCGGCACGCTGCATGAGGAACCGGGAAAAGTTCCTGCACAAGACCCGTTCCATCTCGTCCGCCTGCTTGATTTTGATGCTGACACGCAGGGAGTTGATAGAAGGCTCGATGAGACATCGCTCGCGGTCTGTTCGGCAGATCAGAATGGGCTTCATCGTGGATATCTTAGAAGACCTACATGACAAAGCAGGAGAGTTCCCTACGGATACTCGACCTCCGGTTTGTTGTGTCTCTCCACCGACTCGGAGGGGAAGTTCTGAAGAACGAGAGTAGCACGAAGCGTGGTTTGGATACAGTCCAAATAGGGTTTCAATGTGTTCGCCTATTCCGGTGACCCCAGAGCAAGAAGACCCTACCATGGATGCAAATAATACGCACGATACAACGTTTTCTATTCCACATGACAGCCAGAAGAATCGCGCCAAGCCTTGTGTATTCCCGTGATTCCCGGCGGACTCAATCAAACCATTCGCAAGCTGCGTTGCACTCTCTTTTAAATGGAAACAGAGCCAGAGCCCCAGAATACGGAAGTGGAAAGAGAGGAGTCCCATCACAGTGATCATTCCCAGGCTCCCTCTCCGGACGCCGCGCCCAGAGAAGAATCGCAGCCCAGAAGAGATGAGAATGGAAAACCGCAATACGAATACGACGATGGACGAAATGCCCGCAATGAAGGGAATACCTTGTGGGAACTATGTGTTTTGTCTCTCATTTTCCGTAGACATGTGAGCAACCTGTCTTCGAGGACCCTGGAGCGGGATCTTGAAGATATCTTCTCCAAGTTCGGAAAGGTAACTGGAGTCAAAATCCCCGTGGACAGATATAATGAGAATCGGTTGTGGTTTTGCGCGACGCTCATTTCGTAGTGGTTTTGGATTTGTAACATTTGAAACGAATGACGGCGCCGAAGCGGCTCTTCGTGAAGAGTAGTTAGGGCAGAAGGGTTGTCAATGCGTAGAGTGTATATGGGCTCTCGCGTCATTCGCTGCCAACTGTCGAGGAGAAGTGTGGGCTACAAGCCGACGCCCGGTGCTTGTGCGTGTTGCATTGTTGCGCTGAGGAATAGATTTGGGCAAGGAGTACATGCGCTTTGATCGACGTAGCAGCGCTTTCCCGAGGTCACCCGTAGGAGATCGCTACGACGATCGTCGCAGCCGGTCAAGAAGTCACCGCCGCCACCGCAGTTACAGTCGCAGTCCCTCTCGCCACCACCATCGCCGCTCGTCTCATCGTAGTCGTAGTTACGATGACCGTCGCTCCCCTCGATACGACCGCCGATCCTACGACCGCTCGTCCCGCGATCGTCGCAGCCGATACCGCTCGAGATCGTAGTCTGAGTACTGTTCGAGGTCGTAATCTGAATACCACACGATATCGTAGTCTTCTGAAACCGTTCAAAGCGCTGTTTCCAACAAACACGACAAGCAACACTCTACTTGTTCTCTAACGCCAAGATCACATTACTCTTCTCGATAAACTGGTCGGCAGCCTCGTTGCGGCTCACGAAGAGGTCGTGCTTCTGGTGCTTGTAGCGCTCCCACTCCTCAATCTCCGCCAGCTGGCTCGCCGCGTCCTCGTCCACCTTCTCCATAATCTTCAGCACGTTGATGATGTTCACCTTCGTCAGGTTCGGGTCGTTCACCTCCTTCATCGGGTGCTCCAGCAGCTTCATGAAGAACTTGATCATCTTCTGGTCCATGCCCGTCGACGTGAAGCCCTTGCGGTCCGCCTTCCACATGATTCTGAACGTCTACGCGTCACGCTCTCCTTCTTCCTCCCACCTCCATGATGTAGTCCGCGTTCGGACCCGGCTCCTCCAGCAGCGCCTTGAACGCCTTGAACAGGTCCTTGCTGTTCAGCTTCTTCGCGCACACCTTGTCGCCACCGATCTACGCCTCCCACCCTGTAACCACCACTCACGTCGTGCATAATACGAATGATGCTCATCGTCAGATCGCCGCGCGGCGAGATCTTCGCCGACACCTTCAGCGTCGCCACCAGCTTCTTCGGGTAGTCCAGCATCGCCACGTGCTCGGACAGGCTCGGCTGCGCCTTCAGCAGGCACGCGATGCCGCTCGTGATGGTGGAGATGATGTTGTCCTTCAGGTTCTCAGGCTGCGTCGCGTCCACGAACTTGTCGTCGTCGTCGTTGCGCTTCACCTCCTTGCCCTGCAGGCGGTCCAGCTCGTACTTCGCCTCCACGAAGAACAGGTTCAGACAGCCCTCCAGCGATGTCTTCGGGTCGCGCAGCGGGAACTTCGGGTCCTTCAGGAACAGGCGGATGTAGATGCCGCCCACATACAGCTCCTGCGCCAGCTCGGGGTACTCCATGTGGTAGTTGCGCGGCAGCGACCACTCCTCCTCGTTCCACATCGCCTCGCTCCACTGCGTGACGAACTCCTCCACCGCCTGGCGCAGCTGGCCGCGCATGTGCGCCGTCCAGATGATCTCGGGCGTCTCGTGCTCCGAGTCGAACTGCGAGCAGACGATCTCCGCCTGGTCGCGGATCTTGTTCACCAGCACCAGCGGCATGAAGCGGCGCAGCTCCAGCACCACCTTCGGACCCTCCTTCTCGTCGTTGCACATGCGGTTCAGCAGCTTCGCGGCAGCCATGCGGTACGCCGCGCCCACCTGGTCCTGCTCGCGGCACAGGCAGTACAGGCCCAGCAGCACCACGTTGAGACGACGACACTCCGCCACGGCGTCGCTGGTCTCGGCGAGACGCGTGAGGAGGTCGAGCATGGGGATGCGCGTCGCGAAGCAGTCGGAATAGAGCAGCTTGAGCAGCCACGGGATCTCGTCCTCCTTCACGATCACCTTGGCGCACGACGGAATCGGCGTGATGATCTTCAGCACGTCGATCGCCGCCTCGCGCAGACGGTCCGTCTCCTCGTACTCGTTGTTCTCGTCGGGCTGGAGGAAGCTGAACAGGTCGTCGATCGCCGTGTCCTGCGTCACCGTCATCGCCAGGTCCTTCGTGTTCGTCAGCACCAGACACAGCGCCTTCAGCGTCATCTGCATGAAGCTGTTCTTGCACTTGGGCGCGTACTTGCCGTGCATGTGGCCCAGCTCGTCCGCCTCGCCCTCGCGCTGGTCGTGAATGAACTCCAGCAGGTCGGCGCAGAACTCGTCCGCGCGGTCCAGGTTCTTCGGGTTCTGGCTGTTGTACACGCGCACGTACACGTCGCCCACGATGAGCTCGTCCTTGATCGCGTCGAACTCGAAGTCCAGCGCCATATCGAGGTGGGTGTTGCCCGTCTCGCCCTGGTCGTGGATGCGCGCCTGCACGAACTCCAGCAGCTGGTCGCGCATCTCGCCGATCCAGATCAGGCGCGGCACCTCCTTGCGCGTGTTGAGGATCGTCAGCAGCTCCACCGGGTCGTCGTTGGCGAACATGTCCGCCACGGGCGGCGTGAACAGCTTCTTGAGGTAGCGACGCACCTCCTTGTTGCGCGGCGTCTTCTCGTCGCCAGCGCCGTACCCGCCGAGGTTGGCGAGGGCGCGCACAGCGCGCTTGCAGTTGCCGTTGGCGGCGTGCTGCGTGTGCGAGCTCTCCTCCAGCTCCACCTCGTTGGTCTCCTCCAGCGAGGGGTCGAAGCGGAAGAGCAGGGGAATGACGGACCACAGCACGCACGACGTGCTGTTCAGCAGCTTCGTCTGCAGGTCGGCGGAGTAGCAGGCGTTGGCGATGGCCTCCAGTCCGTACTGGACGAGGAGCGAGGACTGCAGCATCAGCGGGTAGCGCGCGATGTCCACGGGCAGGTACGAGATGGTCTCCATCACCGCACGACCCTCCTCCAGACCCGCCGCGTAGCCGATCACGTGCATCAGGTTCTCGCCCACGGTGATGCGCGGGTCGTCGCTGTTGGTGTCGGGCACGATGGTGCAGCGGTTCAGCAGGGCGGCGACGATCTCGATGCCCTTCTGCACGACGAACTCCTTGCAGTTGTAGGGCGTGCACGAGCAGGTGTAGTACAGCAGCGACGACGCCACCTCCAGCTGCGGGCAGCGCTCCACCGTCAGCATCTCGTCCTCCTTCAGCTGCAGCAGCGGCAGCAGGAACTCGTAGCCGGCGTACTTGTACTCGGCGAGCTTGGCGGGGAAGCGCTTGTAGATGATGCGCTGCGCCTTCAGGATCAGCATGATGTTCACCGGGTCGGGGCCGCCGGTGCGCGTGCGCGTGTTCGACAGCAGCTCGAAGGCCTTCTGGATCTTCTCGAAGATCTCGCGACCCTCGGGGTTCTTATCGGGATGGTACTTGCGCGCCAGCTTGCGGTACTCCTTCTTCAGCGTGTTCTCGTCGGGTCGCTCCTGGTCGGGACCGAAGCCCAGAATGGCGTACGCCTCCTCCTCGCTGACGCCGGGCGCCTGCTTCGTGTTCTCGATCCTCCAGCGGTCCAGCACGGCGCGCAGCAGCTCCACGGGCTTCTTGATGGGCCAGTTGTTGAAGCGCTTCTCGTCGCACAGCGCGGCGATGTAGTAGTTGTGGCACCACATCTCCTCCTCCAGCTCGGGGTACTTGATCTGCGGGATCGGACCGTAGTCGAACAGCAGCGTCGGGTTCTCGCGCAGCTTCTTGCTGAAGTCGCCGATGTGCTTCAGCACCTCCTCCACCATGTGCTTGCGCATCTCGTACTTCCAGATCACCTCGGGCGTGTCGAAGTTGCCCAGCAGCTTCTTCGTGAACTCCTCCGGACCGTAGTTGTCCAGCAGGCAGATCATCGACTCGGGCAGGATCGTGCCGAGGATCGAGCGCTTGCTGATCGGCACCTCGGTGGTGAGCGAGTCCGCGGACGTGCGGAACTGCTGCTTCAGGTGCGTGTGGCTCAGCAGCGTGCTGATCTTCAGGAAGTTGCTGCCCGAGTACGCCATCGCGAAGAAGAACACGCCCGTCAGGTACAGTTTGTTCATCGCGTCCTCGTTGTTCTCCGTGATCGTGTCCAGCACCGACGCCGCGTTCTCCACCAGCGTCGGGTTGTTCACCAGCATCAGCTGCGCGATGTACGTCAGGTACTTGCGCTGGCCGAACACGCGCTTGGCGCGCGGGATGGGGGTCTTCAGAATGCCCTCGGCGGCGTAGCTCGAGTGACGGTTCACGATGAGGATGATGATATCCAGCACCGTCAGCGCGCACGCCACGGGC
>ERZ780157.3102-NODE-3102-length-14426-cov-3.256350_pt1 | contig 14426 bp, 9 predicted proteins | sample MGYA00511169_ERZ780157 | MGnify/ENA primary metagenome ERZ780157 (study PRJEB29588, sample SAMEA1965149) | human gut metagenome | biome: human gut; feature: human-associated habitat; material: faeces | place: Denmark | collected 2008/2010 ... | reverse complement strand
CTGTTTTCGCCGTGAGAGGGCGACGTCTTAGCCTCTTGACCAACGAACCGTACTCGCTTATAATACACGATGTCTGGAGAAAATGCAAGTGTTTTTTTGAAAAAAATTTAAAAAATTTCAAAAAGTAGCGAAATTCGCATTTTACTTGCATTTTTTGCCAGTTATGGTATGATGAAACAAACAAATGTTCTAAAAAACAGAAATACGTTCTAAAAAGAAAGAAAAAAGATTAGAATAGAGAAGGAGAAGACAAATGAAACAGTACAAAGGAGCCATTTTTGATCTGGACGGAACACTGCTCGACTCGATGCGGGTCTGGGATGACATCGATGTTGCATTTTTAAAGAAGAGAGGACTTGAGGTTCCGCCGGATTATCAGGAGGCGATTACACCGCTCGGCTTTCTGGAGGCTGCCCGCTACACGATCAGACGGTTCGGCTTTCCGGAAACGCCGGAAGAGCTGATTCAGGAGTGGCATCAGATGGCGGTCGACGCCTATACGTATGAAGTGGAGTTAAAAGACGGGGCAGCAGAATATCTCCGCTATTTAAAAGAAAAAGGAATCCGCATGGCGGTTGCTACCTCATCGAGCCCGGAGCTGTATGAGCCGGCCTTAAAGAGAAATGGGATTTATGAGTATTTTAAAGCATTTGTCACCGTCTCGGAAGTAAAGCGCGGCAAGGGCTTTCCGGATATCTACGAGAAAGCGGCTGAAAAGCTGCCTCTTCCGCCGGAAACGTGTGTGGTATATGAAGATATCCTAGCGGGAATCCGCGGCGCCAAAATGGGCGGATTTGCGGCTGTGGGCGTGTATGACAGAAGCGGGGAAGGAAACCGCGCAAAGATGGAGCAGGAAGCAGACCGCTACGTGACTTCTTTTAAGGAGCTGATGAACGGAGGAGATTCTTTCTTCTAAAGAAAATCTTGCTATTCCGGGAAGAAAAATGATATAATAAAATACTGTGCCCCAAAATGGGACAGACAGAAGTATTTTTAAGAGAAAAAGACAGTAACACATAAGTGAGGATAGAACAGTTATGCCAAAAAAAGAAACGTATGATGCCAGCAGTATTTCCGTGCTGGAAGGTCTCGAAGCAGTGCGTAAGCGCCCTGGTATGTATATCGGAAGTACCTCGCGGAAAGGCCTGAATCATCTGATTTATGAAATTGTAGACAATGCGGTGGACGAGCATCTTGCGGGCTACTGCGACACCATTCACGTAACACTTGAAGCAGACGGCTCGGCGACCGTGACCGACAACGGCCGCGGAATCCCGGTCGGCATGCATGAAAAAGGCGTTCCGGCGGAGCGTCTCGTTTTTACAACCCTGCACGCCGGCGGTAAATTCGACAACAATGCGTACAAGACAAGCGGCGGTCTGCACGGTGTCGGTTCTTCGGTTGTCAATGCGCTTTCCACCTATCTTGACGTACAGGTCAGCCTCGGCGGCTGGGTTTACCACGACCGCTACGAACGAGGTGTTGCCGTACAGGAACTCGATGAGGATGGGCTGCTGCCGAAGATCGGAAAAACGAAGAACAGCGGAACCCGCATCAACTTCCTGCCGGATCCGGAAATCTTTGAGAAAACGCGTTTTTCCGCAACAGAGGTCAAAAGCCGTCTCCATGAGACTGCATATCTGAACCCGGCGCTTACCATTTATTTTTCCGATCTGCGCGATGGAAAAGAGGAGCACCTGACGTATCACGAGCCGGACGGCATTGTTGGTTTTGTGCGCGATCTGAATAAGAACAAAGAGGCAATCCACGATCCGATTTATTTCAAAGGGGAATCTGAGGGCATTACCGTAGAATGTGCGTTCCAGTATATCAACGAATTCCAGGAAAACGTGCTCGGCTTCTGTAATAATATCTACAACGCTGAGGGCGGTACCCATATTTCCGGTTTCAAATCGACCTTTACGACGATTATGAACAGCTATGCCAGAGAGATCGGTGTCTTAAAAGAAAAAGACAATAACTTTACGGGATCGGATATCCGAAACGGTATGACCGCTGTTATTTCGATCAAGCACCCGGATCCGCGGTTCGAGGGCCAGACAAAAACGAAGCTGGACAACCCGGATGCGGCAAAGGCCGCCGGAAAAGTAACGGGCGAGGAGATTCCGCTGTATTTCGACCGCAATCTCGAAGTGCTGAAAAATGTTCTTGCCTGCGCTGAGCGATCTGCCAAAATCCGCAGAAGCGAAGAAAAAGCCAAGACAAATATGCTGACCAAGCAGAAATATTCGTTTGATACGAACGGCAAACTGGCAAACTGCGAGAAGAAGGATCCGTCGCTGTGCGAGATCTTTATCGTCGAGGGAGATTCTGCGGGCGGTTCCGCAAAGACGGCGCGTGACCGTAATTTCCAGGCGATTCTGCCGATCCGCGGTAAGATTCTGAACGTAGAGAAGGCTTCTATTGATAAAGTTCTGGCAAATGCCGAGATCAAATCCATGATCAATGCATTCGGCTGCGGCTTTTCCGAGGGTTACGGCAACGACTTCGATATCACAAAGCTCCGTTACGATAAAATTATCATCATGGCAGATGCCGATGTCGACGGTGCGCATATTTCAACGCTGCTGCTGACACTGTTCTACCGTTTCATGCCGGAGCTGATCTACGAGGGACATGTCTATATCGCGATGCCGCCTCTTTACAAGGCAATGCCGTCCCGCGGAAAAGAAGAGTATCTGTACGACGACAAAGCACTGGAAAAATACAGAAAGACACACAAAGAAAAATTTACGCTGCAGCGCTACAAAGGTCTTGGCGAGATGGACCCGGAGCAGCTCTGGGAGACGACACTGAATCCGGAGACGAGACTTTTGAAGCGTGTGGAGATCGAGGATGCCCGTATGGCCTCCGATGTGACGGAAGTACTGATGGGAACCGAGGTTCCGCCGCGGAAAGCATTTATTTATGAGCATGCAACCGATGCAGAGCTGGATATTTAACAGGAAGGACAAAGGAAGATGAAAGAAAAATCAGAAGATCAGATTATACGGACCGAATATTCTGAGGTCATGCAGAAATCTTATATTGATTATGCGATGAGCGTCATCATTTCCCGAGCGCTTCCGGACGTGCGGGACGGTTTAAAGCCGGTACAGCGCCGTACTCTGTATGACATGTATGAGCTCGGCATCCAGTACGACAAGCCGTTCCGAAAGTGCGCGCGTATCGTCGGCGATACGATGGGTAAATACCATCCGCACGGCGACAGTTCCATTTACGATGCTCTTGTCGTAATGGCACAGGATTTCAAAAAAGGGCAGCCGCTTGTGGACGGTCACGGAAACTTCGGGTCGATTGAGGGTGACGGTGCCGCTGCAATGCGATACACCGAGGCGAGACTGCAGAAAATTACACAGGAGGTCTATTTAAAGGATCTCGACAAAGACGTTGTCGATTTCGTACCGAACTTCGACGAGACGGAAAAAGAGCCGTCTGTTCTGCCGGTGCGCGTGCCGAACCTTCTGTTGAATGGCGCAGACGGTATCGCTGTCGGTATGGCAACAAGCATTCCGCCGCACAACCTGTGTGAGATTGTGGATGCGGTCAAGGCCTACATGAAAAACAACGACATCACCGTCAAAGGTCTGATGAAATACATCAAAGGACCGGATTTCCCGACCGGCGGTATTGTCGTCAATCAGGATGACCTGCTGTCGATCTACGAAAAAGGTGTCGGAAAGATTAAAATCCGCGGAAAAGTGGAAGTGGAGAAAGGCAGAAACGGAAAGCAGTATCTTGTGATCACCGAAATTCCGTACCCGATGATCGGTGCGAACATCGGAAAGTTCCTGAACGATGTGGCGGGGCTTGTGGAGAGCAAGAAAGCGCCGGAAATTGTCGACATTTCCAACCAGTCCTCGAAAGAAGGAACACGCATCGTGCTCGAATTGAAAAAAGGCGCGGATGTGGAGCGGATCACGAATCTGCTGTACAAGAAAACACGTCTGGAAGATACGTTCGGTGTCAACATGCTCGCCGTGGCAGATGGAAGACCGGAGACGTTAAGCCTTAAACAGGTGATCGAGCATCACGTTGATTTCCAGTTTGAAGTGGCAACCCGCAAATACCAGAACCTTCTCCGCAAAGAGATGGAGCGCCGCGAGGTGCAGGAAGGTCTGATCAAGGCATGCGATGTGATCGATCTGATCATTGAGATCCTGCGCGGAAGCAAGACACAGAAGCAGGTCAAAGAGTGTCTGATTATGGGTGTGACCGATGGTATCCGCTTCAAATCAAAGTCAAGTGAGCGTATGGCAGCACAGCTCTGCTTTACGGAACGCCAGGCAACGGCGATTCTGGAGATGCGTCTGCAGAAACTGATCGGACTGGAAGTGGAAGCACTCTTAAAAGATCATGAGGCGACTGTGGCGAAGATTACGAAGTACGAGGATATCTTAAATCATTACGACTCGATGTCGGAAGTTATTATGGAAGATCTGACGCAGATTAAAAAAGAGTACGGCCACAAGCGGAAAACGGCGATTGAGAATGCTGAGGCGATTGTTCTTGAGGAGCCGAAGGTCGAGGAGATGGATGTTGTCTTCCTGATGGACCGCTTCGGTTATGCGAAGACGATCGATACGTCTGCTTACGAGCGGAACAAAGAGGCTGTGCACAACGAGAACAAATATGTGTTCCAGTGCAAAAACACCGATAAGATCTGCGTCTTTACGGATCTTGGCATGATGCACAGCATCAAAGTAATGGACATCCCGTATGGAAGATTCCGTGACAAGGGAACGCCGATCGACAACCTTGGAAATTACAGCAGCCAGAAGGAGCAGATGATTTACGTCGATGCACTGGAAAATATCAAGAACAATAAGCTGCTGTTCGTCAGCGCGGCCGGTATGGTAAAACTTGTCGATGGATCCGAGTTTGATGTCGTAAAACGAACGATCGCGGCGACGAAGCTTTCATCCGAGGAGGACCGTCTGATTCTTGCCGAGGTCTGCCAGGAGCAGGAGTATGTGGTTCTGCAGACGAAAAACGGTGTCTTCCTGCGCTTCCTTACGAGTGAAGTGCCGGAGAAGAAAAAAGCAGCCGTTGGTGTGCGTGGTATCCGTATGGCAGAGGACGACGCGGTAGAGCATGCGTATCTGCTGGCAAGCCGGATGGATTACACGATCACGTATCACGACAAAGAGATTTCTCTGACAGCGAAGATTAAGCTGGCAAAACGAGACACCAAGGGAACAAAGATCCGGGTATAACGCAGAGTTTTGTTTATAACCATGAGAAGCACGCTCCGCGGGTTTTTCGAGAGATCACTTGGCAATAAAAGGACACCTGCCCGATACCAGAACGGTACGGGGTAGGTGTCCTTTTCGCATAATTTTTTAGTTATTTGAAAAACTGTGGGAAGTCTTTCTTGGGGTTCTTCTTTCAATGGCAACGTACGGACGATGATGACCGACATATTTATAAGCCGGACGGATGATCTTTCCTTCGTTGACAAGCTCTTCGATCCGGTGTGCGGACCAGCCGGAGATACGGGAGATAGCAAAGATCGGGGTGTAGAGCTCTTTTGGAAGGCCAAGCATTGCGTAGACGAAACCGCTGTAAAAATCAACATTTGCACAGACTGGTTTGAGCAGACGGCGCTTTTTGGCGATACACTCGCCGGCAATGCGTTCTACAGACTCATAGAGAGCAAATTCTTTCTCGCGGTGCTTCTCAGCGGAAAGCTTTTTTGCATATTCTTTCAGAATCACACAACGTGGATCGGACAGGGTATAAACAGCATGGCCCATACCATAGACAAGACCAGTTCCATCGAATGCTTCACGATCAAGCATTTTGGTCAGGTAGGTGCGCAGTTCGTTTTCGTCTTCCCAGTTTGTAACATTCTCTTCAATATTTTCAAACATTTCCATAACCTTCAAGTTGGCACCGCCGTGGCGCGGTCCTTTTAAGGAACTTAAAGAAGCCGCAACAGCAGAGTAGGTATCGGTTCCGGAGGAGGAGACAACGTGTGTCGTAAATGTTGAGTTATTTCCGCCGCCGTGGTCTGCGTGAAGAATTAACGCAACATCGAGAACCTTTGCCTCCAGAGCAGTGTATTCTCCATCCGGGTGAAGCATCTGCAGAATGTTTTCAGCCATCGACAGCTCCGGTTTCGGATTTCGGATGATCAGGTTCTGGTTTTCGTGGTAGTGGCGGTATGCATGGTAGCCGTAAACGGCGATCAGCGGCATTTTGGCGATCAGACTCAAAGCCTGGCGGAGGACGTTCGGAATGGAAATGTCATCCGGCTTTTCGTCGTAGGAATACAGGGTCAGCACACAGCGCTGCAGAGTATTCATCATGTTTTTGCTGGTTGCCTTCATGACAACGTCGCGGACAAAAGTGTCCGGCAGCTCGCGGTAGATACTTAAAATTTCGTTGAAATCATTTAACTGCGGTTCTGTCGGAAGAGAACCGAACAGAAGAAGATAGGTAATCTCTTCAAAACCGAAGCGTCGTCCTTCCATACCTTTGATCAGATCAGCGACGTTATAGCCCTGAAAATAGAGACGGCCATCGGTCGGAACTTTTTCGCCGGTGCGCTCATCAATATCGAAGCCGATAACATCGGAAATTTCGGTCAGGCCGGTGAGAACACCTTTACCAGTGGAATCACGCAGTCCCCGTTTTACATCGTACTCAGTGTATAAAGATAAATCAATCTTTCCGGAATCTTTCGTATACTCTACAAGCTGACTGAGCTTGTCTTCCAGATTATCGTATTGCATGGTCATGACAACAGCCCCTTTCTTCCTTTAGTTAAAAACTATACTTACTTTTTTGGCGGTTGTCAATGCTTTTCTTTCAAAATACATTAATTTTTATAAGGAAAAGGGATGGTTTTCCTTAATTTTTGAAAGTAAGGGCAAAGTTTATGCATAAAATTTGCGCCAGGGAGGTGAAAACAACAGGGATGGAAACGGTGGGAAATCAGTGGGGCGGAACAAATTTTAGAAAAAGATTCATAAATTTCAAAAAAATGCTTGCAATTTCAAAAAAATACGGTATAATAATGATTGTGTCATTCAGGAAATGAATTTCACAGGCCGAAATAGCTCAGCCGGTAGAGCACTTCACTCGTAATGAAGGGGTCGTCAGTTCGAATCTGATTTTCGGCTTATTCTTTAGAAACCCGCAGGACGTAAGGTTCTGCGGGTTTTCTGGTATCATGAGAAATATGACAGAAATACGAACGCCCTTTGCAGGAAAAAGATCTGCTGCAAAGGGCGTTTGCTGTTACAAGTTTCAGGAAAATCAGTTCGTACAGCATATCCTGACGGAGCTTTTGGCCGGACACTTCAAAGAGCACATCAGCTGTTGCCATTTTCCTGTGCTGCCACCCGTGCGTCGCGTTCCCGGCGGGAAAAGACGCAGCCGCAGTAGTCCTGGCGGTAGAGGCCGTATTCATGGGAAAGTTCGATGGAACGCTGGTAGCCGCCCCGTTTCTTGAAATCTGAATTGAGATATGGGATCCCGTATTCGGCGGCAAGCCGTTCTCCGATTTCATTCAGCTTTTCCGCGTTTTTCAGCGGGCTGATGGAGAGGGTTGTTGTAAAATAGTCGAGTTTGAGCTGCTTTGCCATTTCGGCCGCTTCGCGGAGCCGCATTTCATAGCAGACAAAACAGCGCTCGCCGCCCTCCGGCACATTTTCCATCCCGCGTGTCAGTTTATAGAACCGGTCAGAATCGTACGGGCCGGGGCAGAAGGAAATCGGATGCACGGCGGGAAGAGAGCGGATCAGACGCTGCTGTTCCTCCACGCGGTGCTCGTACTCCGTCGGCGGATAGATGTTGGGATTATAGTAAAAGAGCGTAATGGAAAAATACTGCGACAGATATTCCAGCACGTAACTGCTGCACGGCGCACAGCAGCTATGCAGCAGCAAGGTCGGAACTTCACCGTGAAGTCCTGCAATCTTCGCATCCAGCTCCTTCTGGTAATTTCTTTTATTGGCCATAATGTATCTTCAAACCTCCTGGTATCTTTCAATCCTTTCTATTATAGCCTCAGCGCGGCTGGGATGCAAGCTGCATATGATATCTTATAGATAGAGGAGGATGCAAAAAAATGGATGATCAAATCCTGTCATTAGAGCATATATCACTGTCCTATCACACCATGAAAGGAGAAACACCGGCGCTGTGCGATCTGACCTTTTCGGTAACCCCGGGGGAATTTGTTGCTCTTGTCGGACCGAGCGGCTGCGGAAAGAGCACGATCCTGAACTTGATTTCCGGTCTTTTAAAGCCGGAGGCGGGAACTCTGCTGAGCCGCGGACGGCCGATCACGGAGGCGGATCTCCATATCGGCTACATGCTGCAGAGAGACCACCTGTTTGAATGGCGGACCATCTACAGCAACGTTCTGCTGGGCCTTGAGATTTCGCGCACGCTGACACCCGAGCGGAAAGAAAAAGTCGGGGAGATGATGGAGACATACGGCCTGAAATCCTTTTCCAATGCCCGTCCGTCCGAACTTTCCGGCGGTATGCGGCAGAGGGCGGCACTGATCCGTACACTGGCGATGGAGCCGGATCTTCTGCTGCTTGACGAGCCGTTCTCCGCTCTCGACTACCAGACGAGGCTGAACGTCTGTGATGATATCGGAAAGATCATCAAAAAAGAGGGAAAGACAGCAATTCTCGTGACACACGATATTTCGGAGGCCATCAGCATGGCGGACCGTGTGATTGTTCTGGCGGCACGGCCGGCATATGTGAAAAAAAAGATTCCAATCCAGTTTGCGATGGAGGAGCGCACGCCGATGAAAGCGCGCAGTGCGCCGGAATTTAAAACGTATTTCAATGCCATCTGGAAGGAGCTGAATGAAAATGCGTGAGCAGGCAAAAACGCCGGAGAGCAGCTTTCAGAGGGCGTATCTCCGGCAGAAAAAAAGAGAACGGGAGCAGGTGCGGGTGTTTCGGGCTTTGCTTCTCGTCAGTTTTCTGGTATTATGGGAGGTGGCGGCGGATCTGAGATGGATCGATCCGTTTATCTTTTCCAGCCCTGTGCGGGTGGGAAAAACGTTCGTGACCCTGCTGACGGAGCAGAACCTTCTGCGCCATATCGGGATCACGGTGTATGAGACGGGAATCAGCTTTCTGCTCGTCTCGACACTTGGCATGGCGTTCGCTGTGCTTTTGTGGCTCTTTCCGCGCTTTTCTGCGGTGATGGAGCCGTACCTGGTAGTCCTGAACAGCCTGCCGAAATCGGCGCTCGCCCCGCTTCTCATTGTGTGGATGGGGGCAAACGTGAAAACGATCATCACGGCCGGCATTTCCGTTGCGATATTCGGCTCGGTGATCAGCATTTACAGCAGCTTTCAGAGTGTGGAGCCGGATATGCTCCGCCTGATTGCAACACTCGGCGGAACGAAGAAGGATATGCTGTTCCGCGTCGTGCTGCCGTGGTCGTTTCCGGGGCTGCTCGCCGTGTGGAAGGTCAACATCGGTCTGTGCCTCGTCGGTGTTGTAATCGGAGAGTTTATCGGGGCAAGAGAGGGGCTTGGCTATCTGATTATCTACGGCAGTCAGGTGTTCAGATATGCACACGCAAGAGAAGGGAGGATGACAGATGATTGGAATCGTATGTCTGGAAGAACGAAGAGGAATGCAGTTTGGCGGACGACGCGTTTCGCGGGACCGCGTGGTAACGGAAAAAATCTGCGAACTGTGTGAGGGGAAAACGCTCTGGATGAATCCGGCTTCGGAAAAGCTGTTCGCGGAGCAGAAGGAGAGTGGGAAGGTAACACTTCAGGCGGCGGCAGATTTTCTGGAGCAGGCAGGCGAAGGAGAATACTGCTTTGTGGAGAATACGGGACTGCAGGCTGTGGAAGCGAAGATAGAGAAAATCATCGTTTTCTGGTGGAACCGGCATTATCCGTCTGACCGGAAATTCGACCTGGATCTTTCCAAATGGAATAAAGTGTCCGAGGAGGAGTTTGCAGGCTATTCCCATGAGAAAATAACGAAAGAGGTATATGAGAAATGAAAAAACTAAGAAAACAGCTTCTGCTGCTGGCGGCGCTTCTTGTTCTGACACTGACCGGCTGTGAGGCGCAGGATCTTCTCTCGACGGAGAGAGCAGATTCCGGTTCGGAGGTTACGGCCGCTTATACGATGACGGAATCCCAGATTACCGATCAGGCACCGACGGCCGTTTCAGTTCTTGATGTTCCGGAGTTTTCCGGTGAACCGTATGTCGTTTTAAACGGAAATGAGCCGGATTTTACCGATGAGGAAAAGACGACCGAGTCGTACGAGCATTACAGCGATCCGGACAGCCTGGGACGGTGCGGCGTGGCAGAGGCGAATATCGGCCAGGATCTGATGCCGACGGAGAAGCGCGGCGCGATCGGCCAGGTAAAGCCGACGGGCTGGCATACGGTAAAATACGATCAGGTGGAAGGTAAATATCTGTACAACCGCTGCCATCTGATCGGATATCAGCTGACCGGTGAGAATGCAAACGAGAAGAATCTGATCACTGGAACACGTTATCTGAACGTCGAGGGCATGCTGCCGTTTGAAAACATGGTTGCCGACTACGTCAAAGAGACCGGAAACCATGTGCTGTACCGCGTTACACCAATTTTTACCGGGGACGACCTTGTAGCGGACGGTGTGGAGATGGAGGCACTTTCCATGGAAGATGACGGCGAGGGCATTTCCTTCCATATCTTCGCATACAACAATCAGCCGGGCATCTCGATTAATTATGCAACGGGAGACAGCACGTTAAGCGAAAGCAGCGGAACGATGACGGATCAGCAGGAATATGTCATGAACACATCCAGCATGAAATTCCACCTGCCGTCATGCTCCAGCGTCAGCTCGATTAAAGATGAAAACAAGGCGACATATCAGGGACCGCGCGAGGACCTGATCGCCGAAGGCTATGAGCCGTGCGGACGGTGCAATCCGTAAAAGAAATTACAAAAAGAGGGTCGGAACTTTCCGGTCCTTTTTTCTATATAGTAAAGAGAAGCATCTGGAAAGTGAGACAGGAGATGGAAGATGAGAAGCTGCGTGCGGTTTATTATGCAAGGTGCAGCACCGAGGAGGAAAACCAGAAGGATGCGCTGGTAAGGCAGGCGGCGGAGGCGGAAGAGGCAATCCGGGCAAGAGGATGGAGGCTTGTGGATGCCTACGTGGAGAGCCGCTCCGGTACGAGCCGGAAGGGCAGATGGGAATATAACCGCCTGTACGAGGATCTCGAGCAGAACCGGTTTGATGTCGTCGTAATCAAGTCGCAGGACCGCCTGATGCGGAACACGCGGGACTGGTATCTGTTCGCAGACCGCTTAAACTGCGCCGGAAAGCGGCTGTATTTTTATCTGGAGAACACATTCTATTCGCCGGAAGACGCGCTTCTGACCGGCATTAAGGCGATTCTGGCGGAGGAGTACAGCCGGGAGCTGAGCAAGAAGATGAATCTGGCGCACCAGAAACGGCAGCAGAATAATGGAAAGCCGGTGCTGACCTCAAAAAGTTATGGTTACCGGCGGACAGCAGACGGAGCGATTGAGATCATCCCGGAGGAGGCCGCAGTGAAGCGCCGTATGTACGAACTCTGTGCAGACGGTCTCGGCGGACGGAAAATTGCGGCGGTTCTGGCAGCGGAAGGCGTCCGCAGCCGCGCCGGAAAACCATTCTCTGGAACAGACATTATCCGCATGGTGCGGAATCCCATGAATAAAGGCACCGTAGTCATGAACAGGAAGCATTACGATTTTAACACCGGAAAAACGCTCTCTACACCGCCGGGCGGGCAGTACGTCTATGCGGGGAAAATTCCTGCTATCGTCTCTGAAGAGCTCTGGATAGCGGCAAATCGGGCGGCTGACGAGCGTCTCTGCCGCAAAAAGGTGGGCAAATCTGTTCAGACTTGACTGGGTAATCCTGTCCATCCTGATCCTCTGCCTCGTTGCGGCAGGATTGTACGGCATCTTGGGCTGGCTGGAAAAAAACTACACAAAACGCCGAAATTCGGGAAAGTAGGTGATTTGACTTGCAAAGGGAGGTTGGATGCTTGTATAATAATGCATGATAATTTAAAAAACTTACAGGAAAAGAGGAATGAAAATGGCACAGTTATGGGGCGGACGGTTCACAAAAGAGACCGATAAGTTAGTGTATAATTTTAATGCATCCATCAGCTTTGATCAGAAATTCTATAAACAGGACATCAAAGGCAGCATGGCACATGTAAAGATGCTGGCAAAACAGGGCATCCTGACAGAAGAGGAGAGAGACCAGATTCTTGCAGGACTGGAGGGGATTCTTGCCGATGTAGAGAGCGGAAAACTGGAAATCACCAGCGAATATGAGGATATCCACAGCTTCGTGGAGGCAAACCTGATCGACCGCATCGGAGACGCCGGAAAGAAGCTGCACACCGGAAGAAGCCGCAATGACCAGGTAGCCCTCGATATGAAACTTTATGTCCGCGATGAGATCACCGAGATTGATGCACTCGTCAAAGAGGTGCTGGTAACACTCGAAAAAATCATGGAAGAGAACATTCACACCTATATGCCGGGATTCACCCATCTGCAGAAAGCACAGCCGATCACACTGGCACATCACATGGGCGCATATTTTGAAATGTTCCGCCGCGACAGAGGCCGCCTTGCAGACATCTACAAGAGAATGAATTACTGTCCACTCGGTTCCGGTGCGCTGGCTGGAACGACGTATCCGCTGGACCGCGCTTACACCGCAGAGCTGCTCGGCTTTGACGGCCCGACCTTAAACAGCATGGATTCCGTATCCGACCGTGACTATGTCATCGAGCTCCTCAGTGCTCTTTCTACGATTATGATGCATCTTTCCCGCTTCTCCGAGGAGATCATCATCTGGAATACCAATGAGTACCAGTTTGTGGACATCGACGACGCATACAGCACCGGAAGCAGTATCATGCCGCAGAAAAAGAATCCGGATATCGCAGAGCTTGTCCGAGGAAAAACAGGCCGCGTTTACGCAGCTCTGATGTCAATGCTCACCACTATGAAGGGAATCCCGCTGGCGTACAACAAAGATATGCAGGAGGATAAAGAGCTGACCTTCGATGCCATCGACACCGTAAAAGGATGCCTGGCTCTGTTCAATGGCATGCTTTCTACCATGCACTTCAAAAAAGACCGCATGGAGAACAGTGCAAAGAACGGTTTCACGAATGCAACGGACGCAGCCGATTACCTTGTTGGAAAAGGCGTTCCGTTCCGCGATGCACATGGCATTGTCGGCCGTCTCGTTCTGTACTGCATTGACAAAGGAATCTCCCTTGATGATATGAAACTCGAAGAGTACAAAGCGATCAGCTCGGTATTCGAAGATGACATTTACGATGCGATCAGCATGAAAAACTGCGTGGAGCGACGCAATACGATCGGCGCGCCGGGAGCAGATGCGATGCAGGCTGTCATCGAGCAGAATAAAAAATATTTACAGGAAAATTGAAAAAACAGTTGCAATTTTGAAAAAATTGGTATAGTATGACATGAGACGCACAAATGTACGCCACAGAAGAACAAGGAGATGAAACCAATGGAGCAGAAATTGAGAGTAGGAATTTTAGGAGCAACCGGTATGGTAGGACAGAGATTTATTTCTCTGCTGGAGAACCATCCGTGGTTTGAAGTTGTGACCCTGGCAGCAAGTCCGAGAAGTGCCGGAAAAACATATGAGGAAGCAGTCGGCGGACGCTGGAAAATGGATACTCCAATGCCGGAAGCAGTGAAAAAGCTCGTTGTGATGAATGTAAATGATGTAGAGCATGTGGCATCTACCGTAGATTTTGTATTTTCCGCTGTTGATATGTCGAAAGATGAGATCAAAGCGATTGAAGAAGCATATGCAAAGACCGAGACACCGGTTGTTTCCAACAACAGCGCACACCGCTGGACACCGGATGTTCCGATGGTAGTTCCGGAAATCAACCCGGAGCACTTCGATGTTATCGAGTTCCAGAAGAAACGTCTCGGAACAAAACGCGGATTCGTAGCTGTTAAACCGAACTGCTCTATTCAGAGCTACGCTCCTGTACTTACCGCATGGAAAGAATTCGAGCCATACGAAGTAGTAGCTACTACATACCAGGCTATTTCCGGAGCAGGAAAAACATTCAAAGACTGGCCGGAGATGGAGCACAACATCATTCCGTACATCGGCGGTGAGGAAGAGAAGAGTGAAAAAGAGCCGTTAAGACTCTGGGGTAAAATCGAGGACGGCGTGATTGTTCCGGCTACCACACCGGTGATCACATGTCAGTGCGTACGTGTTCCGGTCCTCAACGGACATACAGCAGCTGTATTTGTTAAATTCCGCAAGAAACCGACCAAAGAGCAGCTGATCCAGAAATTGGTAGAGTTCAAGGGACTTCCGCAGGAGCTT
>ERZ780157.3094-NODE-3094-length-14446-cov-6.589952_pt1 | contig 14446 bp, 13 predicted proteins | sample MGYA00511169_ERZ780157 | MGnify/ENA primary metagenome ERZ780157 (study PRJEB29588, sample SAMEA1965149) | human gut metagenome | biome: human gut; feature: human-associated habitat; material: faeces | place: Denmark | collected 2008/2010 ... | reverse complement strand
CCAGCCGCACCACCGACGCGCCCACATGGCCGCCGCCGCAGACCACAAGCTGCGGGGCTGCGCCAAAGCGCTCCACAAAGATGCGCTGTCCGGCTGATTTCAGAATTCCACTGGAGGTCACAGCGGCCAAGGCAGGCAGATGCTTCCCCCAGAACGCAGGCAGTTCCTCCGGCCAGACCGGTGCTGTGTTCCGCAGCAGGACACGTTCCCCCTGCGCCGGGCCTTCCAGCACCGTGGCCAGCAGAAAATCCCCCTCCCGGTCATGGAGTGCATTGAAAAAAGAACGGTTTCCCATCCAATTCTCCTTTATTTGTTATTGTTCTACCACCGCTGCGGCATCATAGGCAGCGGGGTCGATGCGGCTCTGCCACAGCTGCCAGTCCTCGGGCGGCATCCGCCACGCAAGGCCGCACCCGGCAGAGAGCTCCCGGGGCAGCGGAATGAGCCGCCCGGGGATGTGTTCCGCTTCGCAGTGTTTTTCCCATGCCATCGCTTCCACTGTGGTGCGGAAGGATAACACGATATAGGGTCTCTTTGCACGCATTATTTATTCCTCCGCCAGGCTGCGCACCGCACAGGCAGCGGCAAGCGCCTCCTCCCGGGTGTTGGTGTGGGAGAAGCTGAACCTCACCACGCCCTGCTCCACGGTGCCCAGCGCCCTGTGCATCAGCGGAGCGCAGTGCGCACCGGCCCGCACACAGATGCCGTACTCTTCCCAGAGCGCATCCGCCACCCGGGCGGAATCCTCGCCCGCCAGGTTCAGTGAGACGATGGGCGCACGCGGCGCAGTGAAGTCACCATAAAGCCGCACACCGGGAACTTCCCGGACAGTTTCGTAAAACAGGCGTGCAAGCGCATTTTCTTTTGTTTCCAGCGCTTCCACGCCCTGTGTCAGGAGCCAGCGCACCCCGGCCCCCAGCCCGGCGATCCCCGGCACATTCAGCGTTCCGGCTTCCAGAGCAGTGGGCATTTCGGTAGGGTGGTGTTCATCAAAGCTGTGGACTCCGCTGCCGCCCACCACAAGGGGGGCAACCTGCAGCCCGGGCCGGACATACAGCCCGCCGGTGCCCTGCGGACCCAGCAGCGCCTTGTGCCCGGTAAAGCAGAGCACATCGATCCCCAGCGCCTGCACATCCACCGGCATGGCACCCGCTGTCTGGGCGGCATCCACGAGAAACAACAGACCGTACTTTTTTGCAAAAGCGGATACGAACGCCAGGTCCGTGCGGTTTCCGGTGACATTGGAAGCACCGGTCACAACCACTCCCCTGGTATTGGGACGGAGCAGCTGCTCAAACTGCGCATAGCAGAGCACACCGTTTGCGTCCACATCCACAAAGCTCACCTCAACCTCCTGCCTTTGGAGGCGGTAGAGGGGCCGCAGGACGGAATTGTGCTCACAGACCGTGGTGATGACATGATCCCCCGGGCCAAAGAGCCCGTTGATGGCCGTGTTCAGTGCCTGGGTCGCATTGGATGCAAAGGCGATGCAGGCCGGGCCTTCGGCGTGGAAGAGTCGAGCCAGCGCTTCCCGGGTCTCGTAGACGATGCGGGAGGCGTGCAGGGTGGGCGCATGGGCTCCACGGCCCGGGTTGCCCGCTGTCTGCAAAGCATCCAGCATCGCCTGCCCCACCTCCGGGGGCTTGTGCAGAGTGGTTGCGGCGTTATCAAGGTAGATCACGGCTTGACCACGTTCCCGGCGTTCAGCATCTTTTCAGCGATGACATACATATTGGTCACGCCGCCCACGGCCAGCTTCTCCGTTATGCCGTAGTAGTTCAGGCAGGTGCCGCAGGTCAGGATCTCCACGCCCTCAGCTTCCAGTGCCTTCAGGTCTTCCAGCATGGGCGAACCCTCACAGGTCAGGGATGCGCCGCCGTTATAGAAGAGGATCGTCTTGGGCAGCTTGTCCTGCTGGGTCAGGGAGAACACGAAGGCCTTGAGCAGGGTCTTGCCCAGCTCCTCGGCCCCTTCCCCCATCTTGTCGGACGCGATGACCACCACTGTATCGGTGCGGGCATCCGGGGTGCAGGTTTCCGCTTCTGCCTGCTGTTTCACCTTGCCCGGCACAGCGGTATCCGCAGCAGGCGTGTCCTTGATGGTAAAGCGGACACGGTATTCCTGCTCGGCCAGCTTTTCAGAGCTGGACAGATAGCCCTTCTGCTGGGCCATCTTGGTCAGGTTCTGGACAGCGATCTCATTGTCCACCAGCACTTCCACCTCGCCGGGGCCGCGCAGCTCTGCAATGGCCTTTTTGGCCTTGACCACGGGCAGCGGACAGGCATCTCCACGGGCATCGATCTTGATCATCGGTTGTTCCTCCCTCATTCGTATGTTACTGTGATCTCCGGCGTCTGCTTTTCCCCAATGGTGCCCACGACCTTTGCGGGCAGACCCGTCGCCTGCAGCTCTGCTTCCAGGGCAACGGCATCCTGCGGGGCCACGGCAAACAGCAGGCCGCCGGAGGTCTGGGGATCAAACAGGATCTCTTCCATCGGGAAGGGCACTTTCTCAAACCGGACAAAGGGCCCGGTGTGGTTGCGGTTGCGCTGACCGGCGGCGGTGTACAGGCAGGCATCTGCGGCCTCCCACGCACCGGGCAGCACCGGCACCGCATGGGCATCAATGACGCAGGAGAGCTTTTCCCCCATCATCTCGTGCAGATGGCCCAAGAAGCTGAACCCGGTCACATCCGTGGCGGCGTGCACCTCGTACCTGCGTGCGATCTCTGCCGCCGTTTTGTTCAGGGTGGTCATGGAACGGACTGCTGCTTCCATCTGTTCCGGAGCGGCTTCGCCCACCCGGTTGGCGGTGCAGATCAGCCCCACGCCAAGCGCCTTGGTCAGAAGGAGCTTGTCGCCCGGGCGGCCGGTATCGTTGGCCGTCAGGCGGTGCGGGTCTACCAGACCGGTCACCGACAGGCCGTACTTCACGCCGGTATCGGCAATGGAGTGTCCACCCGCCAGCGTGCCCCCGGCTTCGGCCACCTTTTCGGCACCGCCGCGCAGGATCTCCCCCAACACGTTCAGATCCATGCTCTCTGGGAAGCAGACGAGATTCAGTGCCGTTTTGACCTCACCGCCCATGGCGTAGACATCGCTCAGGGCATTGGCCGCGGCAATCTGCCCGAAGGTATAGGGGTCATCGACCATCGGCGGGAAGAAATCCACCGTCTGCACCAGAGCAATGTCCTCGGTAATGCGGTAGACGGCAGCATCGTCCCGGCTGTCGTAGCCAACCAGAAGGTCGGGGTCTTTTTCGCCCCGGGGCAGCTTTTCCAGAATGCGGCTCAGTACCCCGGCACCCAGCTTGGCGGTGCATCCGCCGCCGGTGCAGAAGACAATAGGGCCTTGTTCTGCCATTTCATGCACGCTCCCTTTCATCAAAATAAGTCAACACGCCCTGCACCTCATATTTTTCGCGCAGGAGCGCGACGGTCTGTTCGCCTGCGACAATGCGAGCGGAGTCATCCGCCTGATTGAGCACCACAGAAAAACGGCGATCCCCCACCAGTTTTCGTCCCCCCTGCTCACTGGCCAGCAGCCTTGCCAGCAGCTCCGTGGTCAGAAGCGTTTCGGGGGCAGTGCCCAGCAGGGCGCAGGCCTGCTCCAGCCGGAAGCAGACCTCCCGCAGAGGTCTGCCCAGCGCAGACAACCCGGCCACGGCCAGCACGATATCGTTTTCCGGCAGCAGCACCGGTTCATGGGCCGCTGGAACTTTGCAGGGCATCCGTTTCGCACCGTCCGCTTCCAGAAGAACCATATCCGCCTGTGCCATCCAGCGGGTCAGCTGCTCCGGCGGCAGGGCGGTCAGCTTGCCCTGCTCTGCCGGGACACCGGCCACGGCATATCGCCCTGCCGCCCAGAGGGCCGCAAGGGCAGCCTCATCTGCGGCATAATTCTCCCCCGGCTGCCGGATGTGGGTGGTGGTGCTCACCAGCACCCGCCAGCCTTTGGCGGCACAATGCCGGGCAAAGGCATAGAGCAGGGTGGTTTTTCCGCCGCCGCCCACCAGCGAGACTACATGGCCCTTTTCTGCCAGAAACGGAAACTGTTTTTCCGAAAGCATCAGCGGTTTTCTTCCACCGCCATGGCGACCTGCTCCGGGGTGATGGGCAGCTCGTAGAAGCGGGTGCCGATGGCATTGTAGATGGCATCCGCGATGGCGGGCAGCGGGGTGTTGATGACCACCTCACCGATGGATTTTGCACCAAACGGGCCGTTGGGCTCGTAGCTGCTCTCAAACTCCACCCGGATGTGGCCGATGTCCACACGGGCGGGGATCTTATACTGCATAAAGGAATTCTCCATCGGCCAGCCCTTGGCATCGTAGGTGATGTTCTCGGTCAGGGCCATGCCAATGCCCTGCAGGATGCCGCCCTCGGTCTGCACACGGGTCAGGTTGGGGTTGATGGGGGTGCCGCAGTCCACGCAGGCGGCATAATCCACCACCTTGACCTCGCCAGTCTCCTTATCCAGCTCAATTTCAGCCGCGCCGACCATATAGGGCGGGGGCGAAAGGGGCGAGGTGTGGGTCTCGGTGATCTCCAGCGGCACCATGTGGCCGAACTGAGAGGCGAAGGCCACCTCAGAGAGAGAGACCCTCTTCTCCGGGTCTGCGTTCAGGGAGACGAACTTGCCATCAAAATCCACGGCATCTTCGGTCGTCTGGAGCAGCTCCGCGCCCAGCTTGCAGATCTGGCCGCGCAGCCGCAGGGCGCACTTCTCCACTGCCTTGCCGGTGACATAGGTGGTAGAGGAAGCGTAGGAGCCGGAGTCATAGGGCGAGGTATCGGTATCCGCGCCAAAGACGGTGATATTGTCCAGGTCACAGTCCAGCACCTCAGCGGCGATCTGAGCCAGCGTGGTGTCACAGCCGGTGCCCATATCGGCCGCGCCGATGATAAGGGAGTAGAAACCGTCATCGTTTACCTTGAGGGTTGCACTGCCCACGTCCATGCCGGAAATGCCGGAGCCCTGCATGGCCATGCCCATACCCACGGCACGCACCTTGCCATTGCCAAGGTCGCGCGCAGGGTACTTGTTGTCCCAGTCGATCATCTCGTGGACTTTTTTCAGGCAGCGGTCCAGCGCGCAGCTGGTGTTCACAGCGCCGTAATAGGCAGGCATCACATCGCCCTCTTTGACGATGTTCATTTCACGGATCTTGAAGGGATCCATGTGGAGCCTGGCAGCCAGCTCGTTGACGGCAGATTCCACCGCAAACAGGCCCTGGGTCGCACCATAGCCGCGGTACGCACCGGCAGACATATGGTTGGTGTAGACCACGTCGCTGACAAAACGGAAGGCCTCAGCCTTGCCGTACAGCGGGATGGACTTGTGACCGGAAAGGCCCACCGTTGTGGGGCCGTGCTCACCGTAGGCACCGGTGTTGGACAGGGTGTAGAGGTCGATGCCCTTCACGATGCCATCCTTGGTGGCTCCCAGACGGACGTGCATTTCCATCTCATGGCGGGGCGAAGATGCGGTCTGGCTCTCTTCGCGGGTGAAAATCAGCTTACAGGGCTTCTTGGTCTTCCAGGTAACAAAGGCCGGATAGATGGCCGAGACCGCCGTCTGCTTGGCACCAAAGCCGCCGCCGATGCGGGGCTTGATGACGCGGATCATGGATTTGGGGATGTGCAGGGCGTTTGCCACATTGCGGCGGGTATGGAACACGATCTGGGTCGAGCTGAGGATGTTCAGCCGCCCGTACAGGTCCATCCAGCAGCAGGTGCGGAAGGTCTCCATCATGGCCTGCTGGCAGGCCTTGGTGTGGTAGACACGGTCGATGACAACATCGCACTTTGCCAGCACGGCATCGATGTCGCCGTCGCCGCACGCATCGTGGGCACAGAGGTTGCGCTTGTTGTCGGCACCCACGGGGCTCAGGCTCTCCCAGTTGTCCTCCGGGTGGACAAGGATGGGGTTATCCTTCGCAGTGTGGAAATCCAGCACCGGTTCCAGCACCTGATACTCCACCTTGATGAGCTTCATGGCCTTCTCGACACACTTCTCATCCTTGCCCACCACAATGGCCACCACGTCCCCCACAAAGCGGACGTGGCGGTCAATGACCAGGCGGTCGTAGGGGCTGGCTTCGGGGTAGGTCTGGCCGGCCTGCGTGTAGCGGCGGGCGTTCTGGTCCACATCCTCCCAGGTGAAGATGGCCTCGATGCCGGGCACCTTTTTGGCCACGGACGTGTCGATGCGCTCCACCATGGCGTTGGCATGGGGCGAGCGGTACAGCTTGACGATCAGGCAGTCTGCCGGGGCCAGATCATCCATGTAAACGGGCTTGCCGGTCACAAGCTGCATGGCATCCTTTTTGCGGAATGCTTTGTTGACGTTTTTCATTCGGCACCCTCCTGTTTTGCTTTTTTCCAGGCGAGGAAATTCTGGATGCCCCGCAGCTGGCCCTCGTAGCCGGAGCAGCGGCAGAGGTTGCCCGCGAGATATTCCTTGATCTCCTCCTCAGTGGGATATTCCTTTTCCCGGAAGAGGGCGAGAGCGTTCATAATAAAGCCCGGGTTGCAGAAGCCGCACTGCTCCGCACCCTGATCGGCGATAAAGGCACCGAACTCAGCAGCCTCCTCCTGCAGGCCCTCCAGCGTGGTCACCCTGTGGCCGTCGGCACGGGCTGCCAGCACAGAGCAGGACAGCACCGGCACATCGTCCAGAAAGACGGTGCACAGGCCGCAGTTGGAGGTCTCACAGCCGCGCTTGACACTGTAACAGCCGTGTGCGCGGACAAAATCGATGAGCAGGGTGTCCGGTGCGGTCTCTGCCGTGATCTTGGTTCCGTTCAGAATAATATTCACCTGCATCTTGTCTCACCTGTTCCCTTCCAATTTCAGCACAGCGCGCTTGACCAGCACCCCAGCCAGATGATTGCGGTATTCCGCACTGCCGCGCATGTTGCTCTCCGTCCGGATGTTTGCCCGCACCTCAGCGGCAAAGCGGGCGGCGGTCAGCTCCGGCGTTTCGGCAGCATTGGGCTGCAGGGTATACAGCACTGCCTTGCCAGGCCGGGCACCAATGGCGACCCGGAAGCCCCCGGCCGTTTTCGCGGCGGCACAGGTCAGCACCGGGAAATCCGTCTGGCTGTTGCGCACCGACTGATAGCAGAATGCTGCCTGCTCTTTCGGCACGATGACCCGCACCAGGATATCCCTGTCATACGGGCGCTGGGCATACTCCGAAAGCGGCACGATGCCGCCCTTGTAGAGCTCCACCGAAGCGTTCAGGGCCAGGAACATGGTCAGAACATCGGAAAAGCCAAAACGGCTGTAAATGCTGCCGCCCACGGTGGCAAGGTTGCGCAGCTGCACACCCACAATGTGGCGCACAGATTCCCGCACAGCACCCTCCGTGTAGGCATTGAGCCCCTCGTGGAGCTCGATCTGCCGCAGGGGCACCATGGCTCCGATGGAAAAGCCCTCGGCCGTCTCCTCAATTTTGTCCAGCCCAAGGCCCGACAGGTCGATGGCGGTGCCGACATTGATGTTCTCCATCTTGAGCCAGATCATGCCGCCGATGACCCGATTGTTTCGCTTCTGGTTGAGCTGCCAGGCTTCCTCGAGGCTTTCGGCCCGTTTGTATTCCCGGATCGTCATCATACGCAGTACCTCTCTTTTTTCGATTGCTACTTTTATTTTATCACAAAATCCCTTATAATGCCACTGGAAAGACTGCCGCAGAGTCGGCAGATTCAGGAGGAATGATTTTATGGCAGAGTTGTGCAGAAAGAACGCCCACCCTCCGGTGGGATGCGTCATCATGGCATCGGGGCTGGCCCGGCGGTTCGGCTCCAACAAGCTGCTGGCAGATTTCGGGGGCCACCCCCTGCTCTGCCGGGCGCTGGAGGTCACCGCCACCCCCGCCCTTGCCGCCCGGGTGGTCGTGACCCGCTCTGCCGAGGTAAAGGCCCTGTGTGACGCACAGGCCATTCCCTGCCTGCTCCACAGCCTGCCGGGCCGGAACGACACTGTTCGGCTGGGGCTGGAGGCACTGCTGGAGCAATGCCCCAACCTTGCAGGCTGCATCTTCCTGCCCGGAGATCAGCCCCTGCTGCAGCGGGAGACGCTGGAAGCGCTGATCACTGCTTTTGCCCAGACACAAAAAGAAACAGAGCGGGCGATCTTCCGGCTGGGAGCCCGGGCCGCACATGGCCCGGACACCGTTGTCGGAAGTCCCGTTCTGTTTGGATGCGGATATTTTCCCGCTCTGCGCACCCTGCCCGAGGGCAAGGGCGGCAGTGTTGTGCTCAAGGCTCACCCTGAGCAGGTACAGATCGTTTACGCCCAGCGGCGGGAAGAACTGCTGGATGCAGATACGCCGGAAGCTCTGGAGAAGCTCTCCGCCATTGCAGCGCAATGGTGCGTCACCTGACAGGAGAGGCAAGGGCACTTCTTGGCTCCCCTACCAGGGGAACTGTCACCAAAGGTGACTGAGAGGTTTATTCGGCCTTATCGTCCTTGGGCAGCAGCACGTTCAGCACAATGGCCACAAAGGCTGCGGGCACGATGCCGCTCTCGCCGCAGATCAGCTGGAAGAACTGGGGGGTGTGTGCCAGGATGCTGGCATTTGCACCCATGCCGTAACCCACGCCCAGTGCAACGGAAACGATGGTCAGGGTGCGCGGGGTCATCTTTTCCTTGGTGATGAGCTGGATGCCGGATACCACGATGGAAGAGAACATCATCACGGCAGCACCGCCCAGAACGGCCTGCGGCATGATGGAGACCAGTGCGCCCAGCTTGGGGATCAGGCCGCAGAGGATCAGGAAGATGGCACCGGTAGCCAGTGCACCGCGGTTGACAACCTTGGTCATGGAAACCAGGCCCACGTTCTGGCTGAAGGAGGTGTTGGGCAGAACGCCGAAGCAGGCGGCAAAGGAAGAGCCCAGGCCGTCGCAGATAACACCGCCGGACAGCTCCTTATCGGTGGCCTCACGGCTCATGCCGCCCTCCATCACGCCGGAGATATCGCCCACGGTTTCCACAGCGGTGACGATGAACATGATCAGCACGGGCAGGATGGCGCGCATATCAAAAACGATCTTGACGGGGACCAGCTTGGGGATGGCAAACCAATCGGCCTGTGCCACCTTGCTCCAGTTCAGCACCCATGCCTTGGTGAACTCCACACCCTCGGCGGTGACACCGGTGGTGGGCAGGACAAAGCCCATGATAAAGGCTGCCAGATAGCCCGCCACGATGCCGATGAGGATGGAGGAGGAGCTCAGGAAGCCCGTGGTCCAATGCTTGAAGAACAGGATCACCACCAGCACGAACACGGCCAACAGCAGGTTTTCCGCAGAACCGAAGTCCTTGGCTGCGTTGCCGCCGCCAAAGGAGTTGACACCCACGGAGATCAGGGACAGACCGATGGACAGCACCACCGTGCCGGTGACCACCGAGGGGAAGAACTTGCGCAGGGGCTTGAGGAAGAAGCCCAGCACAGTCTCAAACAGGCCGCCCAGAATGGAAGCGCCCATGATGGCACCGTAGGCCAGCACACCGCCGCCCATGGAAGCAGCCACACTGTTGAACACGCCCAGGAAGCCGGAGCTGGTGCCCATGATGATGGGAACCTGACCGCCCACAGGGCCGATGGAGAACAGCTGCACCAGCGTGACCACACCGGCCACGAACATGGCGTTCTGCAGCAGGCTGACCTGCAGGTCAGCAAACTCACCGCCTGCAAGGCCGCAGGCACTGGTGATGATAAGAAGCGGGGTCAGGTTGCCCACGAACATGGCAAACACATGCTGCAGGCCCAGCGGGATGGCCTGGCGAAGGGGCATCTTGGCATCAAACTGGTATGCACCCTTCTCCAACTCGATATTTTTGATCATAACTTCTCCTTTATCTAAAAGGCTTTTTTACACGACAAAAATTATTATAGCAGAGCCTTTCTCAAATTGGGAGAGGTCCGGGATGTTTTTTGTTCATTTTTAGTTCATAAGTCATACTTTAACTTTGAATTGTTCTTCTGTGAAGTACAAAACCGGATGGATCAGCCCCCTGCTCCCGGCACAAGAAGCCTCCGAGGCGCATCAATGGCCGTGGTGCCCTCTGCAAGGTCGTTGGCGGCAAGCATCTGGGCCGGGGAGACATGGAACCGCCTGGCGATGGCAAACAGCTCCTCCCCCGCCTGTGCATAATAGATGCGCAGGCTGATCTCCGGGTCTGCCGGGGTCAACGGCTCTCCCAGCGCGATGGAGCCCACACAGGTGTTTCCGCTCCGCTGTAGGATGGCTCCTTCTGCCTTGACGGAAAGGGTGACCTCCAGTGTGCCGTTTGCGCAGACACAGCGCAGGTCCTCGGCACGGAGCCAGCACTCCGGGATCAGCTCCGCGTCCGAGGGCAGCTCCCGCCCCAGCGGCAGGGCAAGCTCCAACACCTTTTCATAGCTTTCCAGCTCCGAAAGGCTGTTCTCCCCAAAGGCAGTCACGGTCACCCGGCTGGTCAGATCCCAGTTGTTTTCCCTGTATGCCAGCAAGGCCGGACCAAAGGAGGCAAAGCAGGCCAGAATTTTAGCCCCAGCGTCCGGCAGAGGGCCGGAGCCAGTCAAGGTCACGGTCTCGTCCAGGGTGCAGGCCAGCGATTCCGTCTGTACCGTCTGCGGGGCCTGTTCTGTCTCAAATTTCGTGGAGAAGGCATCCGCCACGCACTGCAGCTGATAGGGCCTCCATGCCCGCAGGCGCAGCATCAGGGTGGCAGTCAGGCGGCTGGGTTCCTCCCCTTCTCCCTCCGTGAGCGTAAAGCCCACCGGCTCGGCCACGCAGAGGCAGCGGCAGTCCTCGCTCAGGCCGTCCACATCCAGCACCTGATTGAAGTTCAGGTTCACGCTCTGGCCTTGCAGTGCCGGGTCGCCCTCGGCACGCCAGGCACAGGAAACGACCAGCACGCCCTTGGCAACGGCTTTCCCGTTCAGGAGCTTGAGGTCTCCGACAGAGGCATTGCCGCTGAGGTCCAAAACGGCGGCGGGCGGCGTGGGAAAGCGGATCTCGCCCTCGACCGTGACCAGCTTTTCCAGCACAGCGGCCCGCCGCACCCCGGAAAGGGTGACCAGTTTCTGCTCCACACCACCATCCGACAGAGCCGTGATGACATCGGTTTTGACCTGCGTATGCACCGATACCACCAGCCCATACGCCCCCCGCACCTCGATGCGGCGCGGGTTGACGGTGCGGCAGTTCAGATATTCGGTCTGGCCTTCCACCTGCACGGCCCATGCCGTGAAGACGAACTCCGGCAGATCCAGCAGCTTGGTAAAGGGGAGCTTCTGCTCGGTCTGGCACAGGCCCGCTCCATCTTCCCCCTGATAATAGACCACACAGCGCAGATATCCCTCCAATTGCAGCTTGCCGGGCTGTAGCCGCTTTTGCAGCACCACCGGCCTGACAAAGCACTTGACCAGCTTGAACACCGGGGGCAGATAATCAGAGATCAGGATCTCTGTTTCCAGCGGCAGCTCTGCCTTGAGGGTACAGTTTGTCCCCGCCGCCGGCAGGGCATCCCGAAAGATCTTCAACTCCATGGTACGCGCTCCTTTCCTGTCCGCTCTTGGTGTCATTTTATTCCGGGAACAGGTGGGATAGAACGGAGCGCTTTTCCGGAGACGCAAAAAGCCGCCGCACAGCGTTTCCACTGCGCGGCGGCCTTATCACAATCAGGGTTCAGGGAAAATCAGGTGCTTATTCAGCAGCCTTGGCAGCCTCGATCTGCTTGATCAGCTCGGGAACGACCTTGAACAGATCGCCCACAATGCCGTAGTCAGCAACACCGAAGATGGGTGCGCTCTCGTTCTTGTTGACAGCGATGATGCACTCAGAATCCTGCATACCAGCGGTGTGCTGGATGGCACCGGAAATACCCAGAGCAACATAGATCTTGGGGTGGACTGTCTTACCGGTCTGACCGACCTGATGGTCAGCGGTCATCCAGCCTGCATCGGTAACGGCACGGGAAGCACCCACAACGCCGCCGCCCAGTGCAGCAGCCAGCTGCTCAGCCAGCTCGATGCCCTTGTTGACATCCTTGCTGATGCCGCGGCCAACGGAGACGATGACATCGGCACCGATCAGATCGACCAGCTTCTCAGCAGCCTTCTCGACGCTCAGAACCTCGGTCTTGATGTCGGCAGCGGACAGCTCGAAAGCGGGCTTCACGATCTGGCAGGCATCTGCCTTGGCCTGATCGAAGGGAGCCTTCTTCATAACGCCGGGGCGCACGGTGGACATCTGAGGACGGAAGCGGGGGCAGATGATGGTAGCCATCAGATGGCCGCCGAATGCGGGACGGGTCATCTTCAGGTTGCGGTCTTCCATATCGAACTTCTGCTTGGACAGGTCGATGGTGGAGCTCTCCTTCAGGAAGTCGATGTACTTTGCAGTGTCGATATCCAGGTGGGTAGCATCAGCGGTCAGGCCGGTGTGCAGACGGGCTGCGCAGCGGGGGCCCAGATCGCGGCCAATGTTGGTGGCACCGATCAGCAGGACCTCGGGCTTGTACTCGTTGACCATGTCGCAGACGACCTTGGCGTATGCGTCCGTGGTGTAATCCTTCAGCAGGGGGCTGTCGCAAACCATGACCTTATCAGCGCCATAGCCGCCCAGCTCCTTGGCAATGCCGTCCACGTTATCGCCCAGCAGCAGGCCGGTGACTTCGCAGTTCAGCTCATCAGCCAGCTTGCGGGCCTCGCTGACCAGCTCGAAATCGGTGGGCATCAGTTTGCCCTGGCGCTGCTCACAAAAGACCCAAACGCCCTTGTACTCGTTAAAATCAGCCATTGTAATCCTATGCTCCTTTCATCAGATCAGGTGCTTCTTGGCCAGGATACCTGCCAGCTGTGCGGCGGTGTCGTCGCCAGTCAGCATGGTGCCTGCGCCCTTCTGCGGAGGAGTGAAGGACTTAAAGACGTTCGTCGGAGAACCCTTCAGACCGATGGTATCGACCTCGATCAGCGGATCATCCTTCAGAGCGTTGTAATCGAACACTTCCATGGGCTTGTCGTAGCAGGTGAAGATGCCATTGACGCTCATGTAACGGGGCTGGTTCAGCTCCTTGATGCAGGTCAGCAGGCAGGGAGTCTGCACCTTGACCATCATGTAGCCGTCTTCCAGCATACGCTTCACGGTCAGGGTGTTGCCATCCTTCTGGATGTCAGCCACATAGGTAACCTGGGGCAGATGCAGCTTTTCAGCGATCTGGGGGCCGACCTGTGCGGTATCGCCATCGATTGCCTGACGGCCGCAGAACACAACGTCCTCAGGGCCAACGCCGATCTTATTGACAGCAGCAGCCAGGATCTGGCTGGTTGCAAAGGTATCGGAACCGCCGAACTCACGGCCGGAGACCAGAACAGCCTTGTCCGCGCCGCGGGCCAGCAGCTCACGCAGCATTCCCTCGGCCGGAGGAGGACCCATGGTAATGACAACGACTTCGCAGCCGGTAGCGTCCTTGAGCTTCAGAGCAGCCTCCAGAGCGTTCAGGTCATCGGGGTTGGTGATGGTGGCCATAGAGGCACGATCCAGAGTACCGTCTGCCTTGACGGCGACTTTGCCGGAGGTATCAGGAACCTGCTTTACACAAACAATTGCTTTCATTGTAACTCTTGCCTCCCTTACTTCAGCAGCGCGCCGGAAATGACCATCATCTGCACTTCGCTGGTGCCCTCGTAGATCTCAGTGATCTTGGCATCACGCATCATGCGCTCGATGGGGTAATCACGGGTGTAGCCGTAACCGCCGAACAGCTGCAGGCAGCGGCGGGTCACATCGCTTGCGGTGCGGGCTGCGATCAACTTAGCCTGAGCAGCCTCCACGCTGTAACGGACCTTTGCGCCGTCCATGGCCTGCTGCTTCTTCAGAGCGGCAGCGTAGACCAGATACTTGGCAGCCTCAACGCGGGCCTTCATCTCAGCCAGCTCGAACTGGGTGTTCTGGAATGCGGAGATGCTGCGGCCAAACTGCTTGCGCTCCTTGACGTAGGCAACGGTCTCCTCCAGAGCGCCCTCAGCAATGCCCAGAGCCTGAGAAGCGATGCCGATACGACCGCCATCCAGGGTAGCCATGGCCAGCTGGAAGCCCTTGCCGCGCACGCCCAGCATACGATCCTTCGGGATACGGCAATCCTCGAAGATCAGCTCGCAGGTGGAAGAGCCACGGATGCCCATCTTATCCTCAGCCTTACCGACGGAGAATCCCGGATCGGTGCGCTCAACGATGAAGGCAGAGCACAGCTTGGTGGGACGGCCCTTCTTATCCAGAACGCGGTCGGTGACAGCGATGACGATAAAGACATCGGCGAAACCGGCGTTGGTGATGAAGATCTTGGAGCCATTCAGGACCCAGCAGTCATCCTCTTCCTTGGCAATGGTCTGCTGACCCTGTGCATCGGTACCAGCGCCCGGCTCGGTCAGGCCGAAAGCGCCCAGCC
>ERZ780157.3083-NODE-3083-length-14482-cov-16.836141_pt1 | contig 14482 bp, 11 predicted proteins | sample MGYA00511169_ERZ780157 | MGnify/ENA primary metagenome ERZ780157 (study PRJEB29588, sample SAMEA1965149) | human gut metagenome | biome: human gut; feature: human-associated habitat; material: faeces | place: Denmark | collected 2008/2010 ... | reverse complement strand
ATATAATATATAATATTAAACATTAAAAAGCGTCGGGGTGTCCCGACGCTTTGAAAATGGTTTCCCGCGTGTTTTGCGACAATCAATAGTTGTCCGCGGATATTTCAAAATAACTTTGGGGATGATTGCACGTCGGGCAAACCTCGGGCGCGCACTCTCCGACGACGATATGGCCGCAGTTCCTGCATTCCCACACTTTCACCGTGGATTTTTTGAAAACTTCCGCCGTTTCGATATTTTTCAACAGCGCGCGATATCTTTCTTCGTGGTGTTTCTCGATCGCCGCGACAAGTCTGAATTTCGCCGCAAGTTCGTGGAAGCCTTCTTCTTCGGCTGTTTTTGCAAAGCCCGCATACATATCCGTCCATTCGTAGTTTTCGCCCGCCGCCGCAGCAACAAGGTTTTCCGTTGTGTTTCCGATGCCGTTAAGTTCCTTGAACCAAAGTTTGGCGTGTTCTTTTTCGTTGTCGGCGGTTTTCAGAAACAGGGACGCGATTTGTTCATAGCCCTCTTTTTTCGCAACCGACGCAAAGTAAGTATACTTGTTTCTTGCCTGTGATTCGCCCGAAAAAGCCGTTTCGAGGTTCTTTTCGGTTTTTGTACCTGCATATTTGTTCATTTTTCTTCTCCTTATAAAATATTTTATATTTTGGAAACGGCACGCCGTCGCGTGCGTTTGTTTAACGATTATGCGCGTTTTCTCTTAATGACGACCAACGTAACCACGATGATTGCCATAAGCGCTGCCGCGCCGCCCACGCCTGCGCCGATGCCGATTGCCAGCGTGTTTGTTTTCGCTTTGGGCGCGACGTAGTCTTCTGCAAAGATGAAGTAGCCGAGCTTATCGGTTTCAAACGTTACGGTACCGTCGCCGTTATCGACGTAGTTTACTTCCGTCCATTCGCCGTTGTTGTATCTGATGAGTTTCGCGCCGTTTGCGCTGACGTTCATCGTTACGGTTGCGGGGCTCATAAGTCTGGGCTGTTTGTCGGCGTTCATAAGGACGCTTTTGTTCTTATATTCGCTGAGCGACAGGAAGTAGACCTTGCCAGCGACGTACTCTTTGCCAAAGATTTCCTTATTTTGTCTTAAACCGTTGGTGAAGTTATCGCGGCTTGCGGCGTTGTTTCTGTCAAGTATGCAGAAGTAAACGGTGTATCCGCTGTCAGCCTGCGTCCAGCTGCCCGAGATCGTGCCGATGCCGTTATCTTCCAGCACTTTATCGTCGGGAACGTTGACGTCGCCGCCCCATACCGAGTTAAGTTCGTTTTCGGTGATGGAAATCGTCGCTTCGATTATGCCGTCCGCCGACACGGCACGGGTATATCTTTCGGATTCCGCACTGCTGTCGACCGTCCAGGCGCCGCCCTTGATAAGTCCTTTATGAACGACTCTGTAAGGATATCTGCCTTCGCCCACAAGTCCCGCAGCGTTATTCACGACCTTGTAACTGGCGTCGCTGACACGATAAACGATGACAAAGTCTTTTGCGATTTCTTTGTAGTTGCCGCCGACGGAGTCTTTGTCGATAAGATTTTCAACCGTGGGCAGATTGAACGATTCGCCTACGTTTGCAGTGATATCGACAAGGTTGAATTTCGCGCCGTTAACGTTGATTTTGCGGGCGAGCGAGACCGAGCCGATGAAGTTTTCGTTGCCCTTATATCTCACGCGGACGTAGCATACGCCGCCACCCTGACGGACGGGAGCACTGCCGAGAATCGTCTTGAAATCTTCGTCAAAGGAATATTCGTAAACGATGTCGTTTGCGCCGATGACCATGCCGTAAGTCGTCTTGTAGTAATTGAACGCGTCGTCGACCTTTTGCACTTTTTCAGCGAAGTCTTCGCCGTATTTTGCGTCGTACGTAACGGACGCGTCTTTAATCTTAATTTCGGTGCCGATTCTTTCAATCGTGAAAGTTTGTTCAAGAATGTATTCGTTATTCAAGCGCGATACCGTGAACTTACCGTAGTATTCCCCTGCGTCGATTGCCTTGTCAACGGGCACCCATACGCCGTCTGCGCCCTTCTTGAAGTATTCCTCCGATTCAATTTTCAACTGTGACGGGCTTATGACGTTAAGCGTGTATGCCGCCGCGTTGTACGGAGCGCTGAACTTATCGACGTTGCCATTGTCGTTGAACATTTTATTTTCAAACTTGACGTCCGAGAAGTCAAGCACGGACACGACTTTGGTTTCCGTGTCGTTGAAGCCCGTTATTTTCTGGAAGTTGCTTTTCGCGCCGAAGCTTTCGATTTTCAACGTATATTTATACGCGCCCGAAGTGGTGTCGTAAACGCCGTCCTTAATGTCGACGTTGATAATGAATGTTTTGCCGTTCTGATCGACGACGACGGGCTGATACTGACGCTGTGTGAAGTCGATTTCACCGATGTCGAGTTTGTTTTTGAGTTCGGTATCCTCATAGTATTCGATTGCGTAAACGATGTCTTGCGACAGCTCGAAGCGGTGACCGTTGATGATGCAAACGCCGCCTTTTACGAACGTATCGAGCACCCAGACGGTTGCGCCTGCTGGCAAAACGTCAACGTTTTCGGTCTTTGCCTTGCCGTTTTCGTCCTTGCTGTACGCGATATAACCTGCGCCGTCTTTCTGATAAATCACAACTTCGCCTGCGCCGATTTCATTGATGTAGTAGTAATTGCCGTTCGTGTCGACAGCGTAAATACCGGTGATTTTCGCGCCGCCGATTTCGCGCGGAGAAATGGTGACCGTAACAACCGCCTCGGTAACGTTCAGGACGTAGTTTTTGCTGTCATTGCCGGTAATACCCAGCGTGACTTTGCAATTCGGATAAGTGCCGACGTTGATATATTCCGTATTGCCCGTGCTTGTGAGCAACTTCACGTCGTCGCCCGTCACAACGCCGCCGAACGAATAATTGCTGATCTGGAACTCCTTTTTATTGTCGAAAGGTTTATCGACGTTATGCACCGTAACCGTGATGGGTTTGGGCGTTACGGTAACCGTCGCTTCGACGGTAACGTCTGTCGTGTCGTAGAAATCCAACCTTGCGCCGACGAGTTTGAAAGCGTTGACTTTGAAGGTATATGTGCCGACGTCCTTAACGTCCTTACCGTCCTTGTCGAGCAGGATAATCGTGCCGTATTCGAGCGTGATGTTGTCCGTGCCTTGCAGTCCCTCGATACTAAACGTGCAGTTGTCCGAGTTCGTCGCAATCGTATTTTCGCCGTTATAGACCTTTGAGGCGATAATCGTGATTTTGCTGAGTTTGGCTGGTAGGATATCGATATACGCTTTGGGTGAGCTTGCGCCGCCGCCCGCGTTTGTGATCTGGTAATTGTTGTTCAGTTCGCCCGCGATTTCGATATTTATAAGCGACGCGCGAAGCCCGGGGTTGACGGCAATGCTGTCAAGCTGGAACGTGCCTTTCCATTGGATATTTTTCCATTCGTCCGCTTTGTCGCCCAAAACCTTATCGAGCACCAATAAAGAGCCGTCGCCCGAAACGTAGTCGGTCATTGCGTAGTTGATGGTGCCGTTATAAACAAACGGCGCATGTCTGTATTTCTCGTCGATCGTAAGGCGGGCTTTTCTTATTTCGTGTGTGCCGATGACGTAACTGCCGTCTGCTTCGGGCGTGATGACTTCGCCGTCTGCATTGACATACACTTTTTCATACTCTTCGATGAGTTCTTTTGTATAAGCCGAGCCTTCGACGTATGCCGCCTTAATATTGCTGATTCTTACGTTTCTTGCGCCTGCATTGACGTCGTCGTACGCCGCGTCGAAAGTAATGCCGATTTTCCCCGACGGGATAGTGCCTGCAAACTTGTTCGACAACGTGTACGAAACAAGCGACGTACTTACATCGGTCGTATTGTTGAAGTATCTTCGGGCGTTCGTATCGATGTTGAAGTTGACGTTGATCTTTGCCCTGTCAAGGTTGACGTTGTAGATGGTTTCCTCGTTTGTATTGCCCGCTTCGTCGACAAGCCAGAATCTGACCTGAATTTGCGTGAGGCCTGAAACGTTTCTGCCCTCGAACAAATCCATATAAACGTTGTTTGTATCAAGCGAAAGTTCCTTTGCCGCGCCCACGACGCCGTCACGGGTGATTTCGTAATAAAGAGTCATAGGGCTGCCCAAAAATTCGCTGACGTAGCCGTCTTTCCCGACTTGTTTGTAGTTAAGGTTCACAAGAAGGGGCAGTAAGTCGGCATACGCGTCTGTCGAGAAGTCAAGAAGCCTTGCGATTTCGGGCTTGTATCCTTTATAGTCGTCGTATTTCACGGGAACGTCAACGGTATACGTGATATTTGACGAAGTATAAATCGCCTGGAGATAATAGATGCGTTCGTATCCTTCGGGCGAAGTTTCGTCATGTCCTATGGTATATTTGTTATCGACGATTTTGTCGTTGATGCTCACCCATTCGGTTTGCGTACCTACGAAAACGCCGTTTTTAAGGGTGCGATAACTGATTTGATAGGTTATCTCCATGATGGAAGAGAGCGTGTTGAACTCGATAACGACGTTCTTATTCGTCCATTCGCCGTTATATGCGCCGCCTTTTTCAAGGTAAATTGCGGTTGCCCATTTTTCGGGAGGGTTCTTGATGTCGTCGATTGTGAAATGGTGATAATCGCTGTAAACGGCGTGATTTGCCCAGCCCTGTTGCACTGGGTTAAGGTTCAGCCCTTCGATTTGTTCGGGAGTTTTATCTTTGACAAGATTTTCGTAGAATCGTCCAACCGTGTCAATCGCTTTGAACTTGATTGCGTATTCGCCCGTTTCAAGTCCCGAAAGGGTGAAGATGTCGGAGCCGGGGTTGTTGATTGCAATGCCTGTCTGCCCTTCGATTTCAACGTAAATGCCGTCAACTATTTTGTAAAGGGTATAGAAATACTTGACGTCGCCGCGAGTGTCGTCGTCTTCAAGAACAGGTTTGAATTTTATGGTGTCGGTATAAAAATACGTGACCTTGACGCCGCCGTTTTCGTTAACAACGTTTTCGGTAAGGAGAGCCACTTCGTCCAATGCCGTGGGCTTGGTGTAGTCGATACCGTCGCAGTCGATGCTCAACGTCTTACCCGAAAGATTGATTGAGTTTTTATAATTTACACGATATACCGTTTCTGTTTCGATAGGTAACGCATTGTTGTCTTTTCCGTCGTACTTTACCGTGACGTAAAGCCCGCGGAAAGAACCCGTCGCGGGGTCGTTATTGTCAAACGCAAACGGCTGCACCGTTATGCTTTCCAAGCCCGTCGGATAACGCAACGTTTTCAGCTGTTCTAATGTATAATCGCTTCTTGCGTATGTTTTTTCGGAGCCGTCAACAATTGCGCCCGTGCCAATATATGCTTGAAGAAGATTAAAACCTTTGATATCCGCCTCTTTAAGCCCGAAGAATTTGTCAAAAAGCAGGAAGGAGAACTGCTTTGATTGCGTTCCGTCGGTGCGGATCGACGTCAACTTGTTGAACGTAGGATCAAGAACGTCTTCGCCGGATAACTTCAGGTCAAGGTTGCCGACAATATTGTTGTTGGTGGTATAAAGATTCGATATGTTTGCAATGGTGTCCAAAACCGCAATGTCCGGTTTGGTTGTTCCGTCCCACGCTGCGGTAACGGGTGTGAAAAAGCTCGGGTTATCGACAGACTTGACCTTAATCGTGATTTCAAGCCCGCTGATTTCGATTCTAGCGTTGCCTTCAAATGCTCCCCTGTTTTCCTGACCGCCTGCATATACAAGGATATATTGTCTATTCGCCGTGACTTTCCAGGACGTGCCCAAGTTATACGTTGCGTCAACGACTTGTTCGGCAGTTACGCCGTCTTTATCTTCGTTTTCTTCGATTTTTGAAATATTACCCGCTACAGAAATAAACGTGCGCTCTTCTTTCATCCTTGTAAACTTATAAGCACTGCCAAGGTTTGCGCTGATTTCAATCGTCGCACCAAGCGAAACAAGTTCATCGGGCAGTTTATAATAAGCATACAGCCTTTCTCTAACGTTGCCACTGATTAAAATATTAGGTGACGTGCGGGCACTCGTACTTGAACTCTCGACAGACATGCTATAAGTTGCATTTCCACCGACATAACCAAAATAGTTGGAATATGTATTCGGTCTATAAGTGTAAACGGCAATATTACCGTCCGCATCCGCTTTAAGCGGCACGTTCCAATTCCAACTTGGCGAACCGATGGCAAGCTCCTGCGTGCCGGGCGTGTACGTACCTGCCGCAAAAGCCGTTTTATTATCACCCGCACCCACGCGCGTAAAAGAAATTGCGCTGACAAGCAGTGCGACTGCAAGCATAAACACTAATGCAAGTCCGCTGATACGAAGTAAGTTTTTGCTTGATTTTTTTGCTCTCATATCTCTCCTCCGATACGCCGGAAAACCCGGCGGTATAGCCATAGTATGTGCAATTTTGGGCATAATGCGCCCAAAAGTTATTGCTATAAATATAATATACAAGATATTACAACCGAATGTCAAGTTATTTTGCATTATGACGCGCCATTTTGCACGTCCCGTTTTCGCCGTTTCGCACTAATTTCCAAACGAAAACATAAACTGCCTTATGGAACTTTCGCGGCTCAACGTCATTGAACTCACAAATCTTGCCCTGTCCGTTGCGACGATACTGACGCGCGACCTTACCGTGTCCGAGACGGAATGTCTTTTGAAATTCCTTTGCATCGTGCGCGACGATATATCGCTCATACTTTGCGACAAACGCACCAACAAGTCATGATACGTTACCACTTCCGTGCGACACTCTTTATATCATTACAATGCGGTTACCCTTCCGGGAGATTGCCACGTCGCGTTGCTCCTCGCAATGACATAAGTGCGTTGCACGGGATAGAATAAAGAAGGTACGAAAATTTTGCAGATAGTTTCAGGTAAACAAACTCTTGTTATATTCCGTACGAAGTACTGTGTCATTGCGAGCGTAGCGTGGCAATCTCCCGGAAGGGTTTCCTTGTTATAATATCCCGTGCGCTGCTGTCAATATGACATTTACTGCTGTCAATATTAACATCATATAACTTTTTCCAATTTCAAAAAAATCTTCAAAAAATTTGAACTCGACAAAACGAAAAACGGCGGGTTTTCAAAATCGGATTTTCCGTTTCGCCCTGATAATACGTCGGTTTTGACAAAACGTCGGCGATTTTGTATAATATAATTATGAAATACGATAAAAAAGGTTTCACTCTTGTGGAGCTTATCGTCGTAATTGCGATTATGGCGGTGCTTGCCGGCGTCGTTTCGGGCGCAACCGTGGGCATACTCAACAAGAAAACCGACGAAGTCAACTACATATACAACGGGAAGCAAATTTCTGCACAAATCGTTTCGTGGGCGCAGGAAGTCGTTGAACGCCCTGCGTTCTTCACCGAACTTACGGGGATCAAAATCGACGTGACAGATCTTTTGTTGTATGGCAGTATCGACGAAATATGGACGGAAGCGTACTCGGAAGCCGCTTACAATACTTTGAAAAACAGGTTTTCGTCCTTAAAATGGGCTGATTCGTACGGCGTTCCCGAAAAAAAGGGGACTTTTTCCGCCGATTTTAAAACGGGGCAAAATGCGATTTATCTTTATTACAAGGGAAAGTCGCAAGAATATCGTGAAGTTTATTACAAAATTTACCTAAGCGGTGAAAATATCATCACCGAAAAAGGCACAGGATTTTAACGTTGTTTCCCTTATTTATTCCTGGCTCGGCTATCTGAACATCTGTTCCTGACGTACTTTCTTATGCGGTTTTTCACCTTTGCGTAATTTTTCGGCAGGACGTATTTCCAATTCCCGTCGTTCGTCCCCGGGGTATTCATTCTCGCCTCCGAGCCCTGCAACAGATAGTCCTGCATAGGCACGATGACGAATTTCGCGCGGGAGCGCATTACCCTTTTGAAAGCTTTATCAAAGACGTTCTCGTCGGTTGCGCCGAGGTTTTTTTTGACGTACTCTTTTGTGCAGTCATCGAGCGCGTCGTACCAACCTTTCAGCGTATCGTTGTCGTGCGTGCCGGTGTAATAGACGGTGTTATACTTCACGTTTTCCGGCAGATGCTCGTTATCGCTCTTGCCGTCGAAAGCGAACTGAAAGACTTTCATTCTGGGGAAGCCGGTACGTTTCACAAGGCGGCGCACCTTGTCGGTGATAATTCCGAGGTCCTCGGCGATGATTCTGTCGTCGAGGTCAAGCCCGTCGAAGATTTTCGTGCCGACGCCCTTCACCCACCTGCCGATTTTTGCGGTCGTTGCACCATACGGCACGGCGTAGTAGCTTTCAAACGCGCGGAAGTGGTCGATGCGGATTTTGTCGAAAAATTGCAGCTGATGCAGCAAGCGGTGATGCCACCACAAAAAGCCGTCCGCCTGCTGTTTTTTCCAGTCGTACAGCGGATTGCCCCACAGTTGCCCGTCGGCGGAGAAGTAATCGGGCGGCACGCCGGCGACCTCTTTCGGGCGCATATTTTTGTCAAGCCTGAATATTTCAGGGTGCGCCCAGACGTCCGCGCTGTCGTACGCGACGTAGATGGGAATATCGCCGATAAGCGCGACGTTTTTGGATTTTGCGTAGTCTTTAAGCGCGGTCAATTCGCGATAGAACTCGAACTGCAAAAACCGCCAGAAATCGCACTCGTCCTGAAGCGCGGCGATTTTTTCGTCGGACAGCGTATCGCGCCGTCTTTCGTCCTTTTCCCACGTATCGAACGACGAAAACCCGTTTTTGACTTTGAGCGCCATAAACAGCGCGAAGTCGTCCAGCCAATATTCGTTATTTTCAAGAAACTTTGAATAATCGGAATTCTTTTGAAATCTTTTGAACGCGCAGCGCAGCACGTCGTATCGCGAGTTAAAAATTTCGGCGTAGTCAAGCGATTTTGTTTTGGCGCGTTTTGCCTCGTTTTCCGTCAAAAGCCCGCGTTTAACAAGCGTATTTATATCGATAAAGTACGGATTCCCCGCAAATGCCGACGGCGATTGATACGGGCTGTCGCCGAAAGACGTTGGCGATAACGGCAGCGTTTGCCAGAAATCGACCTTCGCGTCCGCCAAAAAATCGACAAAAGAAAACGCGCCCCTGGACAGCGCGCCGACGCCGTATTCAGACGGCAGACTTCCTATATGCAAAAGTACCCCGTTGAACTTTTCTTTCACTTGTGCGGTGCCTCCTCATGCGTGACCGCCTCGCCGAGCCTGTTCGCCCAGCTTTCGCAATACAGATCGTAATAGGATTTATTTTGTTCCTGTCTATAAGCAATGCACTTCTTGTTGTTGCACCATACAAACGACGGAATCCCGACGACAAACAGATACAGCGGCCCCAGAATCAGCGACTGAATGGTATGGCCGTACTCATGCACGGACACGGTTTTTTTGTACTCATCGCCGCGCTTGCCGTTGATGAAGATAAACGCGCCCAACGACACGCCGCCCCAATCGCCCTCGTGGAAGGTCAGGATTGCGCCGTGGTAATAGGCGTGCTCGCACCTGATATTTTTCAGGAAAAGCAAAAACCCCATGACGTTCTGAATCGCGCCCCAGGTGAACTGTAAAACCAGGTAAAAAAACTGCAAGATATATTTCATAATAGCCTTACTTTGTTCTTATTTTGAACGTATAGCGGATGGGAGTGCCCTTGTTGGTCTGATAGGCGCGGTTAAGTTGCGGATTTGTCGTCGGATCTTTCGTGACGTAGTCAAGCGTAGCCGTTTGCACCGTCGCGCCGCCGTCCCAAGCCTCAAACTTATTCTTGTCGTTGTGGTAGCTGACGATGAGGTAATATACGATTTCTGCGCTTTCCGCCGCCGTAACGCCCACAACCTGAATGACGATATAAGGATTTTTGTTGTCAGCGCTGACAAAGGAACTGCGCTCCACCGCGTTGCAGCCGTCGGGCACAAGGACCTTTTCCGTCCCCGACGCATCGGGATTGTAATATTTGACGGGAATGTCCAGCCCTATGACGGTCTGATAAATGCGCTTGCACACCATTGCGGAATACGTGACGTACCACCCGTGCACGCCGTTGTCCACGTCTTCTTTGCGCGGATCCGGCTTGTTGGGATAAATATACTGCCCCGAAAGGTACGTAACCGCCGCGATCGCGTTCCTGTACATGGTCTGCGTGTCGGTTTCGGCAGCGCTCTTCTGGCGGCGTTTTGTCGTGACGTAAACGGCAGGCGTAACCGCCGCGGCAAGAATCGCCATAATGACAATGGTCACGATAAGTTCAACGAGCGTAAAGCCTTTTTTATTTTTGAAAACACGCCTTTTCATACTTATATAATTATACTACTTCGCGCGTACAGTGTCAATATATTATTTTTTTCATTATCATTCTACTATTTCTCACAAAATAAGGATTTGTCGCAGCATTGCTTTGTTCAATGACAGCGCGCTATCGCAACGTACCCGATACCCAAACATTGAAATAATTATAGTGGAGGATTAACATAAATGTTAAAACTTAGAAAAAACAAAAAGGGCTTCACGCTCGTTGAACTTATCGTCGTAATCGCAATCATGGCAGTCCTTGCAGGCACGGTCGCCGGTGTTACGGTTTCACAACTTAATAAACAAACAGACAAGACTATGGCTACCGAAGCAAAGGGCATTGCAGACTTTATCTCAACTTGGATTATTGAAAACAATATTGATCTTACTGCTGACGGTGTTACGACTTTGGACAGCATAACAACGGCAGGCACGAATGGGCAAAAACTTATGGATGCTTTAAAGGCACAATATGGCGAAGAAAAGGTAGGAGAAGATGCAGAAGCAGGTAAAACGATTGGTGTCTCCTTTGTTGCAGGAGGAACAGAGGCAACACCAGATAAAACAAAAAATGTAATTAAAGTTGAGTATGAGGGCAAACAGTCGGGCACAAAAGGCGACGTATCTTATACAGTTAATGCAGAAGGCGTTGTTGCAAAAGTAACCCCCGCTGCTGCACAAGGTTAAGGCGGCAAATAAAATCACTTTTTAACAACAAGACATTAAGCGAGGCAAACGCCTCGCTTTTGTTATGAAAAAATCATTTTTCTTGGTTTTCGATTTCCTCATTTAAGCGCATAATCAATTCAGTTTTTGTTGCTAATTTTTTGCAAATTCTATTTGTGATAGCTGGATTAGGTACAATTGCAAACGCAATAAAAACTATTAACATGCAAGCAAATAATAATACATTAAATAGCAACGCCTCTTTTGATAAATTATTAGCTAACAATAAGGAAATAATGATTCCAATTGCAGTAGTTCCAAAACCATAAAGAAGACTTGTAACATTTTTGCTTGTAGTGACAAGCGAATCATTGTTCCATTTCTCTAACGAAAGCTTTTTTAATAATGATAATGGTTCACAATATTTTGATATGTATTTTCTGTTTTTGTCGTTTTCAAAAGATTTACTAACCCTTTCTGCTATGTCAGTTGATATTTTTTCAGGCTGAAGCTTTTCAATTTCATAATGATATTGCATATATAAAAATGCATAACTATTACTATTGATAAAACGCCAGTAAAAAAAATATATTATAATGTATACTACATTCAAGAATGCAAAAAGACAAAACAGTAGTGATGAAATAAAAAAAAGATTACGATAATCAATAGCTATTTTTGATAATCTCATTGCAATTATACTTGCAAACTGCAACAATAATATGATAATACCTAAAACCCAAGAATAAGTGATTTTAATGTCTATTGAAGAAACATCATAATTACTATCTTCATCATGTTCATTTTTTTGCAAAAAACTGCTGTGCATAAAATTCCTCCTTAATCATCATTATCTTCTTCAATTATAAACCCAAAGTGGTTATATTTCAAGACACAAAGGCAAAATTTGACAATTAAAAAGCGAGGCGTTTGCCTCGCTTAATGTTTTGTTAAAAAGTTATTTTAGCCACCTTGATTGTCAGTGGTAGGTGGCGTTGTGGATACAGTGCCGTCCAAAGAAACATAATACGTAGCACCTTTGCCATCTACCTTAGGAACATATTGAACCGTGATAACTGTGCCATCTGCATTTACGGTAGCATCAATGTAACCTTTATTGGGAGTATCGCTACCTGCTAATTGTTTTATTTTTGTACTTGTTGCAGAATACTGTTTAGTAAGAACAGCATTTAATAAGTTTTGAGTAAATTTATTAGTTGTTTCATCAATCAATGATTCGGCCTCTCCTGTTTCAGCAGACTGAATGCATGTTGAAAGGAATGACGAAATTGTATTAGCTTGCGTTACGCCTGTTTTGTCGGTTTGTTTATTAAGTTGTGATACCGTAACACCAGCCACAACGCCTGCAAGGACTGCCATGATTGCGATTACGACGATAAGTTCAACGAGCGTGAAGCCCTTTTTGTTTTTTCTAAGTTTTAACATTTATGTTAATCCTCCACTATAATTATTTCAATGTTTGGGCATATCGGACACGCGTCGCACACTGCACTTTTGAAATCGCATTATTGCAAGCAATAATGCTCACTCTTTTGCTTGTGTGCTCCTTTTCCCCAAAAGTACAAAGTATCTTTTGGGGTCCCCGGATTTGCGATATCGCAATATCACACTGCGACAAATCCTTATTTTGCGATTAGTAAGTCAAAAACCGCGCTTAAAATGGTGTTTTTTATCAAACTGTCAAAAGGACACTCTTGCTAAATAGATGACCATCTTTTTAAGGAGAAATTGTCCGGTGTCCGGAGTTAAGTAATGTATGGATAAATATAATTAGTTTTAATACTGTATAATGTTTATTAGGTTTGTTTTGAATTCCACATAAACACTTTAATCGTTTTTGAAGCGGTTTCCATAATAAGCAACTTCTCGCAATGACATAAAGTGCGTTGCACGGAATAACGTAAAGAAAGTATGTAGATTTTGCTATTACTTTTCAGCAAACAAACGCTTGTTATGTTCCGTACGAAGTACTCTGTCATTCTGAGGAGCAAAGCGACGTGAGAATCTCCCGGAAGGGTAACCTTGTCATAAACCAAAAAATTTAATTGTATTTTTGTGACGCATTCTCGGTTTTAATTTAATGATTTATATGATTCCAAAAAAATTATCACAGTCGGTCATATATTTGGCAAGAGTGTCATATTGACAGTTATGTAAAAAACAATAAAAGTTGGCGCGACAGGGGAAAACAAAAAGCGGATACCCTTCCGGGAGATTGCCACGCTACGCTCGCAATGACAGAGTACTTCGTACCGAATGAGATAAGGTAACCGCATTGTGATGACAGGACACCCTGGCGTAAGCCGCACAGCGCGCCGATTACCCTGTATGAATTTTGGTAAATGTAGTATTTGCTGGGAAAAATTTAAAAAAACGTATGAAAATATTTGAATATGTGCATTGAATGGGCGAAAGTTGCACAAAAATTGGATTTTTTGGACTTTTATACAATATAGTACTATTATAGTATTTTAGTATTTTCAAAAAAAGTATTGACGAGGCATATTTTATAAAGTATAATTATAAATGTAAGGGAAACTAAGACATTTTTTTATGCAGTTTTCCCTGAACAAAAAAATATCGGACAAAACGTCGCAAAATAAGGATTTTTTGCCCTGTATGCTCAAATTTTGAAATAATTATAGTGGAGGATTAACATAAATGTTAAAACTTAGAAAAAACAAAAAGGGCTTCACGCTCGTTGAACTTATCGTCGTAATCGCAATCATGGCAGTCCTTGCAGGTACGGTCGCCGGTGTTACGGTTTCGCAGTTGAACAAACAAACCGACAATGCAAACAAATCACAAGCAAAAGGTATTGCAGACTTCGTTAGCACCTATGTAATGGAAAACGAAAACTCGTTTGTGTCGGAAGAGAAATTCTCGGCCACTGGTGTTACCGCTTTTTACAATGCTGTAAGCGAACAATACTCAAATATAAAACATGACGGCAGTATTGATGGCAGAAAAGCAACATTTAGTGTTATTGTTACTGAAGACAAAATTGTTGTTACCTATAACGGAAAACAGTCTGGCAACAAAGGCGATGTATATTATGAAATCACGCCCGATAGCGTAGTAAGTAGTCCTAAAACCAATGAAGTAACCGGACTTAATTTAACGGCTCTTGCCGCTCAAGCTGGTGGCGGCACTCAACAAGGCGGCGGCAATCAACAAGGCGGCGGCAATCAACAAGGCGGCAATCAACAAAATCCCTAACTCATATTTTTAACAACAAAACATTAAGCGAGGCAAACGCCTCGCTTTTTTTATGTGGTCGCCCTTCCGTACGGCGCGCACTGCGCTTTTGAAATCACATTATTGCAAGCAATACTGCTCACTCTTTTGCTTGTGTGCGCCTTTTTCTCCACGCAAGTACAAAAGTATCTTGCGTGGGGTTTAATATGGTAGCCCTTCCGGGAGATTGCCACAACGCCGCAAGGCGGCGTTTCGCAATGACATTAAGTGCGTTGCACGCAATCGCATAAAGAGCGCAC
>ERZ780157.3074-NODE-3074-length-14522-cov-2.992327_pt1 | contig 14522 bp, 22 predicted proteins | sample MGYA00511169_ERZ780157 | MGnify/ENA primary metagenome ERZ780157 (study PRJEB29588, sample SAMEA1965149) | human gut metagenome | biome: human gut; feature: human-associated habitat; material: faeces | place: Denmark | collected 2008/2010 ... | reverse complement strand
GCCGGCCAGCAGGCGGCGGGCAGGCGTCCCGTGATGACGAAACCGCAGGCCGTGGCCAGACGCCAGGCATGGCGGTTGCTGACCGGGCACAGGCCCCAAAGCGCGCTGCTCTCCGTATGGCGGAAGACCCAGCGGAAAGCGGCACGGGCCAGCGGCACGGCCAGCGGGAATGCCGGGCGGAAGACCGTGAAATCGAATTCCCGGATCCGCCCGCGCCAGGGGCTGAACAATCCGCAGGCCAGCGCCGTGCCGTCAGGGGCCGTGGCCTGCAGGAGCAGGCGGCCGGGGGCGCTGACCAGATGCAGCCAGTCGTCTTCCCGGGGATGGGGCCAGGCGTACATGGCGCAGCCTGTGAGCCCTTCCCGGCACATGCGGGCGAAGAGGGCTTTGCAGCCCGCGTCGTCCCGGACGGCTTCCAGATGGAATGCGTCCTGCACGTCGGCCTGGCCGCAGGGCTGCGGTCGTGTGTTTTCCATGCGGGCTCCTGTTGTTGGGGGATTTGCGGGATAGGGGCGTGCGGGATGTCGTCGCAGTCATGACGCTGCCCGGGACGGGGGAGGAAAGCCAATCTCGACCGGCTTTCCCCTGCTTGGCAGGTCTCCCGGCACGGCCCTGTCACGGGCGATCCCGGCGATGGATCTTTTCGGGCCTGTCGATGGCACGGGGACGTGGAAGCCTTCCTTTCATCGCCCCAGTCCCAGCACGTCATAGCTGATGCGGGCCCGGGCCGGAGGCAGGGGGCGCTCCGGCGGGCGAAAGCCCGTGACCGCGTAGCGCAGGGCATCGGCGGCGTGGCTGGAGCCGTCATGCAGCGGGCCGGAGGAGAACTGTTCCTGCCGGGGCCGCCATTGCCGCCGGTAGGAGCGCAGGGCCGCCAGTCCGGCGGCGCAGTGACGGCTGTCGAACCAGAGGCGGGGCAGGGCGCGACGCACGGCATCGATACCGTCGGCCAGCGGCAGGGACGGTGCGATGTCGAAGCGGATGCCCAGACGGGCGGCGCTTTCCAGACGGCTCTGGCCCGTGCCCAGTTCCCGCACCCGGATGTCATGCGGGGCCAGGTGGCGACCGTAGCAGAATCCGCGTCCCGCAATACCGTCGGCGGTGGCCGTTCCTTCCGGCCGGGCCTTGGCCGCCAGCACGGCCGCGTAATGGGCCAGCCCCTCGCCGCTGGCTTCGTAATAGTCCAGCATGCGCCAGTTGCCGGAAGGCTCCACCTGGAAGAACCAGATGGCCGTGGCATCATCCATGCCCAGGTCCCAGGCCGTATGCACGGGTAGGTCGGGGCTTACCGGCAGGGGGCAGATGCGTCCCGCCAGATCGGCGGCATCCAGCTGGGCGGCATAGTAGGCCCCGCGCACGGCGGCGGCGAAGGAGTTGAGCACGGCGTTGGCGTCCTGGCAACGAGAGAAGGAGAAGGAGGAGGCGATGGTGGCTCCCCTCACGCGCGTGGCGAGATAGACGCAGCGATAGTCCGTCTTGTTGTCTGTTGAGGAGAAGGCTTCGAGGAGGGTCGTGGTGGAGGGAGCAGAAGTGAGTTCGAGAAGCGTGCTGGGCCTGAGGGTTTGCTGAGAAAGAAGGGAGAGCGAGAGGCAGTAGAACCGCGGGAATTGTAGGGGTGGGTGTTCAGGTGGTTGGGAAGCGGTTTCGTTGGTTGTGGAGGGGGTTTCATTGGTTTCGGAGACAGTTTCATTGGTTTCGGAGACAGTTTCAGGGGTATTTCCCTCCAAGTCTTCCTTCACTGTCTTTCCCTCCTTTGAAACACTTCCCTCTTCAGAAGAACCACTCTCATTCTCCTTGGGAACACCATGCCCCTCGAAGAACACGCTGTTCACGTAATTCACCATGTCCACGTAAATGGTGCTGTACAAGTCGCTGTAGCGCAGTATCGAGTTCTTGTCGCTCAAGTTGCTTCTTATCCGATGCTCTCGACTGAGCGTCAGAATGCGACGAATCTGATTCTCCAGTTGGGACACCGTCGCTTGCTTGCTGATGGAAAGGAGCAGCGGAATCGGATCCGTTGTCAGCTTCACGGAGTAGGAATCGAGGGAGTCGGGAGCATCCGCGTTGATCAGCTGCGTCTTCTCTAAGAACCCGGCCTGAAAGAAAATCGGAATCGTTCCCGCAGGAGTAGGCGGAATCTGTACGATGAAGCAACAAGAAGGCACGTACAAAGAAAGCAAAAATGGAGGAGTTCTTCGCGTTTGCAAATTCTGACACGCACGTAGAAAACTGAATTCTCGAGTACTACGTATCAACAGAATGCACAGCACACACCTGACATGTCCTCGAAGTGGTCTTGCGCAGCACATACACGAACTTCGAGTCCTTGATGAAGTCCTCAGGACTCATGGAGATCGTGTCGGACGACCCATTCACGGCTTTGAACCGTTCGTGGAGACGCATATCCAGCATCTTGACAGAGTCGCTCGCTTTGAGAGACAATTGGATGGTGAAGTAGTTCACGCTGATTTCGTCCGCTTCCGGTGAATAGCACTGAAGAACGAGATTCACTTTGAGAGTGATCGTGTTCTTCTGGATCGGAACGTAGAGCGTGTTGAATGCGGACAGGTTGTACACGCACTACGGATCAGAATGAAAGCAAAGGGGATGCCTTCTTGCAGTTCACGCACTGAATCTCGTTGCACACCTCGCCGTAAAGCACATCCGAAATGAAGCAGTCGTTGTTGTACAGATAGTCGCTCCACCACTCTGTGGAAGCGTCGTACACCTCTTCTAAGACCATGGACATATCCGCGTCCTGTCCGTCGTAATACGTGGGACGCACATTGCTGTCCATCTTCTCTCGATGTGGCTTCTGCTTGTTCAACTCCTCTTCAAGTCCCTGCAGGACGAAATTCTACGAGTCACACGAAGGAGTAACTAACACCATCAGCTCGTGAGAATCATGCTGGTCACCATCACACAAATACGGCGCGATATTCTTTATAGCCTTCCTTATGCCCTGCGTCGTTTGCGCCTTCAGTGACGTTGAATAGTGATTGCGAGCCAACTTCGCGAACTCCCTCACCAATTTGTATTTGTCGTTGGTCTGTCCTTCCTACGCGTTATGCATCTTCACCGTTTGCACGATAGGATTCTCCTCTGTATCAAGGAAGGGAACGACTAGCTCTGGCGCATGCAATAAACACTGAAGGTTAAAGCCAACCAATGAAATCAACTTGCAGTGCAGCATTCATAAAGCAGGTGTTCCCCGCATTTTGGAGACCCGTTCTTCCTTTAACCACTTCCTTCGACATAGCTTGCTAAAACGAGAAGAAAAAGAACCGTTTTGGCAGCTATTACTGAATCACGATTCGCCCTCATGTCTCTCCAACGAAACGCTGCTATTCTAAGGAATGGAAAGAAAGGGCAGAAACAAGGAGGACGGGCGAAGAACGGAGATTGGTGCTCATATGCTTGGTCATGCACTCTGGAATGCAAGGATACATTCCTACGAACTCCATACACTTCAGAAGAGACAGGACCCAAATCGACTCAAAGGGTATCATAATTGCGGAATGGACCCGAATCCATGAACACTACTCTATTCAGAGAATTGGGAGTGAACTGGTTGTGCAATGGGTAATACGATCATTTACTCGCAGAGCAAGCCGCATAGTATTGCGAACTCCACCACCTCGGACGGTCATTTCATTCCGGTGTGTTTTATGTGGTTCGCTTTATTGTAGTACCAAATCGGCAATGGAAAGTACATGAAGACCGGACTGGGAAAGAACGCTAACGGTTATGTCGTCATCAAGGCGTTCCAAGTTCCGGCGGAGGGTGTCAACATCAAGGAGCACCAGAAGTACCTGGAATTTGTTAGATCGAAGCTGGATCCATTGAAGCAGCCGAACTTGGCCCCCTTCACGGTAGGCTCCCTCCTATTGCGTTGAATCTAGCGCGTGTACTACGATGAGCGAAATAGGACCGCTTATATGATCAGACCCTACTTCAACAACTGTCTCAGCGCCCGCTTGAAGTAGTTGCCACTTTCCGTGTTTCATGTAGTTCGCGTCCTTTCCCTACCACGATTGAAAAGATATGGATTGTGTACCAGTGCCTGCAAGTGCCATTTCGTGTGTGCGTTCACTATAGGCATTGAGTCAGCTTCATGATGCCAAGTTGACGCACGGAGACGTGAAGCCGGAGAACATTGTCGTCACGTCGTGGGGCTGGGTGTATTTGACATATCCTTCACACTGATTGTGAACTGAATCCCTAACGGCACGGACTTTGGCTACTACAAGCCCGCACAGCTCTCCATCGAGGACAACATCTTCAGTAGTGATTTCTCCGCATCTTCACTCTAGCCTACTTCTCGTACTTCTTCAACACACAGAACCGTCATTCCTGCTATCTCGCTCCGGAGCGCGTCATTCAGCAGACTCTGTTCTGATGTCAGCGTCGTCTCATGGTTAGTCAGAAGAACGATACGCCAACGACCTATCCCGCGGAGTACACCGACGCGACGCTCCCGCCAGACCAGTCGTGCTCTCTCCAGTTCCCGATGCGCATTCTGTTGACTCGTAGCTGGAGCAGCGATATCTTCTCGCTGGGCTGCGTGATCGCCGAAATGTTCAACAAGGGACAGGAGCTGTTCGATTTGAGCAACCTGCTGCGATACTGTAATGATGACGATTACGAGCTCTCGTCCCTGAACCGCATCGACAACGAGAAGGTGAAGGTAGTCACAATATGACGCGATGACGCACTAGGAGCTCGTACTCAGCATGACCGCAAAGAGCGACCGTCTTCGTCTGAGTGCCGACGAGTGCGTTTCATCGGGGAGTTTCATTGTCAGATACCTGTCACGCTGCACCGGCGACGGTCTTCTCTTCCCTCCCCTCTTCCGCGACCTTCTCTTCCCGCTCTTCCGCGAGTGCCTCAAGCCGGAGAACGTCTCGGGCGACACGCGCATCCTGCTGGTGTTGAGTCACTACAAGGAGATCATGGAGAGTCGCGCAGGCGAGGCGGTGTGACGCATAGAGATGGTGGGAGTGCAGAACAAGCAGCGTCAGGCCTTCTACGCGCGCTACACGGAGCTGCTGAGCGAGGTGATCAACGGGAAGCCGAAGGAGGTGCGCGAAGACTCCGTGCAGGTCATCACACAACCTCTCATCTCCACCGACTACAAGAGGCGCTTCGACCAGCTCCACCAGGGCATCGAGGCGCTTCAGGAGAAGATCAACCAGCTCCGCGACACCGCGCACGACGAGCAGAACGTGAAGACGCCCTCCGTGGAGGTGGAGGCGGCGCCGGCGCAGCACTGCGAGGAGGACGTAACGCTGCAGGCGAGTTACGAGGGTCGCGCGTGCCTGCTGGTGCTTCTGCCACTCATCACCTCCTCCATGCACAACGCGCGTTTTGCCGAAGCGAAAATGGCTGCCATTTCGTTCCTGGCGGACCTGACGCAGTACCTGGACGACAGCGTGATTCTCCAGCGCGTGCTGCCCTTCCTCGTGAATGTGCTCACGGAGGCCAACGACGGCCAGTTCGTGAAGAGCGAGACGGAGTACGCGTCGGTGATGAGTCTCGCGATTCGCGCGATAACCGCGGTTCTGAAGAACATCCACTCGCTCCCGCACTCCGACTTCAATCTGGTGACGGACTACGTGCTTCCCGCCATTGCGCGCGTGCAGCAGAAGTAGCGACGATTTGTGGAGTGTCAGAAATAGCGAGGATTACCAGGTGCAGCTGACGGTGGCGGAGTGCCTGGCGGACCTAGCGCTGTCGGGCAAGCGTCTGCTGAACGTGGCGCAGCAGGAGAAGATGAAGGAGGCGTGTCAGCAGAACGCGGGGAAGGAGGAGGAGCAGATCAGCGTGGAGAGCGGCTATCGCGAGGACATTCACCGTCTGCGCCGCAGCGTGAAGGACCTGCTGTCGTACGCCATGTGCGATGATGACGAACTGCCCGCCGTACCGTCGAAGCGGTGGGATCACCCCTAGATCGCGTGCACGTGCATCAAGGACATGGACCTGTACTACACGTTCTTCGGGTACAAGCTGTTCTTCTCGGAGATCGTGAGCATCTTCCTGGGCAAGCTGAACAGCAACTCGCTCTACGTGAAGTTCCTCGCCATCGATCTCTTCACGCTGCTGTATCGCCGCTCCAGCCGCGGTCTGAAGCCCTTCACGGAGACCATCGTGAACTCCGTTTACAACCGCCACCACCTCGTGATGCTGAAGGTGCTGTCGGTGTTCGTGTCGCTCCTGGAGGACAAGGAGAACGTCCTGCCCAAGGAGACCGCGGAGGACATCATTGTCGCCACCGTAGGGCTCGCGTGCGCGCGTCAGCTGTAGCGTCCGCTCCTTCTCCACCCCAACCCGGCCATTCGCGACAAGATCGTCGACTGTCTGCTCCTCATGGAGCGCGTGTACCCCAAGCCCACCACGCAGGCGATGATGGTACGTCCTCTCAACTCTCCGTGACTCGCAGATCCGCCTCATTCAGGACTACTACGACTGCCCCGTGTTCTACCTGCCCTGGACCAAGGAGGCGCTCACCATCCACCTCTACTCGCCGCTGGACGAGCAACAGATGGTCGACGCGGAGCTGGCCGAAATCACGGAAAAGCTCGAGAAGCAGCGGAACGCTGAGGCGCCCAGCCCGGCCGCCAACTCGGTGTACCTGGACTTCGACATGGGCACGGACCTCGTGAAGCCGGACGTGTTCACGAAGCAGATGTACATGCGAACCTTCCTGCGCCAGATGATCGAGCTGGACAAGAGTGCGGTGAGCGTGTACTCGAGCCGTACTCGCGGGAACACGGCCTTCGACGACGCGGCGTCGCGCGCGCGGTCCCGAGCGTCGTCCGGGTTCGGCGTGGAGAAGGAGGAGAGTCCGAAGACGCCGACTTCGCCGATTCCGCTGAGAGAGGTGAAGAGTGAGCGATGCGCGCGTGGCTGAGGCGTAGATGTGAACAACTACGTGCCGGAGGGCGCGCTGATTCGCGAGGTGATGCCCGGCTTCGAGTGCAGTGTGAACAAGCTGGCGTGCTGCGCGGTACCGGAGCGACGAGTGTGTGAAGCGTAGAACTCCACCACGGTGTACTGGGGCAACGAGAACGGCATGATCGGCTGCTACGACGCGCGGCGCGTGGCGGACGCGGAGTACCAGGGCATGGTGATCACGCAAACGACGTCGGGCATCAACAACATGCACGCGTGCGAGGACGGTCGCCACCTCCTCTACTCTACGCGCGACGGGCTCGTGTCGCTGCTCGACATCGAGTAGTCGTGGTGCGGCGCTGTGACGACTAGAACACGCTCGCGCGACTCCTTCTCGCAGACGGTGGAGTTCTCCAAGGCGGAGCCCACGATCGTTGTCGCCCTCTCTTCGCCTCACTCGCAGATCACAGCCATGGGCAGCTCCTCCTCCTGCTTCTTCTATTCCGCGCTCAACCGCATCTATCTGTTCGACATCCGTGCGCGCGCGCCCGTCATGCCCATCCAACTCAATTCCTCGCTCGGCGCCGCGTCCTCGCTCGTATACGGTTCCCGCGTTCTCCTCGCGTAACGCGTAGACAGCGTGAATCACGTGCTCGTGGCGGGAACCACCCGCGGACACATCGCGATCTACAACACGCGCTACCCTCTGCTGGTGAACCTGTGGCAACAGTCCGACGCCGCGTGCATCGACAGAATGGCGCTGGAGCAGGAGTGGGGCTTTCCCGCGGTTTTCACTGTAGTCTTTCCTACGCGCCTTCGGTGTGGACGGCGAGTGGCGATAATCGGGTGTATTTGTGGAATGTGATGAATGGAGAGTGCAAGTGTTCTCTGTCCGTGGCGGGAGGTAAGGAGGAGGACGACGTGGTGCTGAATCGCGTTCCGATTCGTGTTTGTTCAGTGGTTGTTGGTAATCATGGATAGGGGTTGGACGAGGTGTTGGGCTCGTCGCTGGTGACGAAGGAGAACAAGTCGCACCAGCACCGCGTCAACGCGCTTGTGTTGCCGCCAACGCTGCGCGCGTATCCGCAATGTCGGGAGAGGGACGATTGATGATGGGTAGATTCGGCGGCGTACATCCTGACTGCTGGCGGGGATCGGTGTGTGCGCTACTGGAGCTTCGACAACAACCAGCGCAGTCGCACTGTGTGCGAGATGGGTCAGAGCGATCTGCATGATGTCTACTACCAGAACGGCAACATGTACGAGTGCAGACGCGAGAAGATGCCTGCTGCGTCGATTCCCCACACGAACGAGGTGAGACCCTACCATCCCGAGGAGATTACGGACATGGTGATCAGCGGAGAGAGCAAGGAAGAGATGATTCTCACGAGCTGCACGGACGGAAAGATCCGCATTTGGAAGTAAGAGGGGCTGTTTGTTGCACACTTTCTTTGAGCAGCGTGTCTGTTCGTTGTTGCTGCGATATCTCGTATGAAGGAGCAGCGAGGAGTGGAGTCAGCAACGGTTGACAGTGACAAGTTGCGATCAGGTATGTTTGCTCAAGGCGATTACGTATCCTTTCCCTTGAGCCGGTGTTACTACGCCCTCAACGGTGATCTGGAGCTCTCCGGCAATGGTCTGTATGTGGAGAATGAGAATGTGGTTTACTACGTCACCTGGAAAAATGGCGTTGTCGACGGGGATGTGATCGTTTTCGACGTCCGGTCAAAGAGTTTACGCGGTCATTATGATGTACGGCACGGTTTCATTAAGCACTCCCGGCTACTCCCTACAAAACAGTCGTCGCTCTTCCTATACGATCACAATATCCGTTGGGAAGGCAGTATCACTTCCCAAAAGGAGCGCTACGGATGGGGTCTGTTTTACGACGCCGACGGCAAGCTCTGCTACGAGGGATTCTGTATTGGGAATATGTACCTCGGCTACGGCCGATTCTATCACGTGCTCTCCTCGACTGTCGAGTACGAGGGTACTATATGCAACAACATGCGCTGTGGATATGGCTCGCTCTATAACGAAGAGGGGGATCTCCTGTATCAAGGATCATTCATTAACGATAAACCACTCGAATGGATTTGTTTATCTGTATCAATCGGTGGTAGCACGCTGAGTAAACTGGCAAATCGCGTCACGAGTGTTGCGATCGGCGACTCCTGCATGAATTCATTCAGGGGCATAATAGACTTCTCAATCCTTCCATTTCTATCCGAACTCCGTATAGGAAATGGTTCCTTCCGATCATGTTCCGGTTTCCGCGTTCGGGGTCATGAGTTCCTGTCTTTGATTCAGATCGGCAAGTCCTCCTTCACTTACAAAGAGGATAAGCGAAAGAAGAACGCTGAGCCCATCAGCTTCATTATTGACCATTGTCCCCTTCTTCATTCCGTTCATGTTCAAGACAGTGCGTTCCCGCACTATTCCGTATGTACCATTCAATGTAATGCATTTCTCTGGCTCCTTACCGTAAGCTTGTCGATCCCTTACGAACGTGGTGCTCAGACCCTGCGCGTTCCATGAAGTTCAATGTGTCACGCTATCCCGTAGGGCCGGTGTCAGTCAATCAAATGTAGAGCTGGATACCCTTTGCGCGATTGTCCTGAGTCGAGGTGTGTTCTGTTCCTGTCACACTGTCTGTATTGCCAGTCGCTCGTGATTCCCCGGCTGACGCGTAGACTGTGGAAATCTGGAGACTATTGTTTGTGGCTGCAACTCTCTGTGCTTCTCTAGTGCTCTTTCTGATAATACCCTTACTATGAAGTGTAGGCATCGACTCTTCTCATTCACATTAGCTTTATCGTCGTTGCACTCTATCATTCTTGAAGACAGCTGTTTGCTGAACCTGAATACGATGAATATTGCTCGTGGTGTTGACTGATGGCCTCTGACTTGTAGTCGTTCCTCGTCTGAAGGCTTCCGCGTTTCACTTCTATATCGAGGAAACGGCGTTGTAATCATTATTGGTTTGTATTGTGAGCTACTCGAGCTGTTTGCGCCAAACACGACAGAACTAAATATACTTCAGACTCTCTCTCTCCTGTATTCTTACATAAACATACTGAATCACGGACGACACCAGTCCCAGAATCGCGTACAATCGTCCCATTCTCGTCTCTGAAAAGAGTCCCACAATGCACAGCAGGCCAAAAATGGCAACAAACGTATCGCTCATATAGTAGAAGCCACTGCTCAAACAGAACGCGGAGTAATAGGACGGAGTCACGGCGCCAAAAAGCAAGAATTCCCGCACTCGCCGCACTCGCAAATCGGTCAGCAGGTAATACAGCCAATCCATGTTCTGCTTGTTGATCGGCGCCTTCATTTCCGCGACCTCGAACACAAGCTTGATTACGCTAACCAAAACGAACGGAGGAATCAGCAATCGGCACTTGTTCACAACCAGCTCCATCCATTCGTTCGTATCGAGTTCGCTGTCCACCAACAAGAGAATGAACGGAAGAAGAAGCAGGTTGCCACGAAGAGTGGGAGATGCAACACAGCCCGCGAGAGACATCGCGAATGCAAGAAGCACAAACGCGTTGTTTATCCACAACGGAGCGATCGCAGTCTTCTTCGACGACGGATCCGCCAACAGCGATGCGGTTGATTCCGCTGAATTCTCTCTCGAATTCCTCATAATCATCTTGTACTTCATGTGGTAGGTGAAGGAGAAGATCAGTTCCATGCTCACGATCAGGAATAACGAGTGACGAAGCGTGTGCGTCAAGTAGTCTATGATCATCAACCTATCAAATCACTATACTGATTCCATTCTTCTGCGGGTAGCTCTTGAACGTGGAGTAGCAGATGAACAGCAGGAGGAAGGACAAGAACACCCACAAGGTTGCACTACCCATGAGCTCGGACACGCATCATTTACAGGAAGGAGGTGGCGTGGACAAGCAGATTCTTGTTGTTGGAATTGAGCGAAGAATCCACTTGAAGAAGAAGCAGCAAAAACACGATGATGTTTAGGTGAATCACAAATCGAATCACCGTCACCGCGGGGAAGAAGCTCTGCGAAACGAACAGCGCAATTCCTTCGCCAATGCCAACAACGGTGAAAACGGAGGCAAAAAAGGAGGGTTGGATGATTCGCAGGAATCGCGCTGCAGTGAGCAGAATGGAGAAGGAGAGGTAGAAGAGAGGGTGAATCGTGCTACAGTGAACAGAATGGAGGGAGAGTACAATTGTTCGGAGAAGGAGTTTAACCCGCTCTCATAGAGAGGCGTGAAGTCAGGCTGGAAGGAGAGAAGGAGAACAACAACAAGGAGGAGGAGAAGCATGACACGACGGAGGAAGGTGACGTGCTGCGAGGAGAGTGTGGAGGAGTAGAAGGAAAGGAGGAGGAGGAAGGAGAGAAGGGAAAGAACTAAAGATGACGCAGTGAGACAAGCGAAACTGATTGCAAAAATGCAGGAGAATTGTGTCGTGGTGTAGGAGGCGAAATAGTCCACGATATCTGGAAACGACAAAACGTCGATGATGAAGATGATGAAGGAGGAGACGAAGAAGTGGTGAATTGTGGTATTCCACAAAAAGGGGGTGATCAGCACGAAGATCAACGCGAAGAAGAAGGATATGGATTTCATGGAATTGCTCAAAACAAGGGAGATTTTGGTGAGTGAGAGAGCGAGGGAGAGGTGTGTGGTGATCGCGTGCAGCGTGCCGTTGGCGTGGAGTCTACGATGAAGCGAAGGAGGGAGAGAAACCTGAAGGAGAGGATAAGAGAAAGGAGGGAAGTGGCGAGAAGGAAGGAGAAGGAATAGACTTCGATGGAGGCTGGGAGTCAGAGAGAGGAGAGAGAAAAACAGTTGGTGAGATCCACATGGATGTTGATGAAGAAGTACTCGAGGAGGGAGAGGAGAGCGTGTGTGAGGAGGTAGCAGAGGTTGAAGAGTGATGTGTTGTGTGAGAGCAGGAGACAGCCCGGACACAGGACGGCGAAGAGGAGGAAGAGGAAGAGGAGGGGAAAGAGGTGTGTGGTGAGTGTTGGAGCGAGGAGGTGGCTAGGTGTTGAGTGAAGAGAGAACGTGGACGTGAGGGAGGTGAACAAGGAGCGGAGGAAGAGGAAGAGAAGAGTGAGAAGGCACGCAGCGAACGCCATGTAAGACTAGAATGAAAGGGTGAATCCACGATTACGGCGAAGGAGCGCGAGTAGAAAAAGAAGACGAAGAAGACGCCGAGTGTGGTGACAAGAAGTGTTTGGACGAAGGAGCAATGGAAGAAGGAGCAGAGAAGGAGAGACGCACAGAGAATCGACCCGACGCTCCAGCGACGCGTTCTTCTTCTAGAGGTGGAGGGAACGACGAGAAGAGTACCCCGTGAAGTGGAGGGAAGAGGAGAGAACGGGGAAGAGGCAGAGAACGGAGGCGAGGAAGAGGAGGAGGTGATTGGCGAAGGACGTGTGAACCGACACGAGTTGGATGAGAAGAAGAGAGAGGCAGAGAAGGACGAGGAAGATCGCTTTGAGCACGTGCAGGCGGTCGAGGGAGAAGGCTAGAGTTCAAGTGGGGTGGGGGTGGTACTCATCCAGGGGTAAAAGCGAATGGAGAGAAGCCCGAGGAAGATCGAACCTGGTGTGAAGAAGAGAGCGATGCAGTAAAGAAGGTAGAGGAGGGGATTGGAGGCGAAGACGGAGAAGGAGGAGGCGGAGTAGAGAATGAAAGGGAGAAGCGTCGCGATGAAGAAAAAAGCCCAGATTTCGAACTGAGAGGATTGGACGCTGTTCTCTTTGGAGGGAGAGGCGAAGAGGAGAAGGAACGATATCAGCAGGAATTGGAAGACGAAGGGAACGTAGGGGGAAGAGTGGAAGAGGAGCACGACCGTGGTGATGAGGATGGACATGGTCAGCGGATACAGCACGTTTTGAATGCGCTGAAGTGTCTACCCATAAGGTAGCAATGAGACGGAAACGATAAGAGTCTGCGAAGGGACCACTTGAGGGAATTGGAAGAAGAGCCAGGAATCTGTGCATAAGGAAACAGAGCATGGGAAACAGCAGCATGCCACGAGGAGGAAAACGAAATAGAATAGGGGAAGGTTGCTCAGACTGAAACTACACATAAGCAGACATCATTAGGAATACGGATAGTAGTTGTGAAACCGATAAAAAGCAAAGAAGGTCGTGCAAACCAAGGAGAGCCCAAAACACTGTAACACCCTTTATCTGAGGAAATGATAGGACGCCTACCTCTTCGTATTCTCTCTCATGTCAAAGAATGCTGCCAAGAAGCAGGATAATGTGAAGAGCACGATTATGCTGAATGGTGACGAACCAAAACAGAGAATACGTTTTCCCGCATACCAGATACAGCGTGAATGCAAAGACGATGAAAAAGAAAAAACTCAGTGAAGCACCATCTTTCAGAGACAGAGATCTCTTTGATAGGGAATTCATCCGGTAGCTGTTGTTGCTATCAATCAGAGAAAACGTATTGACTCACTTCACACTGACAAATGAATTCTGAAACAAACACACAACTCAATAGGTTTGATATGGTTTCTTGTAGCCACTGTATTGGTTGTTCGGAGATGGAGGAGGAATATTACCAATGCTCGACTGAGGAGGATATTGCGGCTGAGGAGGGTAAGAAGGCTGAGGAGGATATTGAGGCTGATAAGGCTGGGGCTGGGGAGGGTACTGCTGGGGTTGAGGAGGGTACTGCTGGGGTTGAGGAGGATAAGAAGGCTGAGGAGGGTATTGAGGGTTTCTGGGTTGAGGCGGGTACTGCTGGGATTGAGGGGGCTACGATGGCTGGGGAGGGTATTGAGACTCCTTCGGCTGCGGCGGGTACTGTGGCGAGGGCTGCGGGGAGTATTGAGGTGAGGGCTGAGGAGGATACGAGGGTTGCGGAGGGTATTGAGGCTCCTTCGCCTGTGGAGGATACGAGGGTTGAGAAGGCTGATAGGGTTGAGGGGGGTAAGAAGGCTGAGGCTGAGGCGGATACTGAGGCTCCTTCGGCTGCGGCGGATACGAGGGCTGAGGAGGGTAGGGTTGAGAGGGCTGAGGAGGATAAGAAGGCTGAGGAGGATAAGGCTCAGAAGGCTTCGGCGACGGCTGAGGCGGGTATTGAGGCTGAGAAGGCTGTGGAGGATAAGGCTGGGGTTGAGGAGGATAAGGCTGAGGCGAGGGCTGAGGAGGATACTCAGGGTTTCTGGGCTGAGGAGGGTATTGAGGTTGAGGCTGAGGAGGATAAGGTTGAGGCGAGGGCTGAGGAGGGTAAGAAGGTTTGGGAGGATACGGCTGAGGCTCCTTCGGCTGCGGCGGGTACTGCTGGGGTTGAGGAGGGTATTGCTGAGGCTGTGGAGGATAAGATGGCTGAGGAGGGTATTGAGGCTCCTTGGACTGAGGAGGGTAAGGCTGCGGCTGCGGCGGGTACTGAGGAGGATACGACGGCTGCGGAGGATACTGAGGAGGGTAAGACGGCTGCGGCGGGTACTGCTGCGCGGGCATCACATATGCGGCGTTGTCTGCCGCCATCGTGAACTTCGCCACGGGCTCCTTCACCTCTTCGCCGTTGCCCTCGCCTCCGTACAGGTTCATCGACACTTCATTCTCGCCTCCAGGAACACCTCCGGGAACACCTCCAGGAACACCCGCTGGTGCGGGA
>ERZ780157.3071-NODE-3071-length-14526-cov-10.655725_pt1 | contig 14526 bp, 10 predicted proteins | sample MGYA00511169_ERZ780157 | MGnify/ENA primary metagenome ERZ780157 (study PRJEB29588, sample SAMEA1965149) | human gut metagenome | biome: human gut; feature: human-associated habitat; material: faeces | place: Denmark | collected 2008/2010 ... | reverse complement strand
TTTAATAATTATTTAGGTTATCCAGTTAGTAAAAATAATCAAATCACTTATTACGAAACTGGAGAAAAGTTTTATTTTGAATATCTTAAAGAATTGAAAAAAGCAAAGAAATTTATTTTTATCAAATATTTTATAATAAATCAAAAAGGAATTATGTGGAATAGTATTCTCAATATATTAAAAGAGAAAGTAAAAGAAGGCTTAGATGTAAGGGTTATGTATGATGATATGGGAAGTGTATTTTTATTACCTAAAACTTACAAAAAGGAATTAGAAACATTTGGAATTAAATGTGTTGTATTTAACGAATTAAAGTCATTTAGAGGAATTTTTATGAATAATCGTGACCATAGAAAAATCACTATAATTGATGGTAAAGTTGCATTTACTGGTGGCGTTAATTTATCTGATGAATATATCAATATAAATAGTCCACATGGTCATTGGAAAGATAATGCTATTAAATTAATTGGAGATTCTGTTTTTAATTTAACAGTACTATTTTTAACTAATTGGAACGCATTTACAAAAGAGGATATTGATTATAATATATTTAGATATGATTTTAAAGATGAAATAAAAGAAAATGGATATACAGTACCATTTGGTTGTTCACCAGTTAATATAATTGACTTAGAAGGTGAGGATGCTTATTTAAATATAATTAACCAAGCAAAAGAATATGTGTATATTATGACTCCATATTTAATTATAGATACTAATATGTTAAATGCTCTTTTATTAGCCCATAAAAGAGGAGTCGATGTAAAAATTGTTATACCTGGTATACCTGATAAAAAAATAGTTTATACTCTAACCGAATCATATGTTAAAAATTTAGTTGATGAAGGAATAAGCATATTAACTTATACAAAAGGTTTTGTTCATTCTAAAGTATTTGTATGTGATGATGATATTTCAATAGTTGGAACAATTAATATGGATTATCGAAGTTTATATCTTCATTTTGAAAATGGTGTTTATATGGAAAGTACTTCAGAAATCAAAAAAATAAAACAAGATGTTATTGATACAATATCAGTATCTCACGAAGTAACTAAAGAAGAAGTTAATTATAAATTAATAAAAAGAATTTGGCAATCAATTTTAAGACTTTTTGCCCCATTATTTTAGGAGGTTATTATGACAGCAGACGTATTAGTTGAAATTAATAAATTAGATAAAACGTTTACTTATAATATTTTAAATGATATAAAGGTTTCTATCGGAAGTAGAGTAAAAGTTCCTTTTAATAATAGAATTTTAGAAGGATTTGTCGTTAGTATCGATAATAAAGATTTAGAATTTGAGTTAAAAAATATAATATCTTTAGTTGATTCTAAACCTGTTTTAAATGAGGAAATGCTAGCTTTAGGTAAATATATGAGTAAAAAGTATTTATGTACTTTAATGAGTTGTTATCAAACTATGCTTCCAAGTGCCTTAAAAGCAAAAAATAATTTAACTATTAATAAAAAAATGGTTAGTTATCTATGTTTAGTAGAAGATTTTATTCCTAAAACTGACAATCAGAAAAAAATAAAAGAATTGTTTATTACTAATGAAATATTAAAAAAAGAAGCTAATAAAATATCTTCTAGTACTGTTAAAAGTTTAATTAATAAAGGTTATGTTAAAGAGGAATTAAAAGAAGAATATAGATTAAAACAAAGCATAATTTCAAAAAAGGAATTGCCATTATTAACTAGTGAACAAGAAAATATAATTAATAAAATAAAATTAGACCAATTCAAACCATATCTAATTCATGGAGTTACAGGAAGTGGGAAAACAGAAGTATATATGCGTTTAATTGATAAAGTTTTAAAGGAAAATAAGAAAGCAATTGTACTAGTACCAGAAATTAGTCTGACTCCCCAATTAGTTAATACTTTTAAAACGAGATTTGATAAAATTGCTCTACTACATAGTGGGTTAAGTAATGGTGAGAAATATGATGAATGGCGAAGAATCGAAAATGATGAAGTAAATATTGTAGTAGGTGCTAGAAGTGCGATTTTTGCTCCTTTAAGTAATATTGGAATTATTATAATAGATGAAGAACACTCTCAAACATATAAACAAGAAAATTATCCTTATTATGATGCTAAAGATATTGCAATTTATAGAGCAAGAACTCATAATTGTCCTTTAGTTTTAGGTTCTGCAACCCCATCGATTGAAAGTTATACAAGAGCCAAAACTAATATATATGAATTATTAGAAATGAAAAATAGAGTTAATAATAATTTACCAGAAGTTAGTTTAGTTGACATGAAAGAAGAATTTAAGAAAGGAAATACTATTTTATCTAAAAAATTGTATGATAATATAAATGAATGTTTAGATAAAGAAGAACAAGTTATATTACTTTTAAATAGAAGAGGCTATAATACAGTTGTAACTTGTCCAAATTGTGGATTTACTCATAAGTGCCCAAAATGTGACATACCACTTACTTATCATAAAAAAACTAATAAAATGATTTGTCATTATTGCAATTATCAAACTTATAAAATAAATAAATGTCCAAATTGTAGCAATGATAAATTAAGTGATTTAGGAATGGGAACTGAAAAACTACAAGAATATATTACAAAAATTTTTCCTAAAGCTAAAGCAATTAGAATGGATATAGATACGACAAGAACTAAAAATGCTCATGAAAAAATATTTAACGATTTTAAAGACGAAAAGTATAATATTTTAATTGGAACACAAATGATAGCTAAAGGACTTGATTTTCCTAAAGTAACTTTGGTAGGTGTTTTAAACGGTGATGCTAGTTTAAATATACCAGATTTTAGAAGTGGAGAGAGAACTTTTCAATTACTTAATCAGGTATCAGGACGAGCTGGGAGAAGTAGTTTAAAAGGAAAAGTTGTTATTCAAGGATTTAATGTTGATAATTATAGTATTATTAAAGCAAGTAATAATGATTATGTAGGATTTTATGAAGAAGAAATGAAAATAAGAAAAAAATTGTTATATCCTCCATTTTATAATCTAGTTTTGATTAGAATGCAAAGTAATGATTTTGAATTATTAAATAATGAAGCTGATAAAATAAATTCATATATTAGAAATAATACTTCAGAAATTGTTTTAGGACCAACTACTTCAAGTATGCCTAAAATTAATAATATATATTATATGAATATTATTATAAAATATAAAAAAACACAAAACATATTAGATGTTTTAACTTATATTTTTAATAAATATAGATTGAATAATAGACTAACAGTTAGTATAGATTTTAATCCATATCATTTTTGAACTTGTTTTATTTAGAAAATTATTATATAATTTATATAGTAAAGGATAGGTAATATATGAAAAAAGGATTTACATTGATTGAATTAGTAGCAGTTATCACACTACTAGCCATTTTAGGTATTTTAGTAATACCATCTATTTTAAATTTAGTTAAAAATAAACAAAATGATTTGAGTGATGCGTCTAATGATATGCTTTATAAAGCGACAGAACTTTATTTGTTAAAATTTGATTATGAGTTAATTAATGGAAATACATATTGTATTTCTTTAGCAGAATTAGCTAATGAGCAATTTATAACAGCTCCATTTATTAATCCAGTAACAAAAAATGAAGTATCACTAGAACAACAAGTAGAAGTAAAAGTTGTAAATAAAAGTTATACATATGATTTCAAAGATAGTTGTACTGAAAAATATGTTTACAACGATGGTACTGGAGCTAATGTACCAGATTTGTTAAATAAAATGGTTCCGATTAAATATAATGGTACTAATTGGATATATGCAGATATATATACAAATTGGTATGATTATAACAATAAACAATGGGCTAATGCTGTTATTTTAAAGGATGATGTCACTAAAGAAGTAGGCGATATAATTAACGAATCAGATGTTTTATTATGGTATGTATGGATTCCAAGATATAAATACACAATATTTAATGGAAATAATGGCTCCACACCTGAACAATTAATCAATGTAACTTTTGAAATAAATACTAATACAACAGGTTCTGTTAAGTGTAGTAATAATGTTGATGGAACAGAAGAATGTATAGATAAGAGCCTTAATAGTATTAATGATAACGTAAGTACTTATACGCACCCAGCGTTTACTTTAGGTAGTAGAGAATTAACGGGATTTTGGGTAGGAAAATTTGAAATTAGTACAACAAATAGTACATGTAATAAAACACCATCAGCGTCTAATTGTAATAAAATATCGGTTGTAACTATTAAACCTGGTGTTTCTAGTTTTAGATATGCAAATGTATCGAATTTCTTTTATTCAATTCAAAACATTTCTGAAGATTATGAAATTACTGATGGAGATTCACATATGCTCAAAAATATGGAATGGGGAGCAGTAGCATACTTAAAACAAAGTAAATATGGACTAGGAACAACAGATATAGCAGTTAATACAAATTCAAGTTATTATACTGGTGGAGGAACAAGTGATGCATATAAAACAAATGTCGCCCAATCAACAACCGGAAATATTTATGGAGTATATGATATGAGTGGCGGTGCTTGGGAGAGAGTAATGGGTAACATGAAAAATTCAAGTAACGCATTCTATTCAAGTAATGCTGGATTTACAACTGCTCCAGATGCAAAATATTATGATAGTTATAAATATGACTCATCAAGTAATACAACACATGCAAGAGGAAAATTAGGAGATGCAACAAAAGAGACTTTAGCTACTTTTGGAAGTGGTACTGGTGGATGGTATTCAGATTACGCGTACTTCCCGAAATCAAGCGTCTCTTGGTTCTCTCGTGGTGGCAGCTACGGCAATGGTACTAATGCAGGAGTGTTCAACTTTTACAGCAGCAATGGTGATGTATACGGCAACGGTTCCGCTCGTGCTGTTCTTTCCGCTAAATAATTCTGTTACGTTTTGTAACAGTTTTTTTAAATAAATTTACAAAAAAAGAACAAGTTATTGTTCTTTAGGTTCGATTATTAATTCACTTATATTACTATAATCAGTGTTAGAAATTAAATTATTAAAATCTTTAAAGTTAAGTTTTTTAATTTCTTTATATCGATTAGTTCTAATAAAATTATATTTAATTATATCATTCATAAGAGTTCTATTTATACTAAAGATATTATCACTGACATAGATTAGAGAACTTATTAAAGTTTTCTTTTTGCGTTCAAAATCTTCTTTACTTATTTCTAAATTAGAAAGTTCATTTTTAATTTTTTCGATTAATAAACTAGGTTCATTAGTCTCACCAATTACAAATATAAGTAAATGTTCACTAGTATTATCAAATCCGATTCCAAGATTAGTGTTTATAATTTTTTCTTGTTTTAATTTTTCACCTAGTATGGAAGTGGAACCAAATTTAATATCAAATAAAGTTGTATAATAAAGTAGTGCTTGATATAAATTGTCTTTTGGAAGTTTAATTTTATACGCAACCGCACACCTTTTAATTCCAACATTTAATTTTAATGTTTCATTAGTTTTAACCACGTTATTAGGTTCATCATATTTTTTAATCTTAATTTTTTGTCCAATAGGAAACTTCTTTTTACTTTGATTGTTTTTTATTGCTTCAATAGCACTGTTAGGTTCAACATTTCCAGTAATTACGATAAACATATTAGATGGATTATAAAAGGTATTATAACATTCATATAAGTCTTCTTTTGTGATTTTGTTAATATTAGAAACATCACCGATAATAGGATACCTAATAGGATGATTTACAAAACAATTGTTAAGTAATTTTTCATATAACTGAGTGTTTGGGTCATCCAAATACATTTTTATTTCTTGTTCAATTATGCCTTTTTCTTTTGATACGTTAGAATCTGTAAAATAAGGAGATTGTACATAATCTAATAAATATTCTAAATTTTCTAGAAAAAAATTAGGACCAGAAAATAAATAAGTTGTTTTAGTTTGATTAGTATTAGCATTAGCACTACAACCTCTTTCGCTAAAGAAACTGAAAGGGTCAACACCATTTTTTTGTTCAAACATTTTGTGTTCTAAAAAGTGAGCAATTCCTAAAGGAAATTTTTTCATTTTGTTTTCATTAATCGGTACAAACTCAATATCATTTGAGCCATATTTAGTTGAAAAAGTAACATATATATTATTAACGTTTTTCATAGGAACAATATATATTTCTAATTTATTTTCCAATGTTTCAGAATAAAGTTCTAAATCTAAATTATCAATTATTGTCTTTTTCATCACTGCCTCCTTCTAAAACATAAATTGTATCAATATGAACTTTCTTAGCTAAATTAACAACATCTTCAAAAGTTACATTTTTAATATTATTTTTTCTTTCATCAATTAAATCTAAGCCGATATATTCATGAGATTCAAATGTTCTTGCTATACTAGCAGGACTATCCATGATTTCCTCTAAAGCACTTAAATAAGTGGTTTTAGCTTCATTTAAATTTTCTTCACTAAAATTACCCTTAGCCATATTACTTAATTCTTTTTTTATTAAATTAGTGCATTTCTTAAATTGTTCTTTATTAATACCGGCTGTAATTACCATTAAATTAGCAACTGGACGATATGAACAGTTTATATAATAACAAAGACTATTTTTTTCTCTTACATTTTTAAATAATTTTGAATTTGCCCCACCACCTAGTATATAACTATACATATTGCAAACATATTTCATTTCAAATGGAGTTAAATCATTGAGTTTTAAACCAATATTTAATTTTGCTTGTTCTAAAGGCATCACTTCATGAACCGTTTTAATTCTTTTTCTTATTTTGTCAAATTTAATAAAATGTGACTCTGTAGGTTTTTTCAAAGTGTTTACATTAAAATTATCGATAATTAATTTTTTAAAATCATCATCAATATTTCCAACGACAAAAATATCGATTAAATCACTTTTTAAAAAGTTTTTGTAATAGTCATATAATTTTTTACCATTTATTTTTTCTAAATCTTCTACATAACCACTTGTATTTAATGATAAAGGACTTTTTTTATCCATTTCTTCAAATAATCTTAATTGACTATAAACTTTAGGCTCGTTTTTAAGATTTTTGATGTCATCCATAACCAATCTTTTAGCTAGATTAAAATTGACAAAAGAATTATTTGAAACATCAGGGTTAAAGATAAAATCCAAAATAAATTTAACTGATTTTTCATTCATACCTTTTTCTGTGTATTTTTCATTTAAAAAATAACTTGAAAAAGATGTTATAACATAATTTCCTGATAGATTAGTATCACTACTTAAAGATAGACCATATAATTCTTCAGTCATTATTTCAAGTTCACGACTCGTTTTATATTTATTTGTTGTTTCTAAAAGTATTTTATCTAGTAAATTACGATAAGTTATATCTTCTTTTTTTATTTTCTTTTTAAAATTGATTTTTATGTAAATTGTCTTAAATTTATCTATATTAATCAAATGAAGGTTGTAAGCTTTATTAGTGTACTTTTTATAGTTCATTTTATTCACCCTTTCTATTATTTGCTGAAATTTTAAAATAATACCCTTAAATAAGTTTACATAAAATATGCAAAGGTGTCAAGGGTTTAACATATTCTTTAATGAGGTGACTTATGTTTAAGTTTTTAAAATATTTATTTAAAGATTTTTTAATTTTTACAGCTGCATATTCTAACAATGTTTTTCCAGAACCACTATCAAAAGAGGAAGAAGAAGCTTATATTGAAAAGATGCGTTTAGGTGATAAGGAAGCAAGAAATAAATTAATTGAACATAATCTTAGGTTGGTAGCTCATATAGTAAAAAAATATGACCATAAAAACGATGATGTTGATGATTTGATTAGTATAGGAACAATTGGATTAATTAAAGGAGTAGATAGTTTTTCCTATAGACATGGTACTAGATTAACTACCTATGTAGCAAAATGCATTGAAAATGAAATATTGATGTTTTATAGAAGTGATAAAAGACATAGCAAAAATATAAGTATAAATGAATCTATAGGATTTGATAAAGATGGCAATGAAATAACATTTTTAGATATATTGAAAACACCTAAACTTGATTTTGCATCTGAATTACAAGACAAAGATAATATAAATGCTTTAAAAGAATACTTTAAAGTTTTAACAAAAAGAGAGCAAGAAATAATAATTAAAAGATATGGCTTAAATAATCAAGATGAAATGACCCAAAAAGAAATTGCTAAAGAACTTGGAATATCAAGAAGTTATGTTTCAAGAATTGAAAAAAGGGCTTTGACTAAAATGTTAAAAGAGTTTAAGGTTCAAAACAAGCAATGATTTAACTTCGTTATGTTGGATTATCCCTTACAAAATAAGGTTTATTTGTTCAATTTGCATTAATTTTGAAAATGTGCTATAATGAATATGTTCAAGGAGGAAGTTATGCAAATACTATTAATAATAATATCAATATTATTGATTTCAGTAGTTTTATTACAAGCAGGTAAAGCTGAAAGCGCATCTAGTATAATAACTGGCGGAAATAGTGCTTTATTCGCTAACCGTAAAGAACGCGGTGGGGAATTATTTATAACACGATTAACAATGGTTTTAGGTTTAGCCTTTTTCGTTATATGTTTAATAATAGGTTTTTAAACCTATTTTTTTATTATATATAATAGGTTTGTGAAGAAAACTTTGTAATTAAAGTTTTTAAATACATTGAATCATTTTATTTCTTATCATTGTGATAGTAGTGATAAGAATGATAATTCACATTTGAATTAAACGTCTACCTAAACTTATTTGGTTAGACATTCAACATGCGAAAACTGAATTAGAACTGATTTGAAGAAAATCTACGCGAAGTAAAAAACTTGTAGATTTTATATGCATTATTTTTTTGATTTTAATATTCTTGCCCATCGAATAATAAATATGTTATCTTCTTTAGATATTTTCGATTTTCATCATCATAATTAAATTATCTTATATTTTTTTACAATTAAATTACTTTGAATAGATGTGATTGTGGTATAATGATACTAAAAGGCGTTTAGTTTTATGAGGTTAATTATTGAAAGTGAGGTAATGAGATGAAAAAAGCGTTTAAAGTAATAAGCATAATAGTAATTGTTATACTTGTGTTAGTTGGGGGTATTTTTGGTTTTAGAAAAATAAAAGAAGTAACTATGAATAACGAACGAAGAAATGCTAAAACCCTAATGGAATATGTTAAAACACATAGTTACGAATATGTAGATGATTCAAAAGACGAAATGAGTTTTAGAGGTAAAGACCTTAAATGTGTTCCCCTTAAAGATTTAAAAAATGAAAACATTAAAGGTATTATTAGAACATATAATGAAACCTTGATTATTTTATTAGATGATAGTTCATATTTAAGTTTATCTTTAGATAATGAAAAAATATATAGCAATAATCAAAATTGTAATAAGATAGACACGAAAATTAAAGTTAAGGATATAAAAAAATATAAAGAAAATTATTATATAGTTAGTGATGATAACAAAATATATTATATTATTATCAATGATAATTATGAGGTTGCTTTTGAAGAAATGCAAACCGAATATGATTTATCATCATATATATTATTAAAAGACGATGTACAAAGCATAGTTGAATTAGATACAGCTTCCAATATAGGAATTGTATTAAAAAATGATGGATCTTTATATAAACAAGAATATAACGCAAACTATAATAGTGATGCTTCTAAAGTAATTTTTTCTATAAAGAAGGAAGAAATATCTTTACCTAATGATGAATATGGAAACATATTAAATGCAGTATTATATTACGATTATGATAAAAAAGAATATGAAATAAGAACACTTGTAACTGATAAGGGTTATTATTACTATGGTGAAGTTGAAACGGAAGAATGCGTGAAATATCAAGATATTAAGTGTGAGAAAAAAATTCTTGAAAGTGAAATATATAAAAAGTTTAGTAAAGACATTAAATATATTGGTGACAACTACACAATATTAAGTGATAACTCTATTATAGAAACAAACTATTTAACTTATTCGTTAGATAAAGATTTAAGAAATTAATATGAAAAGTTTTATTATAAGTCATTTAAAATTTGTAATCATAATTACTTGTATAGCAACTACAATTATTATTGGTATTCTAACTTTTAGTGTAATAAAATCTAAAAATAATGTTTCTATGCAAAGTAATGAACGAAACAAAGATAAAATACAAATAGAAGTTGTTGTTGATAGTGTTAAAATTAGAGAAAGTAAAGAACCTAACTCACAAGTTATAGGAAATGTCTATAAAAATGAAATATATAGTGTTATAAGTGAAGATAAAGAAAGTCAATACAAATGGTTAGAAATAGAAACAGCAAATGGAATAAAAGGCTATATTGTTGGTATAGAGGCTTATGTTAAAAAATTAGAAACAACGATAATAATTGAAGAAGAACAAAAGCCAGTTGACAAACCTAACATAGATAAAGAAAATACAAACAATAATGAAGAAAAAAACAATAATAAAAATGAAAATAAACCTAGCAATAATCAAAAGCCAACCGATAATACTAATAAATCTAACAACAATAGTAACCTTAATAAAAAGCCAACCGATAATACTAATAAATCCAACAACGATAATAACCTAAATAATAATCAAAACAGTGATAACATAAATAATAATGAAAATAACAATACAACTCCAAAACAAGAAACAATTGAGCCAACATATACAAGTGGTTGTAAAGATAACAATATTTTTAGAACAACCTACATGCCAACAGATGAAACTGTTGAGTTTTGTCAAAATGATAGTTATAAAAGGAAAACTACAAATATCTCGTGCCCTCAAAATACAACATTAAATTATGAAAATGATGAATATATTTATTGCAAATATAATGTTGAAAAAATAACAAAACGAGAAGCTTTTAAAAAAGGATATATTGTTAACGACAAGTATGGAAGACCCGAATGTGCTAAACCATATCAAGATGCACCATATCTAGTTGGCGATGTAGGAAGAGGCTGTTATTCATTGACTGATAAATGTTATTGTGTTGCTTCTCATGAAATAATTTATAAAGAATATGAAAATTGTCCAAGTGGTTACTATGAAATTAAAGATAATTATTTTGTATATTCATACCCCACAATAGAAAAATACACTTGTTACAAAAAGGTTGAATGGAAATACACTTGCCCAAGTGGTTATACATTAAAAAATAATAAATGTTATAGGTAAATCTAGATAGAATGAGTCAGTTGATTTTTGAAAAGTCAAGCCATATCGTTTGAGGTTTAGAAAAGTTGTATTCACACAACTTTTTTATATTGTCAATAGGTTTCAAGTTGGAATATATGGATTTGACACAGCCTTAGGCATTATCACAAAAATTATATTATGCTTTCAATAATACTTTTTAAATACCTTATAGGTTATGGTACGCTTGATTGGGGTTTCTTTTGTGTATTTTTGGTAGTGATTAAGAGGTTCTAGCATTTTTTATAAACAAAAAATCTAACAAATATGCTATTTGCTAGATTTTATAAAACTTATTAATGGTGGACTGTTAGGGACTCGAACCCTAGACCCACTGATTAAGAGTCAGTTGCTCTACCAACTGAGCTAACAATCCACAAGCAAATTAATTATAACACATTTTTAATAAAAAACAAATAAAAAATAAAAAAAACCTAAAAATTTTATTTCAAAATTCTTAGGGTATTTAAAATTGTTATTAATGTAACACCAACATCAGCAAATATAGCTTGCCACATACCAGCAATGCCTAATACACTTAATAGTAAAATTATTACTTTAGTTGATATAGCAAAAATTAGATTTTGTTTGATAATATGATTTGTTTTATAAGATATATTAATACTTTCAATAATTTTTTCTAAATCATCATTCATAATAACTATACTAGAGGCTTCAATAGCAGCATTAGAACCAACGCCACCCATTGATATTCCTATATCCGCACCAATCAAAACAGGAGAGTCATTTATACCATCACCAATAAATGCAACTTTACTATTTTCTTTTAGTTTTAAAACATTATCGTATTTGTCTTTAGGCAACATACCACATTTATATTTAATACCTAATAAATCCGCAATTTTTTTAGCCTGTTCTTCGTTATCACCAGTAAACATATAAATATCAAGATTATTTCTTTTTAGTTCTTTGATTACTTTTTCAGTGTTTTCTTTTAAAGTATCATTTAAACTAATTGAACCAATTAATTCATCATTTTTCTTCAAGAAAATACCTGTTTTAGTATTAGTTTTTACTAACTTATCATTACCCAATAAATATTTATCATCGCCAATTTCAAACTGTAATCCCAAACCCTCTAATTCTTTAAAGTTTCTAACATCACTAGTATCAATTTTTTTATTTTTAGTTAAAGATTTAGCGATAGGATGATTAGAAAAAGATTCTCCTTTTAAAATCAAATTGATAATCTCTTTTTCTTTATATTCTTTGTTATAAATTTCTACTTTAGCAATTTCAAATTCACCTTTAGTAAGTGTACCTGTTTTATCAAATACAAAAGTTTTAATATCTTTTAATATATCGATATAATTACTACCTTTTATTAAAATTCCTTCTTTACTTGCTTTACCAATCGCTGAAAAATAACTTAGTGGTACTGATATAGCAATCGCACAAGGACAAGATATAACTAAAAATATTAATGCTTTATAAATACTTTCACTATAAGTCACATTAAATATCATTGGCATAAATATGGCTGTTAAAATGGCTAATATAAGTACAATAGGTGTATATATTTTAGCCAATTTATTTACAAATGTTTCGGTTTTAGCTTTTTTATCAGTTGCATTTTCAACTAAATCTAATATTTTATTTACAGTACTATTAGAAAATTCACTAGTAACTTTAACTAGGATTACATCACCAATATTAATAGTACCTGATAATACATTATCTTTGGTAGAGACATCCCTTGGAACAACTTCACCTGTTATATAAGATTCATCGATAGTAGAATTACCTTTAACGATTATTCCATCTAATGGAATTTTTTCACCCTTTAAAACTACAATGATATCATCGATTTTAACTTCACTTGGAGAAACTTTTAAAATACCATCATTAGTTTTTATATTAGCATAGTCTGGTTTTATATCCATTAATGATTTAATCGCACCTCTACTTTTGTTAATAGCTCTATCTTCTAATATTTTACCAATTTCATATAAGAAAATAACCATTAATCCTTCCATGTGTTCTCCTACTAAGTAAGCACCAACACAAGAAATTGTAATCAGTAAGTTTTCATTTATTGATTTTTCTTTAACTAACATAATAAAAGCGTTTTTAACTGTTCTTGCTAATAGAGTTGCATATGCTAGCAAAACAAGAATTTCTATTTTAAAATAAAAACCCAATATAGCAAATATCACTCCTATTAATAGTCTTATAAGTGAATAATTTTTTTTATTTTCAATTTCATTTTCGTATACAATAACTTCAGGTTCAATCTTAGAAACTATACTTTGAATAAAATTTAATGGTTCAGTTATATCTGTTTCAAAGAATAGTTTTAAAGTATTGAAGTTAACTCTAGCATTTTTAATACTTTCTTCTTCATTCAATTTATTTTCAATTTTTAATGCACAATTAGCGCAATCTAAATTTTTTAGATTATATTTATATTTCGTCAATGTGCTCACAACCTTTCATAAAAATGTCTTTGATATGCTCATCATCAAGTGAATAATAAACCTCTTTACCTATTTTTTTAAATTTAACTAATTTTGATAATTTTAAAAATTGTAATTGGTGAGATACTGCCGATTGGCTAATTTCAACAACATTTGCAAGTTCACACACGTTTAATTCTTTTTTTAGTAAAGCATTTATTATTTTAAGTCTTGTTGAATCACTAAATACTTTGAAAAAAAGTGCTAAATTATTTATTTTTTCTTCGCTCATAAATCACCTCATATGAATATTTGTTCATATATTAAATTATACACTTTTAAAAAAATAATACAACTATTTTGTGAAAAAATGAGGTGAACCGCTTGTGACGGCCAAGGACATGTTTTCCCACCGCGTCTCGATCCTCACCGGCCACTACGGCACCGGAAAGACGGAGGTCTCCGTCAATCTGGCCCTGGCCCCCCTGATGTACGAGGGGCTCTTTACCCTGGACAGCGCCTTCCAGGCCCAGCCCGCGCTGTGCCAGAGCTATTATGTCAGTGAGGACGGCCTCACCTGGACCTTTACCCTCCGCTCTGGCGTCACCTTTTCCGACGGCTCTGCCCTGACGGCACGGGACGTGGCGGCCACGCTGGAGCGGGCACGGCAGTCCCAGCGGTACGCTGCGCGGCTGGCGGAGGTGTCCTCCGTCCGCGCACAGGGCGACACCGTCCGCATCACCATGAGCACCGATCTGGCCACGCTGGCGTGGCGGCTGGACATCCCCATTGTCAAGGCCGGCACCGAGTCGGATACCGTGCCGGTGGGTACCGGCCCCTACGTGTTCACCGCATCGGGCAGCGGCGCGTACCTGGAACAAGATCCCAGCTGG
>ERZ780157.3070-NODE-3070-length-14530-cov-3.333126_pt1 | contig 14530 bp, 5 predicted proteins | sample MGYA00511169_ERZ780157 | MGnify/ENA primary metagenome ERZ780157 (study PRJEB29588, sample SAMEA1965149) | human gut metagenome | biome: human gut; feature: human-associated habitat; material: faeces | place: Denmark | collected 2008/2010 ... | reverse complement strand
CGCGCAATCAACTCCCCTATGCCGCCGATAAGCGTCCATATCGACCGTCCCGTACCTTGCACGGAGTTGCGCAACACGTACACCATTGCCAACAGCGGTACAAACACGTAGGTCACGTACAAATAGGTGTTGCCAAAGTACAACGAGCGCTCGTTAATCTTGTCCGCGCTCAAAAATATGTATTGGTAAAAGCCGCCGATGGTAAACAACATACCCACGCCCACCGTCAGCACCGACGCAATAAGTCCCATAAGCACCGCTTGCAACGTACCCTTGCGCACGCGGTCGTCACGCCCTGCGCCGATGTTTTGCGCATTAAAACTGACCATTGCCACGCCTAGTGCCGCCAACGGAGCGCCCACAAGGTTGGACAGTTTGTGTGCCGCACCTACGCCGTTTTGTGCGGGATTGCCTTCCACCATGATACCGTCGGGCATCAAATCGAACTTGACCGTTTCGCTCATCATTACAATCAGTCCGATACTGAGGATGGAAAACTGCAACCCGAGAGGCACGCCCTGCTTGACGTGTTGCCAAATTTCCTCGCCCGTCACCTTGAAGTCCTCGCCGCGAGGCAAAATGCCGTTGTAACGCTTGCCGATGTACACAAAACAAGCAACGGCGCACAAAAATTGCGTCAAAACCGTAGCCACAGCCGCACCTGCAACGCCCCAATGGAACGCCTCGATAAACGCCACGTCAAACACGATGTTAAGCACGGTGCTGATAAACAAAAACATCAACGGCGTAAAGCTGTCGCCGATTGCACGCAGTACGGAAATAAGCAAATTATACAAAAACTGCGCAAACATACCGATGAAAATGACAAAACAGTAGGTATATGCGGCGTTGTACACTTCGGGGTTGGTGGGCGTAAGGTTGACCCAAGCCAACATAAGAGGCAAAATTAGCAACGAGAAAACCGTCAAAAACACCGTAATTGCGCCGACAAGCCAAATTTGTGCGGCAAAGGAACGGCGTGTGCCTTGCTCGTCGTGCGCGCCGATTTTGTTGGAAAGTATCACGCTGAAACCCGACGTGCAACCGAAGGCAAACTGCATGAAAATAAACACGATACTGGACGTGTCGTTGACCCCTGCAACCTCGTCGGCGGACAGCGTTTGACCGCAAATTGCCGCATCGGAAAAGCTGTACAACATGTTGAGAAGGTTGCAAATGAGTATTGGCACGGCAAACTTCAGTATCACCTGCCAACACGACCCTTGCGTCAAGTCTATCGGACGAAAAAAGTTTTTCAGTTTTGACCAAAAACTCGGTTTAGTTTCCATACGGTTGTCCTCGTTGTCTTTTGCATTGTTCTAAACGCAAAAAAGGCAAACGTTGTTTCGTTTGCCTATAGCGTCAATAAATTTACTATATATTAGCCTATTTGTCAAGTAAATTGAATTGTTTTGAGATTGTTTTTCGCAAAACTGTCGATTTATTTTTGCTGCAACAACGTCGTTTTTCACCCAAATGTAATCAAAAACACAATACGTATGCGTTTTTTGCTTACATCTACTGCGGTGTTGCGGTTTGTGGTAAAGCCGTTGCGACTACTCCTCGGTTGTCACTGCCGTTACCGTGGCGGAGCGTTTCTTGGCTTGTACGATCGTCACAACCAACATTGCCACGCATGCCGCCGTAGCCACCGAGAAGGTCACGTCCAGCGCAATAATAGCGTGTTGCCACCAGTTGGTGACGGGGACGATTTCCATGTCGCTGGTAAGCCCGTTGACGGCACTGCTGTTAGCAAGCGCATACATTATGCCGTGACACGACTCGCGCAAAGCTTGGCAGAACGTAGGAGAGTTCTTCCACTTGCTAAACGACTTGTAGTCGCCGCTGTGCATCCACAAATTGTTGCCTGCAAGCAGCCCGTCTACGTAGCTCATCCACACTTCGTCTGCGCCGTCGGTACTTACATAACCTTGGAAGCCCCATTCGCCACGCAACACTTGTGTAAGCAATCCTTTATGCGCGCTAGCCCATTGTGTACCGATACTGTTGAAACTTGCCATTACTCCGGGACACTTTTCCTCGACGATTGCCTTCTCGAAGCATGCAAGGTAGATTTCGCGTATGCTTTGCTCGTTAGCCCACACGTTGACGCAGTGGCGGTTGACTTCCTGATCGTTTAGAGCAAAATGCTTGAATAGCGGAATAATGCCGCGGCTCATGATACCTCTGCTTTCCACCGCCAACATCACTGCCGACAAATACGGATCCTCGCTGTAATACTCGCCGTTACGTCCGCTGTAAGGACTGCGTTGGATATTTGCGCCCGGCCCGTACAGTACTTGGTAACCTGCCATAAGCAAGTCTTCACCGAAACACTCGCCTACTTGCTCGATAAGTTCCACATCAAACGTACTTGCCATTAGTGATTCGCAAGGGTAACACATATCGTGCGCGTAGCTGGTGCCTGTGTAAAATTTGGTCATACCGGCAGGGCCGTCGATGTCCATTGTGCCGGGAACGCCGACTGAAGTTACAGGTTGCGTGGAACCGCTTGCGACGGCAACCAAACGCGCCTGATCCTCAAAACTCATTTGGTCAAGAATTTTGTCCCAAAATTCGTTGTCGTAAGACAGTCCGCGCATTTCTATTAGCTTCATTCCGTTGTCCTGTTCGTAAAGGGGCATGGTTGCGTCGGGATCTTCCTCGAAATCGCGATTCCATTGCAATTCGGCATACATTGTATCGTTCATGGTAAAGTCGGTCACTCCTTGGGGGTAGGTTTGCTCCCAATCGTTACGCGACAGGTACACCGTTTTGTTGGCGGTGTTTCCCACGTACTTGTTGCAGTCCGATTGTTCGAAAGCATTGGTAACCTTGCCGTACGCCGTTTCGGAATACTTGACAAAGTCGTCGCGATCCACCTTGGCGGTGTACACGAAACTGCTGTCGCCGTTGTAATCCATACCGTCGGCGGTGGTTTTACCCTTGTCGGCAAGAATGTTGTTTAGTGCGTCGTGGCTGTTGTATCCAACCGCAATGTAGTAATCGCCCTTTTCCAAAATGTAGGTTTTAGCCTTGTTTGCATCGTACGTTTTGAAACTTTCCGCCGCAACGGGGATGGTAACCTTTTGACTTTCGCCCGCTCCAAGCATAGCCGTTTTGGCAAAGCCTACAAGCTCCACGGAAGCCTTTTCTACGCCGTTGGCTTTGTCGTAGTCGGTGTAAGGTTTTTGCAAATAGACTTGCACTACTTCGCGCCCTTCCACGTCGCCGGTATTGGTGACGGTCAGAGTAACGTTGTAGTTGTCGCCGTTACGGGTAACCTTGTAGTCGGAGTAGGCAAACGTCGTGTAACTGATGCCGTAGCCAAAGGGATACTTGACTTCGTCGGTGTAGTTCCAACCGTCGACGGAAGCTTTTGCGCCCTTGGGACTTGTGGCATTGCCGTTTCCGAGTACCGAGTCCTCGTAACGAGTTTCATAGTAGCGGTATCCGACATAAATACCCTCTTGGTAGACAAGATAGGTCGTCTTCTTTTGGTGCTTCGCCTCCTTGTCCATATTGTACAAGTCGCTGTAATCGGTTGCCGCATTGGTGTAGTAATTGCTACTCATATTGGCATTTGCGGGGTTACTGAAATTGTCATACACGTACACGTTGGCAATACGTCCGCTGGGATTAACCTTGCCGCTAAGGAGATTAACCATTGCCGAGTTGAGCATTTTGCCACCCATGCCTACCCACATGCAGGCGTCGATGTTGCTTTCGTACTTACTAAGCTCGCTAAACTGTAACGTGTGCGAAGAGCTAATGAGGACAATCAACTTTTTGACGACACCCTTGTTTTTGAGGGACACGAGGTTGTTGAGTATTTCCACTTCCTGCGTGGTAAGGTCGAGGATGTTGCCGTTTAGTCCGTCGCTACCCGTTTGGCTGAGGTCGGCGTTTTCGCAACCGCGGCGGCACAGGATGAAGATTGCATTGTCGCCGTAGGTGGCGATGTTTTCCTCCGACGTAAATATCGAACTCCAACTGCACTCGCCGACGGACGTACTCCACGACATCAGCGGATTTTTCGCCTCGTACTTGGCATACAGTTGTTTGTTGACGGAGAAGCCTTCGTCGGAAAACGCCGACTTCAAGTCCTGCATATCTTTTACTTTGACATTTCCGCTACCGTCCACAACGTAGTTGGGGACAACGCTGGATTTACCGAACAAACTGACGGTGCTTTCCGCCTCGATGGGCAATGCGTTGTCATGATTCCACAACAAGACCGCGCCTTCCTCGGCGGTACGGCGAGAAATGTTTGTTACAAATTCGTCGCAAGCAACTTCGTCGAGTTCGCCGTTTTCGTCCAAAAATGCCGACTTGTAGTATTTAGTGTCGGTGTCGGGATCTGTCTTGCCGACTATCTTGTAGTTGTCAAGATTGAAGAAAGAGTTGATGATGGACACGTACCTTTCGGCAACGAAAGTGCCCACTATGCAACCTATTGCAAGCACCAGCATAATGCCGGAAAGTATACTCCACAGTGTGATTTTTCCTTTCGTTTTCATATTATTCTCCGAAAAATGGTGTAAAAAAAGGTCGGGCAGGACAATGCAATACAATGCAAACCGCCAAATATATCGGCAATTTGCCAAAATATTGCACTGTCCGCGAACAAAATGCACGCAAAATCCGTATACGTATCGAAAATTTCGTTACACTACATGGTTCTTGCCGCATATGCCGCCCGACTTCGATGGTGGGGACTGATTGTTACTTCGCCCAACTGATGTTGGCAGTCGTATCGAAGGATACGTAGTCGAAGTTGTGACCGTTGTCGACGGTATTTTCGCGGTCGCTACCGGGTTCGCCGTAGTTGCCGTGGAATTGAATAACAAGGGTGTTTAGTCCTTCCTTCAAATCGATTTCGGCAATCAAGTACTTTTGGAACAAATACCAGTGCCAACTGCCGATACCGCCTTCTAACGTAAATTGACGGTCGGAAAGCACTTCTTCACCGTTCAACGTGATTGTGTAAGTGTCGCTGCAATAGTCCTCGCAACCGCGCGGATTTAGCATAAAGTACATTTTTGCCGTAGCTGCGATGTCGCTGTTGAATTCAAACGTCATTGTAGCTCCTTCCTTGAAGCTGTCAAAGCGTCCCACGCAGTAGCCGCCGCTGATTTCCGGAACGGCATTTACTCCGTTGTCAATGGACAAACCGTCGGAGAGTTTGGCAAGTTCCGCCTCGAGGCGAATTTCGCCCGACTTAGCAAAACGTTGATAACTTGTGCCGTTTTTGTCAAATTCCGTGTGTTTAGGGAATGTAGCTGTAATGTAGTCGGTATACTCGGTGATCGTGGAAAGCACGTAAAGCGTAGGCAGTGTTTTCATACCGAGGTTACTAAGGTTGTCCGCAGTAAGCAACGCCACGAAAGCGGGACTGTCCACAAACAAAGCCGTGATTTTGTTGCCGTCAAGGGCGTGCGCGCCGACGGTGGCAATGTTTTTGCCTACTTCCAACGTGGTAATCATGGAGCAGTTGTACAGTGCGTAGTCGGGAATGGAACTACCTGTAATCGTCAAAGTGGTAAGCGCCGCGGGGATGTAGAAAGTGGAAACGTCTTCCGCCGCTTCAGAGTACTTTTGGTCAACGCTCGTGCCGCCCGTGTAGGAAGCCGAGCCGAAGATGTAGCCGAGTAATGCTTTTTCGCCCTTGGCGTCGGCAGTTTTGCCGATGAATGGCAAGGACAAGCTTTTCAGTCTTCCGCAACCGCTAAAAGCCTTTGCGCCGATTGTAACTACGCTGTCGGGTACTACCACGCTTGTCAAACGGGAGAAACCTTTGAAAGCCTCTTCGCCGATAGCAGTAACGGGTTTTCCTTCGTAGGTGGCAGGTACTTCAAAGGTGGTAGTCTTGGTGTCGCCTGCGCTGACAAGGGTGTAACCGCTACCTTCGAGTTTGTACACGGGTTTAGCCGCAGGGGTGTTACCGCCGCTCATTGCTTTGCCGCAGTTATCGCACTTGCCGTCGTTGTTTTTGTCTACATGATTGGTACATGTGCCGTTGTCGGGTGTTCCGTCGCATGCGGCAAGTACAAAGGTCATTGCCAGCACCAACGCAAGAATTGTCATTAAAATTGCGATACGTTGTTGTTTTTTCATAACTTACTCCTTATTTACATTAGTGTTATTTGTTACTATAGCGTTTCCGCTTCTACAGCTTTCTTCTTCGCTTTACCGCCAAGTACAAAGCACAATACACCCATGGTTACGCTTGCCGCAGTAAGCACACCGAAGCCGACTTGCAACCCGACAATCAAGTACTGCCACCAGTTTGTTACGGTAACGATTTTGCTGTTACTGTCCAGCCCGTTCATGGCGTTGGTCTTGCTGATTACGTACATAATGCGCTTTGCCGACTGCCGAATGTTTGTCTTGACCGTGCCGCTGTCGAAGTACGGTTGCATTTTGTCCAGCGTGCCGCCGGTAAACTCCAAGTCATTGCCTGCCATGATTGCGTCGATGTAGCTGTACGCATTGTAGTTGGGCCAAGCGTCGGAAATTACAAGTCCGACAAAGCCCCACTCGCCGCGAAGCAAATCGGTAAGTAATCCTTTGTGTGCGCCCGTCCAAGTTGTACCTATGCGGTTGTAACTACTCATTACCGCCATCGTTTTGCCTTCCTTGACGCCTATTTCAAATGCGCGCAGGTACAGTTCTCTCATGGTTTGTTCGTCTGCCCACACGTTGCAGTTGTTGCGGTTGAAGTCTTGGTCGTTCAGCGCAAAGTGTTTGAGTGTAAGTACACTGCCCTTTTCCTGTGCGCCTTTGATGACGGATGCCGCCATTTTGCCGTTTAGCAAACAGTCCTCGCTGTAGTACTCGCCATTACGTGCGGAGAACGCACTGCGGTGAATGTTTACTCCCGGCGCATACAAAATCGTGTAGCCGTTTTGCAGCATGTTTTCACCATAAGACTTACCTGCAAGGTACAGTAGTTCCGTATTGAAGGTTGAACCCATCAGTACTTCGCTGGGGTAACCCATACCTCCACTGATTGCACCCGGGGCAAAGTATTGAGTAAGTCCCAAAGGTCCGTCGCAGTCTTTTGTGCCGGGTAATCCGACCGAAGGCACGGCGATTGTAGACAGCAAACCACGGATACATAGGTTTGTTTGTTCGGCAAGACTCATTTGGTCAAGTAACTGATCCCAGTACTCGTTGTCGTAGTCGTACTCGCGGAACATAACCAGCGACATGCCGTTGTCCTTTTCGTAGGCAAAAGTGATGCCGTCGTACTCGGGATCTTCCACCACCGTTTTATTTTGTTTGGTACTTGCCGCCATTTCGTCCGTAAGGCTCAACACTACTTTTTGCGGATAGGTACTTTGCCAATCGTTGCGTGACAAGTAAGTTACGCTGTTGTCGCCCTTGTCGGCGCGGCGGTTGATGTTGACGTCGTCAAACAGGTTACGTACCGTCGTACCGTTGCTTTCCGTGGCGTACTTTTCGTAGTCGTCTGCCGAAACGGTCACTTTGTGAGCGAACTTTTCATTGCCGTCGGTAGGGTCGCCGAACTCGTCGGTCATGCCGTCTTTCTGTCCGTAGCCCTTAGCCGCCAAAATGTTGTTGACAGCGTCGTGAGCGTTGTTGCCGAACGCAAAGTAGTAGTCACCCTTTTCCAAAATGTATGTGCCTTTGTTTTGGAAGTCGTAGGTTTTGAAACACTCCTCGGTGACGGTGACTGTAATGCGTTGTTTTTGTCCGCCGTCAAGCATTTCCGTCTTTCCGAAGCCGATTAGCTCCACGGCAGGTTTTTCCAAACCGGTGGCTTTGTCGTAGTCGGTGTAGGGACGTTGCACATAAAACTGAACTACCGCTTTGCCTGACAAGTCACCCGTATTGGTGACAGTGACGGACAATTCGTACTCGTCGCCGAACAACTTTTTGTTGACGGAAAAATCCGTGTAACCAAATGTAGTGTAGCTGTTGCCGTAACCAAACGGGTAGACGATTTCCTGACTGTAATTCCACCCGTCCGTAGACGCCACCGCGCCCGCACTGCCGTCGGCGTTGCCACGCTTCATCACCATGTCCTCGTAGCGAGTTTCGGCGTATCGGTAGCCGACATACAACCCTTCTTGGTAGACGATGTACTTGTCGTTGTTGTTGCCGAAGTCGAGGTCGTAGTTTTTGGCGTTGGTGTAGGCGTAGTCGCCGAAGTTTTGCACCGACGGCGCCGAGAAGTTGTCGTACAGCCATGTGTCGGCAAGTCGTCCGCTGGGGTTAGCCTTGCCGCAAAGCAAGCTTACCACGGCAGGGCATGCGCTACGTCCGCCCGAACCTACCCACAGGCAAGCGTCGATGTCGGAAACAAAATCCACAATGTGTTTGAAGCTTAGCGCATGGTCGGAGTTGATGAGCAGTATTACCTTGGCAAAAACGCCGTCGCTTTTCAACTTTACAAGCGCTTTCAACATGTCGTATTCGTTTTGACTGAGGTCGAGATATGATCCGTCGATACCGTCACTGCCGCTTGTTGCAAGGTCGTGATGTTCCATACCTGCACGCCCTATTACCGCAATTGCCGCATCGCCGTACTCGGCAAAGCTTGACGAACACGCACTGTTGACGCGGTTCCATGCGATTTCGTTGATCCACTTGCAGCGATCTTCGTTAGGCTCGCCCGAAGTGTTGGATTGGTAGAAGCTCCACAGTTTTTTATTGACGGAATAGTCTTCCGCTTCCAACTCGGTACGTAGCGTAGGTAGGCCTTGCGCCTTGACCTCGGCGGAACCACCCATTGTGTAGTAGTAGTTGACGCTACGGTAGCCGAACAGACTAACATTGAGACTTTTGTCGAGAGGCAACGCTCCGTCGTTGTTCCACATCAGCACAGCGCCTTCCTCGGCGATGTTTTGCGTAAGTTGCAAGTTGTAGTTCCACAACGCTTCGGTGTCGTAGTTGCCGTCCTCGTCGACGAAATCCGACTTGTAGTAGGTCAGGTCGGCGCCGCTAGTGTCACCTTGTTGCACCACTTTGTGTTGCGGCAAGCGGAAGTAGGCATTGACGGCGTTGCTGTAAATATTTGCGTAGTGTCCGCCGATCATGACGCCCACAAAAAGCAGCGCCATGACAGCCGACAAAACACAAAACAAAATCTTATGTTTAAAAACTTTCATCGTTCACCCGTTACTCGCCTACGACAATTTGGATATTGTCGACGTTGAAGTTACACAAGCCGAGGTATTCCACGACAACGGTGTTTTCGCCCTCGACAAGATTTACTTCGCCTACAAAATACTCGACATAGTTTGTCCAGCCGTTTTCGCCGTTTAGAAGGGTGTTACTGACACATTCGACGCCGTTAATTGTCACTTTGTAATTGCTTGACAATGTCATTGCGCTACGGTCGATGTCGCCCATTCCCGTTGCAAGGCGCAAATACAATTTCGCCGAGTAAGCTCCGTTGGAGGTGAATTTCCAGGTAAAAGTCGCACTTCCGCCGGGAGCCATACCTCCGATTGCTTTGCCGTTGGTCGTGCCGCCTTCGTTGTTGACGTTTCCGCCCGCGATAACGGTGCGATCCTCTTCCAAAATCACTTTCCCGTCACCCTTAACGTCCACTTGATTAGCTTCCGTTCCGAGTTGGAATTTAATACAGTCGAAGTTGAACGGACAAGCCGCAAGGTAGGATATTTCGATTGTGTTGCTACCCTCTAATACATCGATATCCCCTGCCAAATAGTAGGAGTAATTCGTCCAACCGAGAGGACCGTTTAACAATGTGCCGCACTTTACCGTTTTTCCGTTGACTACAACCGTGTAGTTGTCGTTAAGCTTCATTTCGCTACGATCGATTGCGTCCATGCCCGTAGCAAGGCGGAAATACAATTGTCCGCTTGTAGCTTCACTCGAAGTAACCGTAAATGTCAGTTTTGCGCCGTTTTGGAAGCCGCCGAATGCTTTGCCGTTGGTCGTGCCGCCTTCGGCATTGACGTTTGCACCCTCCGCTGTTGCGTGGTCTTCCTCGATTACAAACACGCCGTCCTTGGTAAGGTCGGTAGTAATTACCTTTTCAGTAACGGTAATTTGTACCGTTGCCGTCTTGGTAACACCCTTTTCCGTCCAAGAAATCGCAACGACTGTGTCTGTTGTGGCAAGAGCGTCGGTTTTGTCGACAACGTACTCGGTGACGGTACGGTCGAAGCTTGCGTCCTCGTAATGAGCCGTAACAACCATACCCGTAGCGTCAAATTTTTCGCCCTCTTCGTAGGCAAGTTTGGTCGGCGCAGTTGTCACTTCGATTGCCGTAAGAGCGGAGTTGACGGGTTTTGTAACCATGTCTTCGCCCGTGACAATGCGGATGTTGTCGAAGTTGTGCGGACAAATGCCGCTGTATGTAATTACGATTGTGTTGCTACCCTCAACGAGTGCCAAACGCCCTATACGATACTCGATGTAATTTGCCCAGCCGAGTTCGCCGTTCATTGCCGTTTGCGATGCGGGCAAAGCCGTGCCGTTGACGGTGATTGTGTACAGTTGTCCCGCAACAAGGTCGAGAGGACGATTGTCCATACCGCAGGAAACGCGGATGTACAAGTCGGCGTCGTATGCGCCCTTGGATGCAATCGTGTAAGCAACCGTGCCGCCTGCTTGGAAGTTGCCCAATGCGTAACCGCCGCTTGCACCGCTTTCGGCGTTGCGTGCGCATCCGTTGATTTCGGCATCCGATTCCTCAAACGTCCAACTGCCGTCGGCGGAGATTTTCTTTGCGTCCGGATCAACCACGGTAACGGGTATGTCCACCGTCTTGGTGATGCCGTTTTCCGTGTAACTGACGACAATCGCCGTTACGTCCTCGGACAGTTCGCCCGTGGGTGCGTAGGTGTAGTCGGTGATGACTTTCTTGGATTTCTTTTCTTCGCTTTCCTTGTACCAAGCAACGATTTCCATACCGACGGGGTCAAAGCTTTCGCCCACAAAGTATTCCGTCTTGGTAGGCAACGTGTTTACCGACAGGCTGTCCAGAGGAAACGCGACGGTAATCTTGACGTTGGCTGTCTTGGTGACGGAGCCTTCGGTGTAGCTGACGACAACCTTTTGGTTGGTGCGCACAAGCGGCGTGTCGGCAAGGTCAATCGTGTAGTTTGTTACCGCCTTGGTTGTGCCGTCACTGTAACTTGCGGTGACCACCATGCCCGTCGGGTCGAATGTGTCGCCCACTAGGTAGTTGACCTTGGTAGGAGCCGTGGTAACCTCGATTGCCGACAAGGTAACTTCCGGTAGAGGTTGCTCCTTGGCGGTGACGGTGATTGCCACTTCCGCGCTGACGGTAACTTCGCCCTCGGTGTAAGTGACTGTCACCTTTTTGTCGGTGGTTGCCAGTGCGCCGTTGGGGCTGACGGTGTAGTTTGTGACGGTTTTTGTAGTGTCGTCGCTGTAAGTTGCCGTGACTACCATGCCCGTCTTGTCAAATTTGTCGCCTTCGACGTAGGACGTCTTGGTCGGTTGCGTTGTGACGGCAACGGACTTAAGCGTCACGCTCGGTTGCGGAGTCGGTTGGTCGGGCGTGCATGCCGCAAACAGCACGGCTACGCACAGCAACAACGCCACTGCAAGCAAATACTTACTGACCGACATTTTGCTTTGTTTGTTCATTTGTTTTCCTCCTTTTATTCTAACGCCACATAAACGCGGCTTTAGTTTCGACTTACGACAACCTCGTAACAATTGCCGTTTCCCACCATCGAAAATAACAGAATTTCCTATACGTATGCAAAAAATCGATACATATACGAAAGAGGATATGTTTGCCTACGACGGACAAACATGGAGCCAAAAATAGATTACAAATTGTTTATTACTACACAAATCACGCGGTTTGACAAGGGGTGAGCCTTATTCCGCCTATGTTGTGTCCGTTGTTTTTGTATTGGTTGCTTTTGAATACAAGCAATATTTCGTTGTCGCCCGATTTCAAAGCGATGTTTGCGACAAAGTAATCCACAAAGTTTTCAAATCCTACAAACTCGCCGCTTATCACGGTGTCCGACAAAACGGCAACGCCGTTGACATAGATGTCGAAACTGTCGTTGATAAGTTCGTTGAGTCCGCGAGGTACCATGTTTAACGTCAGTGCAGCTTGCATGTCGGTTGTTGTCCGCAGGAAAAACCGCACTTCGGCAAGGTCGTTTCGGTCAAATTCGCCCACAAACGGTTTGCCGTCGGAAGTAGAAAGCATCTTCAACTGCTTGTCGATCAAGGCGTACCGCGCGTCGACAAATTCGTTGTTGCCGTCGTAGTCATACACGGCGGAACGCGCAAATCGCACGTAGTCGAAATTGTGTCCGTTGTTGCCCAATTTGACCGCAGTCGCGTTGCTGTGGAATACGATTTGCAACCTGTTGTTGCCTGCCACGAGCGGAACGTTGGCGACGAAGTACTCCTTGAAGTCCGTCCATCGGTCGTAGCCGTCAAACGTGCCGTGTATCACCGAGTTAGAGGAAACAATTTCCCCGTTTAACGTGATGGTGTAGGTTTCGTCCATGCGGTCGTTTATGCCTCGGCTTGCCATACCGAAAAACATACCGCGTATTTCGGCAACGTCGCAAACAAAGTCGAATGTCAGCGTTGCGCCGTCGTTTTCGTCAAAGTCGCCAAGGTATCCCAGTCCGCTACCGATTTCGTTCCGCGTGCGAAGAGATTCGTCATGAACGCTTTCCTCGGCTTCCAACAAAATGTCGGCGGACTTTTCATACGGGCGAGTGTTTAGCTTTATGTAGTCGAAGTTGTGTCCGTTGTTATGCGTGTCGTTAATGTTGTACCTGACCTCTAACAAGTTGTCGCCGCTATGCAACGCAACCTCGGCAATGTAGTATTCGGTGAAGGCTTGCCACCCGACAAAGTTACCGCGGAACACCGCCCTACTGTACAGCTCTTCGCCGTTGACGGTGATTGTGTAGGTGTCGTTGCATACGTCGTTGATACCGCGCGACACCAAGGCAAAGTACAGCCGAGCCGTCACCTCGTTGCGACTGCTGAAACGGTAAACCATTGTTTCGCCGCCATGGAAATCGAAGTTGGCAAGATACCCCTTGCCGCTGCCGCCGTCGTTGGCTACAAACAGCCCGTCGGAGTAGTCGCAGTCTTCCGCCTCGAACACGTACACGCCCGTACCCTCCACGTCGTAGTGCTTGTTGCACTTGACAACACACACGGGGTCGGCGCAATCCGTCGTACAACCGCCACATATCGGGCAAACGTGCGCGCACTCGTGGGCAACCACGGGCGGATCGGTCACCGTCAGCGAAACGATGATCAAAATGCCGCTTATCGCCAGTATTACCGCTATCGAAATCAGCGCCACCCGAGAGATTATCTTTGCCGTGCGTGTGTATCCGTCGGACAGTTCCTCGGTGACGTAGTCGTCCACGGAGATTTCCAATATTTGCTCCAACGGCAGAAACATGGACTGGTCGGGCAAGCCTCTGCCGCACTCCCACTTGCTGACCGTTTTGTTGGTCACGCCCAAGGCGTCGGCAAGCTGTTGTTGCGTCAGTTTCTTTTTGCGACGAGCTTCGACAATGGCGTTGCCCAAAAGCACCGCGTCGGGTTTTGTGTTTTTTACATTTGACATTTTGTTACCATCGTTTGACATGGACCTCTCCCTATAAGGTGACCGTACCAACCTAGCAAGAACAACCCTACACTACCACACGCACGGTCAAATTTCAAGATGTTTGGTGTCTACTCTTTGTCTACTTTGCTTGTTCGGGCGCTCAACAAGCCCCAAACCGCACCGAAATGCCGCATTTTTCGACAAAACAACGCCTTTGCACCGATTTTTCCGCATGCAAAGTTGCGCCGAGAGCGTCACCCTCGACTTTCGCAACGCCGCACGCAATGTCGGTTGCGCTTTTGCGTTTCGCCAATACATTGTACCACCCTTTGAAAACAAATTACAGTACCTTTTTTAATTATTATGTAACGAATTTCCAATAACGTATGTATTTTTGCTTACACATTTGATTGCGAAGCGACTCTCGCCAAACCGATAGCCCCCTCCAAACTGCACGAAGTACCGGCAAAGTGCAAAAACAACAACCCAACAAAATAAACCTCAAAACCAAATCAAAATAAAGTTCAATAATTAAATCAAAATAAAGTCCAATAATCAAATCAAAAAGGCGATGGCAAACCCATCGCCTTTTTTTACAAAAAAATACGCACCCGAGGGAACAAACACCTCCGGTGCGTATTTCGTTTAGTTGGTAGGGACAGACACTGCCAACAATTTTATATACATTTCATTTTTGCAACGCAAACCTTAATCTTACTGCAAGGCAACAGCGGAGAGTGCGGTAGATTTGTGCAACTAGCGAGCTATTGCTGAGATGTACTGATACTTTTATCTAATGCCACATTTAATTGAATAAAAACTACTCGTCGACGTTAGGTCGTGCAAGCGAGGTTGGAGATGTGTGCGAAGGGCGACGTTGCAAGTCTACTCGTCGACATTAGGTCGTGCAAGGCAACGGCGGAGATTTGTGCAGATTGTGGCAACAGTTGCACG
>ERZ780157.3068-NODE-3068-length-14537-cov-7.572228_pt1 | contig 14537 bp, 12 predicted proteins | sample MGYA00511169_ERZ780157 | MGnify/ENA primary metagenome ERZ780157 (study PRJEB29588, sample SAMEA1965149) | human gut metagenome | biome: human gut; feature: human-associated habitat; material: faeces | place: Denmark | collected 2008/2010 ... | reverse complement strand
GACTTACACCCTCTCAAAATGCACAAAAGTACTATAAAAAATATAATAAATTAAAAAATGCTTTAGAGATTGTTACTCTTCAAAAGAAAGAAACTGAGGAAGAATTGCAATACATAGAAAGTATAATATATGAATTAGAATACGCAAAAAATATTCAAGAAGTTAATGAAATATATAACGAAATTAGTGAAAATCCTATTTTTAAAGATTATATACAATCCAATAATAAGACTAACACTAAAAAAGATGCAAATATATCAACACCTAGGGAGTATCATATAGATGGTTTTACTGTTCTTGTTGGTAAAAATAATAAACAAAATGATTATCTTACAACCAAGTTAGCTTCTCCAAATGATATATGGTTTCACACTAAAGACATTCATGGAAGTCATGTAATATTAAAAAATCCTTCTGAAAATATATCAAATGATACATTAATAAAATGCGCAAAACTTGCAGCTTACTATAGTAAAGGTAGACTTTCTAGTAATGTACCTGTTGATTATTGTTTTGTAAAATATGTAAAAAAGCCTAACGGAAGTAAACCTGGAATGGTTATATATACAAATAATAAAACATTAAATGTAACCCCATATATATCCGACTAATTATATACGGAAATACGCTAAATATATTGACTTAAACATAATTTTAGTGTATAATAGTTTATGTAAAGTGTAATAACAGAAATATATGCAGAATGTCCATTCTGCTATATTACTTTTACTTGAATAAATCAAATAAGGAGGAACTCATATGACAAAAGAAACATTAATATTCGGACACAAAAATCCAGATACAGACTCTATTACATCTGCATTAGTAATGGAAAATTTAGAGAAAAAATTAGGAAATGAAAATGCAAAAGCTGTTAGATTAGGAAATGTTAACAAAGAAACTCAATATGTTTTAAAATATCTTGGTATCGAAGCACCAGAATTAATAAAAGATGTAGAAGATAACCAAGACGTTATTTTGGTTGACCACAATGAAGCTAGTCAAACAGTTGAAAATATATCTAATGCTAAAATATTAAAAGTTGTAGATCATCATACAATGAATTTTGTTGCTCCATATCAATTATATTATAGAGCAGAACCTGTTGGATGTACTGCAACAGTTTTATATAAAATGTATAAAGAAAATGATGTAGAAATAGATAAAACTATGGCTACATTAATGCTTAGCGCAATCGCTTCTGATACATTAATTTTAAAATCACCAACAACTACAGAAGACGATAAAAAAATCGTTAAAAAATTAGAAGAAATTTCTGGACTTGATATTAATGTATATGGTACAGATATGTTAAAAGCAGGTACTGACATTAGCGAGTTTACTCCAGAAGAAATTATAAATATAGATTGTAAATTATTCGAAAAAGGAAATAAAAAATTTAGAATTGCACAAGTAAATACAGCTGACTTAGATTCTATATTTAAGAATCAATCTTATTTCGAACAAGCAATTGCAAAAGACATTGAAAAAGAAAACTTAGATTTATATGTATTTGCAGCAACAGATATAATTAATTCTAATTCTAAGATTATTTCTTTAGGAAACGATGCACCAGTTGTAGAAAAAGCTTTTGGTGTTTCTGTTGATAATAATACAGCAATGCTTGAAAACGTTGTTTCTAGAAAGAAACAAATTTTACCAAATATTTTAAATAATTTAGACTAATTTTGGAATAGTCAATTATTGTTTTTAAAGAAATCCTAGGCTTCTTTAAAAACATAATTTTAATATATAATAAGGGCTACTGAATATAAATTCAGTAGCCCTTGTTTTATACATTGCAAAACTATTTTCGTTTAGATCGGGATTTAAGGAACGTCCCAAAAAAATCCCCAGAAAGATCCAAATCCTTATTTATTACATAGCTTGTCTATATAATTCTATAAAGTCTTCTCTTGATACTTCTCTTGGATTTCCTGGTTTACATGGGTCTTCCATTGCTTTATCGGCAAGCATTCCGAAATCTTCTTCTTTTGCTCCTACATCTTTTATTGTTTGTGTAATTCCAACTGCTTTAGATAATTCTGATATTTTCCATACAAATGTATTTATAACATCTTGGTCATTTAAATGTTCAGCATCTGGTCTTCCAATTCTTACTAATATTTCTCTAAATCTTTGTGCTGTTGCTGGATTTTGTCCATTAAATCTCATTACTGTTGGTAATAAAATTGCATTTGCCATTCCATGTGGAGTATCATAAACAGCTCCTAATTGATGTGCCATAGAATGAACTATTCCAAGACCTACATTTGAAAATCCCATTCCTGCAATATATTGTGCTAATCCCATTTTATCTATTGCATCTTGATTTTTCTCATTTACTGCAGCTGGTAAATTTTCGAATATTAATTCTATTGCTCTCATATGAAACATATCTGACATTGTATTATGAGCTTTTGTTATATATCCTTCAATCGCATGTGTTAATGCATCCATACCTGTTGAAGCTGCTATTGATTTTGGTAATGTAGACATTAGTTCTGTATCTACAATTGCAACTAAAGGTATATCATGTGGATCAACACATACCATTTTTACTTCTCTTTCTTCATCTGTTATTACATAATTTATAGTAACTTCTGCTGCTGTACCATGTGTTGTTGGAAGTGCTATTAATGGCATTCCTTTATTTACAGTGTTTGATGGACCATTTAAAGAAACAATATCTTCTCTATCTGGGTTTGTCATAACTATAGAAATTCCTTTAGCAGTATCTATACTAGAACCTCCACCTACAGCAACAATTACATCTGCTCCAAATTCTCTACAAATTCTTAAACCATCTTTTACATTTGTTACTGTTGGATTAGGTTTTACATCACTAAATACTGTATATTCTATTCCTGCTTCATCTAATTTGTCTGTTACTTTTTTACTTAAACCTATTTCGAATAAAGATTTATCTGTAACAACTAATACTTTCTTATATCCTCTATTTTTTATTTCTTCTGGTAAAACCTCCCTTGCTCCAAATCCGAAATAAGATGTTTCGTTTAATACAAATTTTTCAATACTCATTTTTTTCCTCCTTAGTTTATTTTTTATATAATTAACTCCTACAAACATAGGATATAATTATCTCTTATGTGATCTTATATTCTATATCTTCCATAAAAGGAAACATTTCTGCAATTCTTTTATGTGTTATTACAGTTTGCCTTGGTTGTGGATTTTTAGGATGATCAGATATTAGCTTCTGTGTATAACAATTTTCTGCAGTTTTAAATAATAAATATCTATTTCTTACATATGTGTAATACATTTGATATCCGTCATCTAATTCTTTTTCAAATCTCTCGAATGTATACTTTCCATCCATATTAAATTCCTTTCTGCATTTATTTCATCATTTCTTCAAATTGTTCTTCTGTAATTATTTCTACACCTAAGTTTTGTGCTTTTGTTAGTTTACTTCCTGCATCTTCACCAGCTAGCACATAATCTGTTTTCTTAGATACTGAGCCAGAAGTCTTTCCTCCGTGTTTTTCGATTAAATCGCTTGCTTCTTTTCTTGTAAATCTTTCTAATGTTCCTGTTAATACAAAAGTCTTTCCTTCAAATCTATTATCTATATCTTCTGTATCTAAAGCTTCCATATTAACATTTGCTTCCTTTAATCTGTTTATTAAATCTATAGTTTGATCTTGTCTAAAGAACTCATATATACTATTTGCTGAAATCTCACCTATATCATCTGTCATAGCTAAGCTCTCTAAAGATGCGTTAATTAAACTATCCATAGTTTTATATTTTTTTGCTAAAGTTTTAGCTACTTTTGTGCCTATATGTCTTATTCCTAATGCAGCTATTAATCTATATAAATCATTATTTTTACTATTATTTATGGCTTCTATTAAATTTTGAGTAAATTTTTGTCCATTCTTTTTTAATGTTGCAATATCTTCAAATTTTAGGAAATATATATCTGCAATATTGCTAATTAAATTTCTATTTATTAATTGTTCTATTATTTTATCCCCAAGACCGTCAATATTCATACACTCTCTAGAAACAAAATGTATAATATTTCTTACCAGTTTTGCAGGGCATTCAATACCAATACATCTACTTACAGCTTCACCTTCTTCTCTTACTACTGGTGCACCACATACTGGACATACTTTAGGCATTTCGAAAACTTGCTCTGTTCCATCTCTTTTTTCCTTTTTTACTTCTAGAATTTCTGGAATAACATCTCCAGCTTTTTGAACTACTATTGTATCTCCCACTCTTATATCTTTTTCTTTTATAAAATCTTCATTATGCAATGTTGTTTTTGATATTGTAGAACCTGCGACTTTTACTGGTTCTAATATTGCCATTGGAGTTATCGCACCTGTTCTTCCAACTTGGCAAATAATATCTTTTAGTTTAGTTTCTTTTTTCTCTGGTGGATATTTATATGCTATTGCCCATCTTGGAACTTTAGATGTTGTCCCCATTTTCTCTCTTAATTTTAAATCATCAACTTTTATAACTGCTCCATCTATTCCAAATGTTAATTCTTCTCTTTCTTCTCCAATTTTATTTATTGCATCTATTGCTTCTGGAATATTATTACATGGATTTAAAACCGGGTTTACATTGAAACCTAGTTTTTTTAGGTAATTTAATTCTTCAAAATGAGAATTAAATTCTTTCCCTTCTATTTTTTGTACATTAAATATATAAATATCTAACGGTCTTTTTTTCGTTATTTTTGTATCTAATTGTCTTAATGAACCTGCAGCTGCATTCCTTGCATTTGCAAAAGTTTTTTCTTCATTAAGTTCTCTTTCTTCATTCATCTTCTCGAATTCTTTTTTACCAATAAATACTTCTCCTCTAACTATAATATTTATTGGCTCTGGAAGCTCTTTTGGAATATTTTTTATAGTTTTTAAATTTTCTGTAACATCTTCCCCTACTAAACCATTTCCTCTTGTTGCTCCTCTTACAAATTTTCCGTTTTTATACTCTAATGCTGCGGACAATCCATCTATTTTGGTTTCTACGACAAATTTAACATCATCTTCTTTATAACCATTCTCTTTAGCTGCTTTATATACTCTTTCTTTAAATTCATCTAATTCCTCAAAAGAAAATATATCCTGCAAACTTTGTAATGGAACTTCATGTTCTACTTTTTCAAATCCTTCTTTTACATGACCACCAACTTTTTGGGTTAAAGAATCCTTTGTAACTAAATCCGGAAATTCTTTCTCTAGGGCTTTTAATCTATTCATTGTCATATCATATTCATAATCAGATACTTCTGGTTTATCTTCATCATAATATTTATTTGCCCATATTTCTAATTGTTTTCTTAATTTTAATATTTCCTCTTTAGCTTTATTTTTTTCCATCTGTTTTTACCTCTTCTTTAAATAAGTCTTTTCCTTTTGCTATATAATCTATACCTGATAGTACAGCTGCAACAACAGATACACTCATTAATATTGTTGTAATAAAGTTATACCACCATGCAAATCCTGTTAGCCCACCAATAAAGCATTGTGCAAATCCATTTTGATCTACAAAAGCTAATATTAACGCAAGCATTTGTGTTACAGTTTTTAATTTTCCCCATACAGAAGCTGCAATTACTTTTCCACCTTTTTCTACAGCAACCAATCTATATCCTGAAACAATAAATTCTCTAAATAATACTATTATAGGAATAATTGCAGGTAATCTATTATCTTCTACTAATATAAGCATTGCTGCTAAAACTAATATTTTATCTGCAATTGGATCTAAAAATTTTCCAAATGTAGTTATTTGATTTTTACTTCTCGCTATGTAACCATCTAATTTATCTGTAATTGAGGCTAAGATAAAAATAACATCTATTACAATCCATTTTATATCAAAATTAAAAAATGGTATTATTGCCATTATTGGTACTAAAATTATTCTAAATATTGTTAATTTGTTTGGTAAATTCATTTGTACTCCCTCCGTTTTTGATATACATTATTATATACAATCTATCTTTATTTTTAAAGTATATTTTTACAATTTATACAATTTATTTATCTAATCGACTTTGTTTTTTCGACAATTTCTACTATATCTGTTATATATTCACTTATTTTTTGTAAAATTACTATAATTATTGCAGTTACTAATGTTACACCTATACCTATTCCTATCCCCTTCCATAATCCAGAAAATAAGTTTCTAAAGATTATTTCTTTTTTATTTCCCATTACCTCAATTAAGTCTATAAATTTATTTTTATTTAGATTATAACTTAAATTATCTATTTTCTCTATCAATATTTTAATATCTTTTTCTAACATAAAAACACACACCCAATATTATGGTGTGTGTTTTTTGGAATTTTTATTCAATTTCATTTACTGCTTGCATATCTATTGAATTTGTATCATCAGTTATTGTGTTTTCATCTGATGTGCTATCAGCCTCTTTTGCTTCTTGTTCCTTTTGTTCTGTTACTAGTTCTTCTAATCTATCAATTAGTGATTGTAAGCTTGACATATCACTACCTATCATATCCCAATCATTATTTTGTGTTGAATTTTCTACATTTTTATTTGCCTTTATTATTTCTTCTATTATCGAATTAATATCATCAGTATTTGAAACTTCGATATTTATTGCAGATTGAGAACCAAGATTTCTTAACGCTTCTGTTAAATTATTTCCTATTGCTACTTTATTACCTACTGCAACTATTACTTTTTTAAGAACTGGAACCTCAGATTCATTTAACATTACTTGATATATTGGCTCTACATATAAAATTGTATTATCTATTGGAACCATTATCATATTTCTTATTAATCTTGTTCCTGTAACATTTAAATTTTGTAATGTTGATGATATTTCTTCATCTTGTTCTATCTGAGTATCTAATTGCATTGGTCCAATTATATTGCTATCTACAGAATATTTATATAGTGTTAATTTACTATTTCCATTATCATCATATGTTCCTACTAGATAAGAAATTAGGCTTTGTCTTTCATCTAATGTATATGGTAAAACTAATCCTAATTGTGATTCTTCGCTATCAACTGTTTTTACCATTGTGTAATATGGTTCTATAGGTGTTCCTGTAGTTCTTAATGTTTGACCTGTTGTATGTGTTGCTCTATCCCATACATCACTGCTTCTATATAAAACATCTGCTTTAACATTATGATATCTTTCTAACATATCTGCTTGTATGTTATATAAAAATTCTGGATAAACAAAATGTTCTGATATATCTTGTGGTATTTCTTCTTTTGTCTTAAATAGATCTGGATAAATTTCTTTATATGCCATAATTATTGGATCTGTTGTATCTGTAATATAAAAATCAACAGTTCCATTATAGCTATCAACTACAACTTTTACAGAATTTCTAATATAGTTTAATCTTTCTCTTGTTCCATTTCTTTCTATAACAGACATTTGTGAATATGGATAATTAGAAGCTGTTGTATAACCATCTATTACCCACACGATTCTTCCGTCTGATGTAATTACTTGATATGGATTTTCATCATAAATTACATATGGAAATACCTTTTCAACTCTTTCTAATATATTTCTATTTAATAATATTTTACTTTCATTTGTTATACTTGAAGAAAATGTTATATTTAAGTTCTTTTCTCTTATTCCTAATACTAATCTATCTAAAAAGTTTGTTGTAATACCTGCGCTTCCATCATAAATATTTTGTGCAGTCTCTGTATCAGATTTTGGATAATCAAATTCTGACTTATCCTTTGAGTTTGTAACTATTGGTGTATTTTCATCAAGACCAAAATAAATTCTAGGTTGTGTTACATTTATTTTATTGTCACTTCCATCAAATGATTTTTGAATATATTCCATATTTCCAGTCTCGTCAGTTTCTGTCGCTGATGTAACTACTGTTCCATACCCATGAGTATATTCATATGTTTTGTTATTATAACTTGTATTGTTTTTACTTTCTATTTGTCTTGGTGATAAATAAACTAATTCTTCGTTTCCATTAATATCATATTTGCCTATTTGTGAATTGCTATAGCTGTAATAATTAGAACTTGTTTGATTATCATTTAAAGTATCTAATGTTATATCTTGACTAACTATTGCTGTATTATTTATTGTTTCTGAATTATCATTTACTACGTCTAAATCATTATATTCTGAACTATCTAATTCATTCTCTTGAACATTTATATTATATGCAGTTCTTGTATTTTTAATATTTGCTTCTATATATTGCTTTTCTCTATCTAATTCATTAGGTTTAACAAAAGCAAATTGGAATACTGTCATTACTATGAATAATGCTAATAAATAACCTGGTATAGTTACAAGTGAAATTACTACTTTTTTAGTTTTCTTTTCTTTAAAGAATTTAATTGCTTTAAAGACTGCAACTACCATTAGTATAGCAAATATTACATATCCCCATAGTTTAATTGTAACACTTGTTAGTCCTGCACCATATATTCTTGTTGAATCATTGTCTTGTAATGTTACACTTTGGTCTATTCCTAAATCTTGAGTTTTAAAAATAATATAAACACCTAAAAATACAACAACTATTTTTATATATTTAAAAATTTTATTTACCAAATTACTTTGTTTTAATGTATTTCTATCTATTCCATCAAAACATACATTAAATGTAACTATATAATATATTACTGAATATACTAATACGCAAATTGTTATACTAATTAAAAGCATAAGTATCATTTCTATAAATGGTTTTTGAAAAATAAAATATCCAATGTCCAAATTAAATATAGGATCACCTATACCAAATTGAGTACTATTTACAAATAACATTGCATTTTCTGTAAATACATTCATTATGATAGCACTGCCTATAATTGAAACAACCAATGCTAATGATTTATTTAAAAGTTTTGGAACTGGCCTTTTTTCTGCATCGAAAAATGGTTTTAATTCTTTTTTTATTCCTTTTTTAGTTAAATATATTATTATAAATAATATTACAAAACTTATTCCAAAAGCTACTGATTTATAGGTAAGATTTTGCCAAAAAACAGAAGTATAATTTTCTCCTATTTCTAGCAATTCTAAATATTGCCCTCTTAATGCAATATATCCTATTATTGCTACTATAACTAAAAATAATAGTACTAATAACATTCTAGTTTTTGTTTTCTTTTCTGGCTTTACTTGTGTTTTAGCTTCTACTTTTTCTTCCATCTTTTTTACCTCCATTATATAATTGCATTCACAAAATCTTCTGCATTAAATTTTTCCATATCATCTATTTGTTCTCCGACACCAATAAATTTAACTGGTATCTTATTTTCTGCAACTATTCCTATTACAACTCCACCCTTTGCAGTTCCATCTAATTTTGTTAATACTAAACCGGTTATATCTACAGTCTCTTTAAAAGCTTTTACTTGCATTATAGCATTTTGTCCTGTTGTACCATCTAGTACTAATAATGTTTCCTTTGTTGCATCGGGTAGTTCTTTATTTATAATCTTATTAATCTTTCCTAATTCATCCATTAGATATTTTTTATTGTGAAGTCTTCCTGCTGTATCACAAATTAATACATCAGCATTTTTGTCTTTTGCAATTTTTATGGCATCAAATACTACAGAAGCTGGATCTGAACCTTCGTCTTTTTTTACCATTTCGCATCCAACTCGGTTAGCCCAAATCTCTAGTTGCTCTACTGCTGCTGCTCTAAATGTATCTGCAGCTGCAATTACTACCTTCTTACCTTCTTTTACAAGTTTATTGGCAATTTTTCCTATTGAAGTTGTCTTTCCTACACCATTTACTCCTACAACTAATATTATTGCTGGAGTAGTTTCTAATTTTAAATCATTATTTCCCACATCTAGAAGTTTTAGCATTTCCTCTCGTAATACTCTTTTTACATCTTCTTCATCTTCTATTTTTTCTTTTTTTATTCTATCTCTTAAGTTTGAAATTATTTCTAACGATGTATCCATTCCAACATCTGACATAATTAGTGCTTCTTCTAATTCTTCTAAAAGCTCCTCGTCTACTTTTCTAAAGTGACTAAATACATTATTTATCTTTTCATCAAATGAATTTTTTGTTTTACTTAAACCTTCTTTTAATTTACTAAAAAATCCCATATTTTCTTCCTTCTTCTTTATTTTTGTAGTCCATAGTATTTTACCATAATACTTTTGAAATTTCTATAAAATAACTAAAAAACTATTGCTTTTGTTATTTTTTAAGTATAAAATTATAGCTGTGTTTAAAATTAAGTCTTTTATTTTTGGTTATAAACATATTTATGCCGTTGTAGCTTAGTTGGTAGAGCAGCGGATTCGTAACCCGAAGGTCGGCAGTTCGATTCTGCCCAATGGCACCAGTGACGTTTTTGTTCGAACCATTCGAACTTTAATATAGTAATCAATCAGAAATGATTGATTTTTTTATTTGCGAAAAAATTATTTTAGTAAGTTGTATTAGCAATATAGATAATTGTATAGAAAAATTTATTGCCTTGCAAATGTATAAAGTTTTAATAGTATTTTAAAAGGATTTCAAAATACTATAATAGGAAATAAACACTCTAACAAGTCCCAAAATATTATAGTTTGAAATTTTATGTAAATTATGTTATAATTATACTAATGAATGTATTTCATTAGTAACTTTATTAATCTTGATTCGCGTTATTACGCAGGAGGAAACATTATGGCAAAATTTGAAAGTGAAGGTTACTGTCCGTGTCAGTGGGTTGACCTTAGTAGTGACAATCGTTTGGTTGGTCTGTGGAGTTTGATTGGTTCTAGTGTAGTGTATGAAAAGGAAGATGAAGTAAAATGCTCTCCCGACACTCAGACTTGTGACAAGGCTTTCAGTACCGATCCTATCGCTTACGATGTGCTTTCTGCCATCGTTAAGAAGAATGTGCATGCTGATAAAATCCTTGTACATCAGCCTCACAATGGTGCTTGCAACACACAACGCACCTCTGACATTCAGAAGATCCTGACTGAAGTAAGCAATCCTCAGTTGATTGCACATGCTGGAAGCAACTTCATTGTTGTTATCAGTGATGCTTCCTATGGCCTTGATGTTTGGATCTGGAACCTCGCAAGTTGCTGGTAAAAAAACAAATTGTTTGCTGCACTCAAAATGAGTGCAGTTTTTTATTTATTAAAAATAATATCTTATTTAAATTATGATGTTATTATGCTACAATAAATTTACAATTTATTATTAAGGGAGAACTAATATGGAATACTTAGATATCTATGATGAAAACGGAAATTATATTGGAAAAGAAACAAGAGAAAATGTACATAAAAACGCTCTATGGCACAAAACAGTTCATTGCTGGCTATATGATAAAGAAGGTAATGTTTATTTCCAAATAAGAGCAGATGTTAATAAATTATATACGACTGCATCTGGACATATTAAAGCCGGAGAAACTGTTAAACAAGGATTTGCACGAGAAATTAAAGAAGAAATTGGAATTAATGTAAATTATGAAAAAGCGGAGCTTGTAAATATATATACTTTTACTATGGACAAACAAAAAAGTGATGGTTCTATGTTTCGAGATAGAGCATTTTCCAATGTTTATGTTTGTGAATATAATGGTAATGGAAAAGATTTTAATTTTGATACTAGTGAAGTAACCGGACTTGTAAAAGTAAATGCACAAGATACATTAGACCTAATAAATGGTACTAAACAATCTATATCTTCTATAGTCTATAAAAATATTAATAATACTGTTGAAAAGCATGATATATCAGATATTTCCATCGATAATTTTTTAGTAAATAAAGGAGAAACCGCAATAGAAAAATATGGTGATATTTTAACTAAAGTTATTGATTTAACTAAATAATTTTTATATAGAAAAAGAGAACATAAATTGTTCTCTTTACTTATTTTATTCAGTTGTAGTTTCTCCATTTCCTGGCTTTGTTTCAGAACCACTTCCTGTTTCACCATCAGAACCTGAGCCACTTTCATTTCCACTACCTGAACCTGATTCTGACCCATTACCAGAGCCTGATTCTGACCCATTTTCTGAACCACTATTAGAACCTGAGCCATTTCCTGAATTTGATTCACTTCCACTATTTCCTGTTTCTCCATTGTTATCAGAAGGATTTGAAGGAGTCTTACCTGTATTAGTGTTTCCACCTGAAGTATTAGTATTCGAACTATTTTTATTAGAATTTGTGGTTGTACTCTTCGTATTAGTATTTTTTTTAGTAGTATTCTTACTACTTGAGCTATTGTTTTTTGTATTTGTCGTAGTACGTATTTTCTTTCCACTTTCTTTTTCAAATTTTTCTTTATTAGCTTCTATTTGCTCTTCTGTTAGACCAAATAAAGAACTTACTAATGCATTTGTTTCTTCTTCATCATTTACATAGAAAGATAGCACTCCAATATAATCAGCCACTCCTGGAAGCATCTCTGACTGTATATTCTCTGGATTAAATTCAGTTGCAGAAGGAATATATTTTATTATATCTTCCATTTTTAAATTAGTTTCTATATTTTCAAAAACAACTTGCATTATATCATCTATTTTAAAAATATTATTTCCTGATAAAATTTGTGTTGCTGCTGCTTTTAAAAATTCTCTTTGAGTTCTCATTCTACCTATATCTTGTGTACCATATTCTGAAGGATATGTTGTTCCGTCATTATTATGTCTAAAACGAACTAATTGCTCCGCTTTATCACCATCTAATAGTTGATATCCTTTTTTTAAATTTATAAGCAATTTTTGCCCCCAATCATCATAATTCATATTCATAGGAACATCAAAATACACACCACCAATTTCATCTACTACATCTCTTAATGCATTATTACTAATTACAACATAATTTCTAACATCTATTCCCGTTAAATTTCTAACAGCCTCTAGAGTTTTTTCCGGTGAAGTTTGATATAATGCATTTATTTTATCATATGAATCTGCACTAGTTGTACTATTCCCTACAAATGTATCTCTTGGTATTGAAAGAATAGATACTTTTTGTTCATTTGGATAATATGCACAAAGCATGATAGTATCTGTTAATTTAGCTTCTATATCTTCACTTATGCCCATTACTAAACAATAAAATGGATCTAAATTTTGAATATCTTTTTCATCTTGACCTATACTTGTCATTAACATACCTTTTAATGATAGTCCATTTTTTGCAATTTTAACACCTAAAACTCCTGTTGCAGTCAATAGTATTATTGTTATTATAGCTATTATTATATAAATTTGTTTTCTTTGTGTTGTAATATTCTTTTTCTTTTGACGTTGTGCATGTTTCATTTTTTATCTCCTCTATTCTTTTAGTAATTCTATTGCTTTATTTAATTGAGTATCTTGATCTTGTGGTACTGTTATTACATTTTTATACTCGTCAGATAATTCAACATTTTCATCTGGTTCTATACCTACTTTGTTTATTTTGCTTCTATTTGGAGTATAATATTCATTTGTTGTAAGTTTTAAGCCTGTTCCATCCTTCATTGTTAATAACTCTTGTATTACTCCTTTTCCAAATGTAGTGGTTCCTACAATCTTTGCCACATTGTTATCTTTTAATGCTCCTGCTAATATTTCTGAAGCGCTTGCTGTATTCTCGTTTGTTAAAACTATTATAGGAACATCAATCGCTTTATCACTTTCTGCATATGTAATATCTTCATTTCCATCTTTATCTTTTGTTATTAACAACGTGCTTCCTTTATCTGTAAACAAATCTGCAATGGCTGTTGCTTCGTCTACAATTCCTCCACCATTATTTCTTAAATCTATAATTAATGATTCTATATTTTGATTTTTTAGTTCTTGTAATTTCGTAGTAAACTCTTTACTACATCCTTGGTCAAAACTAGAAATCTTTATATATCCTATATTATTGTCATAAACAATAGATTCTATAGGATTAACTCGTACATTCTTTCTTTCCACCTCAAAATCTAACGTTTCTTCTCCTCTTAATACTTGAATTTTTACAGTTGTTCCTTCTTGACCTTTCATTTTATTAGTTGCTTCTGTAATTTGCTCCCCTGTATAAGGTACTCCATCTACTTGAATTATATAGTCCCCCGCTAAAATACCTGCTGTTTCTGCTGGTGATCCTTTAATTGGAGCTAATACTCTTATTGCATTCTTCTCTGTATCTTGAACTATATATACGCCAATTCCTACAAATTGTCCTTCTATATTGTCAGTCTTATATTCTTCTAATTCTTCCTTTGTAAAATATTGAGAATATTCATCATCTAATCCATCTACATATCCTTTCATTGTTTCATCAAAAATTTTATTTTCATCTATTTCCCCTAAATAATCTTTATTAACTATTTGTTCTATACTTGCTAGCTTAGTAGATATTCTATCTAATAAAGAGCTAGATTCATTATTATTCATTACAATCATCGTAACCATTGAAGCTACTACAGCTGTTACTAATACTGTTAATATTATACTTTTTATAAAAATGCTTTTTGAAAAATTATTTTCTTCCATATCGCCCTCCTAAAAATTCTTTATTATTATA
>ERZ780157.3067-NODE-3067-length-14543-cov-3.201546_pt1 | contig 14543 bp, 7 predicted proteins | sample MGYA00511169_ERZ780157 | MGnify/ENA primary metagenome ERZ780157 (study PRJEB29588, sample SAMEA1965149) | human gut metagenome | biome: human gut; feature: human-associated habitat; material: faeces | place: Denmark | collected 2008/2010 ... | reverse complement strand
GAAAAGAACCTTTTCCTTTTCATCCGGGTCTGTATCTTTATACTGTTTTTGAGTTTCCTGAAGCAGTTGCATCAGCTCTTTTTGCTTTTCAGCATATTCCGGTTTTCCGAAGACATTGTTCATTTCTCTTGGGTCAGCTTTCATGTCATACATTTCCCATTCGTCGATGTCGTTGTAGAAATGAATCAATTTGAAGTCTTGTGTGCGAATACCATAATGACGCTTCACAGAATGTTCAGCAGGGTATTCGTAGTAATGATAATAAGCAGCTTTGCGCCAATCGGCAGGAGTTTTGCCTTCGTTCACCAATACCGGTTTCAGGGAGGCTCCTTGGATATCCGATGGAATCTCTATTCCGGCAAAGTCGAGGAAAGTAGGAGCAAAGTCCACATTCATGCTGATGGCATTACTGGTACTTCCTGCTTTAATTGCTTTCGGATAACGGATGATAAGCGGCATGCGTTGACATTCTTCATACATAAAGCGTTTGTCAAACCAGCCATGTTCGCCAAGGAAGAAACCTTGGTCGGAGGTGTAGACAATGATTGTGTTGTCCAGTTCACCAATTTTTTCGAGATAATTCAGCAGGCGGCCGATATTTTCGTCTACTGCCAGAACTGTCGCCAGATAATCACGCATATATTGCTGATATTTCCAGCTGATTAATGATTTGCCTTTCAGGTCACCTTTGCGGTATTCGGCAATGCGCCCGGCATATACAGAATCCCATTTATCCTGAACTTCAACAGGCATACGTTTGTATACACTGTAAAGACGGTTGGTGGTGTCTTTCAGCATTTCTTCACGAGTCAGCAATTTGAGGTCCCAGTCGTTTGTCAGTGTATGTTCGATAGACATGTCCTGTTCACGGGCTGCTCTTCCGCGGCCTTCATAGTCGTCGAACAGATTAGCCGGTTCCGGGAAAGTGGTATTGTTGAATATACCCAGATGGCGGGGAGCAGGCATCCAGTTGCGGTGCGGAGCTTTCTGATGATACATCATGCAGAAAGGTTTGTTCTTGTCGCGACCTTCGAGGAATTCAATGGCTTTATCAGTAATAATATCCGTGGCGTATCCTTTTTCTACAATATGCTTCCCGTTTTCCCAAAAATCAGGATCGTAATAGTCACCTTGTTCGTGTTGGCCGCTAAGGATGCTCCAATGATCGAATCCTTGCGGTTCACTGATAAGATGCCATTTACCAATTATTGCAGTCTGATATCCGGCTTGTTGAAGCAGTTTGGGGAATGTCTGCTGATCTCCGTTGAACGTACTTGCGTTATCGGTAAAACCATTCTCGTGGCTGAACTTACCGGTGAGGATGCACGCACGTGAAGGTCCTGAAAGAGCGTTGACAGCGTAGCAGTTGTCAAAACGGATACCTTCGTTGGCAATCCGGTCCATGTTAGGAGTCTGAATCAAATTTCCTCCGTAGCAGGACATTGCTTGAGTGGTATGGTCATCCGTCATCATGAAGATGATGTTCGGTTGTCTGGTCTCTTCTTTCTTTTGATTGCCGCAGGAAGCGAGACTTAGTGCAGCTAGTGGGAGGAGTAGGGCAGAGGGGGTGTAATAGTTTTCCATAATGATGAAGGGGAGTGACTAAAAAGTCGGTTGCATCTCCAATTCCCTTCCTTCCGGAAGGAGGAGAAATTGAGATGCGACCGACTTTTTAGTCAGCTTTATTATAGTTTGTATTTTAATGACTGTTTCTTTCCGTTTACTTTCACTTCTACTTCCAGTCCGTTTTCATCGAACGCTTTGTTCTTGAACTTAGCTGCAAATTTAGGGGCATCTGCGCTTTTCTTAACTGGGTAGATAACTGTGATGTAACGTACAGCTTCTTCGCCGTCTTTCTTCACGTTGAAAGATACATTCATACGTTTGTAACGTTTGCGATAAGCAGTTGAGCACCATCCCGGTTCTTTCTTCATCGACATACCGTCGGGACCGAAACATTGCAGTTTCATGTTGCTTCCGTCTTCAAATTGTGTCAGGAACGTCATGTCTTCGCGGCTGTTGGCAATTTCTCCTTTTGGCATTTGATAATGAAGATTGATGGAACCTTTGGCGCTACCGATCATTTCGTCTACAATGACAAAGTAAGTGTTGTCAACGAAGAAAACGGAACGACGGTGTTTCAAGTTTTTGTAACTAGGATTTTCGGTCACTAAAGTTTGGATAGTACCTTCCGGTTGCCACAATCTAGTAACGGATTCTGTAGTTTCCAAGTTTTTGTTGTTCAGCGTTACCGTGTTGTGAACACAAGTCTGACGGTGCCAGTTGCGTTGTTCCATCACTTCGCCTTCACCTGCATATACATACGAACCTGAATCCGGGAACAAATTCTTGCCGTTGAACCAAAGTTCGAATGTACCATTATCCGGCTGACAGTGCCATTCTCCTTTCGGGCCGGCTTTTACTACCATTTGAGTGGCATCCATTCCCCATGAATTGCGGAATACAAAGAAACCAGTTTTCTGAAAACCTTTAGACATATAATCCGGCAATGCGCCTTCTTTACCTTCGGTTGCGAAGTATTTGATAGCTTGGTTTTTCGGGAATAGTTTACCCCATGCTTTGTAGTTTTTCACCATTTCTTTCTTTGTTGTCAACTTAGCATCGCTGAAACATGGATTGGTATAATCAGGGAAAGAAATGTTTGCATAGAACATAATCATGCTTTCGATTGTATCCAGGTAATCCTGCGGGAATTCTTTACGGAATCCGTTCGCATCCGCGATACCTAATGCTTTGCAGAAAATGTTGATAGATGCCAGATGATAATGTGGGTCGAGTTCGAACTGTCCGCCGTCTTCGTATACCTGTACATGAATTTCACGGTTCAGAATATCGATACCGCTTTTTCTCCATGCCGGAGCATCTTTAAATTCAGGGAAGAAAGCACCGGCGTAGATCATACGTTGAGCTTCAAACAGCAAGTGGTTACCTTGATCAGAGTAGTTGGCAAGGATGTGTATAGCATGTTTGTGATAGTTCACCAGGAATTCTGTCAGGAAGTCCGGAGTGAAAGAAGGAGAAGGAAGGAATAACTGGAACTGTGAAGTCTGGTCCTGCAGGCGATTACTAACTTCCAGCGGGCGCCATGCGAAACGTACGTTTTCTATTTCACCTTTGATTTTTCCATCACTTAACAGCTCATATTCTTTTTTGTCCATCTTTACCAACGGATTCTTTTTAATCCAGTCGATATACTGATGTGCCCATTCTTTAGCATATTTCTCGTCACCGGATATGCGATAAGCCTTTCCCATCGGAGTGAACCATTTGTGGCGGTGCAATTGCCAACGGAGTTCATTGTCTTTCACCGGCCAGTATTGCCAGTTGATGTCTTCTCCGTAGTTGTAAGAAGGCTGATAACCTTTATGTACGAAGAATGTATGTTTCAATCCGTCATCTGCCCACTGCTGTTCTTCTTTGCTGATAGTCACTTTGTTCAGATTGATATCCGGAGTTTTTACATTGGTACGTGCACGGTAATAGTCTAATAATGCTTTGGCAGCATCTTCATCTTTACCTTCCTGATGCAAAGCTTTCACTTTCTCCAATCCCGGATAGTCCAAGTTAAGAAGCGAAAAGACTTCGCTTTTCAGTTCTTGGGCACTAGCTTTGCCTACAAAACAAGCGATTGCCAGCAGAACGATATACTTTAAAGTTTTATTCATGATATAATTTACGATTTTACGATTTACTATTTACGATTGAGAACACTCTTGCTTTTGTATTATTGGATCATTCTCAACTCTCCATGCTCAACTCTCAACTTCTTTAATTCCATGAATCTTTTCAATGCTTCCAGATAGTAATAGTCAGCATAGTTCAGTGGAGTGTCGATTTCAGAACCGTTGGGCAGTGAACCGACAGAGTGCATCAGAATGAATCCTTGGTTGTCACCCACTTTTGCAAGATATGCGTCGCTTGACAAACTCTTCAGAATCTTTTCCGCATAATCCAGGTATTTCTGTCCGTCGGGAACCATGGTGCTTAGTTCGATCAATGCTGAAGCGGTAACAGAAGCGGCAGAAGCGTCACGTGGAGTTTCTTCAGTCACAGGTGCATCATAATCCCAATAGGGGATAGCATCGTCTGTTTTAACGCGATCCATAATCATATCAGCTACTTTGATAGCGAAGTTCAGGAAAGTACTGTCGTTTGTTTCACGGTAGCAAGCTGTGTAGCCATATACAGCCCATGCTTGACCACGTGCCCATGAAGAATCGTCATTCTTGCCTTGGTGAGTTTGCTTGCGTTCAACAGTTCCGTCGTTGTTGTAGCTTACTACATGCCAGCAAGTATAATCCGGACGGAAGTGATTGTTCATGGTAGTCATAGCATGCTTGATAGCAATGTCTTTGTATTTATTGTCACCTGTCGCTTTTGCTACATTAAACAGAAGATCGAGGTTCATCATATTGTCGATAATAACCGGGAAGTTCCATGTTCCGAAATCCCATGAACGGATAGCGCCGATAGAGTCGTTGAAACGGCCGCAGAGGTTATCGGCAGTTTCTCTCATCACAGCAGCAATGGTGTCGTTGGGTGAAAGACGTTCTGCGTTGCCATAGCTGCAGTTGACCATGAATCCCAAATCATGCGTACCTTTATAATAGCGTACCGAATTCAGCAGATTTGTATATTGGATGGCTTGAGTTTTCAGTGTATCGTTTCCTGTCAGTTCGTATGCGTACCAAACCACTCGTCCAGTCATAAACGTTGCAGAGGCGACGTTTGCCTAGCTGGTCAGCAGTGGGTTGTGCGCGTAGTGAATCTTTGAATGTTGATGAATCTCTTTCCAACTGACGGCAAAGGAAATCCATGTCATAGCCGGTACGGATGGAGCGTGGCAACATTCCCGTACCACTAACCTCTTCTGCAGAAAGTTGTAATTGGGCAGAAGCTACATCCAGTCCTTTTTTTATCCAACTGTAGTCTTCCTTTGGGGTTGTCTGGCACGATGCAAGTGCAATACTAACCGAAGCAAAGAGAACAAGTTTCTTTTTCATGTTATTCATTTTAAGTGATTGTTTTTAGAAGTTTTGTAACTGATGCAAAAGTAGTGGAAAGGCTTAACTTTGTGTTGCAGGATTGTCCAAAAGGAGTTTGAACTCTGCTTTTCAAGTTTTGATTTTGTTGAAAAAGGTTTTAATTTTCTCCAATATGCCCTAATTAGGGCATATTGGAGAGGATTTATGGGGATTTTTGTTACCAACCAGGATTTTGTTCAAACTGGGTACATAGGTCCTTCTCACGTTGTGGAATAGGCAGTAACTCGTGTTTGTTTTTCTCTGTATATTTATATAACAGGTATCTGTAATTATCAGCAGAATCCCACCAGTTCGCTAAGGCAGCGTTCGTTTTTTGTATGGTTTCATAATAGATGCCCCAACGGACTAAGTCCATGCGGCGATGACCTTCAAAAGCCAATTCATAAGCACGCTCTTTTCTGACCGCTTCACGGAAACTACTTTCATTTAAGTTTGAAAGATCACAGCTTCCTGTATTGCTAGGATATCCATATCCACGACGACGAACTTCATTAATTGCGGCATAAGCCTCTGTAGTAGGACCATGTTTCCATTCGTTCAAAGCTTCGGCATAAATAAGTAACACGTCTGCATAACGTAGGAAATACCAATTAGCATTTGATTTATCATTATTGATAATGCCACCTGTCTTTTGATATTTTATAAGGTCCCATTTAGCTGGTGTATAGTTTTGTTTCTCTTTTTGAGCTTGAGTAGGATCTTGATCTTTTAATTTTGCAGATTCTTCCGTATCACTTTTACCTTTAGCCCACAACACATAATCATCATCATACTTATAGTTAGCTATTGATATGTCACGACGTTTGTCATTCGCATTTTTACCATCTCTCCAATCAAGAACGAATGTATGAACTACTTTCATATTTCCGGCACAACTTCCCCGTACACCGGCGATAGCTGTTGTTTTTACTCCGTTCCATTTGCCAATACGTCCTACGGGATCTCCTGAACCAGATACAGTAGGAGAGTAGAATGAAATCTCAATTAAGCTTTCTGTAGGATCCCATACACTGCTGCAAGTGTTTTCCCATAATTTTTCGTAATCACGCAATAATGAGTGTTTACCGGATTCTATGAGGATACGGGCTGTCTTGGCAGCGTCTTCCCATTTAGCGGTATTTTGTACAGGATATCCTGCCCATGTAGCATATACTTTTGCCAAGAGACCAAGTGCTGCTCCTTTACTAAAACGATATGATGTGTTATCGCGAAGTTGATCATCGACAGCATACGGTAGTACTTCACTAGCGTAAAGAAGATCGTCTTCAATAAATTCATATACTTTGTCAGGAGTGGCCTGCGTATAAGTGGTGGGAGCTTGATAAGACATCTCTGTGTTGGTAATCAGAGGGATATTTCCATAACGACGTACTAACTCGAAATAGAACATAGCTCTTAACGCTCTGGCTTCGGCTATATAAAGCGTTGCTATTTTTTTATCAGTAGCAGTATAACTGTCTATTTTTCCACTGATACGTTCCAGAAAATCGTTTGCTCTGTAGATACCTTTATAAAGTACTTGCCATGTTTGTTGAATTTCTACTTGGGTAGTAGGAAAAGCATTATTAACAATGATACGATAATTCGTTATATCGGAGCCTTCTCCTTGAGATATATCTGTTCCCATGTTGAACAAGAAAGATAGATGATACCCGTATGCAGCATCTTCAACAGTTGTACGATATACTCCTAATAGAACATCTTGTGCTTCTTTAGCATTAGTCATGTAATTCTTCTTTTCCATTTCGCTTCTTGCCTCTTCATCTAATGAGCATGAATAAGGTAAAATGCACAGAATGGACATCGCTATGTAATATATTAATTTCTTCATATTATTTTCTCATATTAGAACTGTAAATCAATACCAAATGTAAATACTCTACTTTTAGGATAAGCACCCCAATCCAGTCCGGGGGTCATAGGACTCTTGCTAGCTGTACTTACTTCCGGGTCATATCCACTGTAGTTGTTAAGACAGAAAAGATTTTGTCCGGTAGCATATATACGAAGCTTGGATGCATGAAAACTCCGAGTCCATTTATGAGGAAGTGTATATCCTAGCGTAATATTCTTCAAACGCAAGAAAGAACCATTTTCTACAAATCGTGAATACACATCATTTACTACGTATCCGTTATAGCTAGGTACTTTGTTTGAAGCATTTGTCGGACTCCAACGATCTGCCACTTCTGCTAATTGGTTTCTGCGTTGTGTGTTAGTTTGAGTTGCATACAAACGGGTTGCATTATAAATGTCATTGCCATAGTTAAATTGCAGCATAAAGCTAAAGTCAATACCTTTATAATTGAATGTATTGGTGATACCACCATACCATTTAGGCAAAGCATTACCGATCACTGTACGGTCTTTTGTTGTTATCACTCCATCACCATCTTGATCTTTATATTTCACCGCACCTGGAGCCAATCTGTTTCCAAGACTAGGATTGCTCGTTACACCTTCTTTTAAGACCAAAGTACTGGAACCCGGAACAGAATAGAAATCAGAATATTGATAGATGCCATCAAATTCATATCCGTAAATCAGACCCAGAGATTGTCCGACGATAGCCATATAATCATATGATGTGAAATTGCTATCGAAGCCAGAACGTGCTTGCATATAATTTACTCCGGATGCCAGTGACTTTAATGTATTTCTGATAAATGATATATTAAAGTTGGTTTGCCAGGTAAAATTCCGGGTTTGAATATTGGTGCTGTTTAAACTTAATTCGATACCTTTATTTTGGATTTTTCCTACGTTTTGCATTTGTGAGTCAAATCCTGTAATATGTGCCAGTGATTGTGACAATAACAAGTCTTTTGTATTTTTGATAAAGAATTCAGCTGTTACATTTAGACGGTTGTCGAAGAAGCCTAAGTCAATACCTAAGTTGGTTGTGTTTGAACCTTCCCATTTCAGATTCTTATTTCTGAGTTGTTTCGGATTTAAAACAGTAACGCTACTATTACCTATGCCATATTTATTTGCTTCATATAGATCCAAAGAAAGATAGTTAGGAATATTATCGTTTCCTACAGTACCCCAACCTAAACGAATTTTGAAATTAGAAATCCATTTGACATCTTTCATGAATGCTTCTTCTGATACACGCCATGCTGCAGAGAAAGAAGGGAAGAATCCCCATTTCTTATTTGACGAGAATACGGTAGAACCATCGGCACGTACAGTTGCCGTAAATAAATAACGGTTATCGTAATTGTAGTTAGTACGTGCATAAAATGATAATAACGTTTTATCATAGAAAGTACTTTCAACCTTACTTGGAGTTGCGCCTAACCCCATGTTGTCATTTCCCATCTGATCGAAAGGGAATCCCATTGCTTCACCCAGCAAATACTCTGTGCTTCTGTAGGATACTTCATGACCTAACAATACATCATAATTGTGTTTCTTTACCTTTTGTTTCCAGGTTAAAGTGTTATAGTTAGTCCAACGTGCATCGCGTTGCATTGTTGTCCGTCCATAAGGTTGTTCGCCATTACGATATGCTTCCTTAGAACCATTCTTGTAGAATATGTCAGTACGGCTATTGGTTGTATTATATGTTCCGGCACTTTTAAAAGTAAGACCTTTGATGATTTGCCAGCTAACAGATGCGTTTCCTGACCACATTTCACCACGTTTATTGTTAGTTACGGATTGGGTTTGCATAACAGGGTTAACCTGTGCCAAACTTTCACCTGTCTCCAACATTTCCGGGTCAATAGCAGAATGCAATAATTCTTCATCGGTCAGTTTATTCCCACCAGTGGGACGTGCGCTAAGAATTTGAGCTAACATATTGAAACGTCCGGAATCTGCTGTTGTTCCTACACCTTTACGATTGGTTAAAGCATAGTTAATAGTAGCATTGAATGATATATTTTTATTGATCTTCTGATCTATGCGGAATTTAGCTGTTGTTTTGTCAAAACCGCTGTTGTTAAAGATGCCGTTTTCTACATAACGAGAAAAAGCTGCATTATATTGTGTGTCATTGCTACCACCTCTAAGAGATATATTATGATCTTGTGACCAAGTCGGGTTGAAAGTTTCTTCCTGCCAGTCTACCCCTTTTACACCTACATAATCTTCTAGCGAATGGTATCTGATAGGTTTTCCGTTGTCGTCAAATTCTTTGTCGGAGATATAGCTGTTTAAAAGGTCACTATTCACTTCACCTTGCAGTTTCACAAATTCGTAGGGAGATAATACATCTAGCATTTTAGATATTTTACGGTAACTTGCAGAACCGTTGTAGCTAATTTGTGGTCTACCACTTTTCCCTGATTTTGTTGTAATCATCACAACTCCATTAGCTGCACGTGCACCATAGATGGCGGAAGATGAAGCGTCTTTGAGCACCTCAACAGATTCAATATCAGAATTTGATATATAATCAATATCGTCCACTTGAAAACCGTCTACAATATAGAGAGGGCTTGAATCACCTGTCAGACTTCCTACACCACGAATATTAATGTTGAATCCCGCACCAGGAGTACCATCTGTAGAGGTGATTTGCACTCCGGCAATTTGTCCGCCTAATGCACCTGCTACAGAACTAGTTTGGAAACCTTCAATATCTTTGGCGGCAACAGAAGCAACAGAACCTGTTAAGTCGCTACGTTTCATCGCGCCGTATCCAACAACTACCACTTCATCCAATGCTTGGTTATCCGGAACCATTTTTATATTAATGGATCCCTGGCCATTGAATTTTAGCTCTTGTGTTTTATAACCAATGTAAGAAATGGTAATGGTAGCTCCTTTTTTTGCTTTTAAAGTAAATTTACCATCAAAGTCCGTAATAGCTCCTGTTGAGGTGCCTTTAGCTTGTATCGTTGCTCCGATAAGAGGTGTATCTGTTTCGTCTACAATGACACCTTTTAAAGTTAATTCTTGAGCATATACGCTGATTGTGAGCATCAGTGCTAAGAGAGTAACCCACCCTCTTATGCTTATTGATTTAATTAGATTGTTTATGTTATACATAATTTCTATTTTTAACGTATTAGTATTTAGAAGTTAGGATCGAACCAGATGATTAGCGGGAATACCTGACTACCTTTCTGAGGATCTATTCCATTTTTATCGAAAGTCATCTGGCCTGTGAATACACCATTAGGATACTCTCCGTCCAAAACCCATTTGTTTGGATTCAATTTGAGGGCGAGTCCATTAGTCGGATCAACATATCCTATAGCATAACTTAATGTGTTTTTATTTTTATCTATATTGCTATAATAGGAAATGGCGTTTCTGGAACCTGTATTAACTCCTCTGCCGGAATCTTCTCCGAATTTAGTCCAAAGTGTATTCAAGAAGTTGGAAGTTTTAGGATCACCATTAGTAAATGTACCGCTAATTGCCGTATAATTGAATGAACGTCTATAGTCTAAAGTGAACGATGATAAAGCTTCCGCATCTATACCTTTAATAGTTGGTTTTTCAGAATAAGTGCTGTTGCCAATTGTTTTTGGATTAACCTGGAATACAAATGGGTTATATAATACATGAACACCGGCTACCACCAAGTCATAATGTATAAATACAGGTACTTCCAGTGAGAATTCAGAATCTTTGTCTTCACCAACAGTGGCTGTTACAAAGAAGAATCCTGAACCGTTTGTGGCTGCTGGCTCTTTTGCGTCTAATCCTGGCCATATAGCATTGGTAAATGAGATCTTACCATTCTCATCTATTTCCAACTTATCACAGTTCCTTCCATTTCTGATGCTCCATCGTACATTTTTTCCTGTGATGTCTGTTGTAGGAGCAGGTATTGTGAATTTACTTAGAATGGTAGTAGCATTAGCAGCTTTGTCTACTGTGATTCTAAATTGGTTGGCGTTGCTTTCAGCATCTACGCCTATATTATTTCCGTAGCGTATAAAACTGAACTTATTCGGATTATTCTTAACCTTCAGGTTGAATGACGCTTCTTTTGAATTTTTAGTATTAGATGCAGTGACTGTAATGATATAGTCTCCGTTTGGTATGGTGTGACCTTTCTTTGCGGATACTACTCCATTTTTGTCAACAGACAACTGTTGTCCTAAATCATCCTTCAATGTGAACGTGATACCATCTCCTTCAAGTCCTTCATCAGGAGTTACTTTTAATGGTGACGATTCATATATTTCTACATTAGCAGGATAGCTAAAGTTTGCTACAGGCACAATTCTGTTGACTACTTTGAGAGTGTATACATTGTTGAATGATACTCCATCTGTAGCATATTTGTTTGCTACTTTTACAGATATAACATATTCCTGACCGATTTCAAAACCGTGATGTTTATCTACTGAAAGTACACCTGTTGTTGGGTCAATCTTAATTTTGTCCGTTGATGGTTCAATGCTTTCAATAGAATAGGCTATGTTTTCCAAAGAGCCTTTCAACATTGGAGTTTCGCTTTTAAAAGACGTTTCCGGTTCTTCTGCTGTTTCAGCTTCTATCAATCCTTCGTTAGGTTCATAAGTCAATCCTAAAGGTTTGGAGGTAACGTTGATAGTTAATGCGTTCTCAAAAATGCCTTCGTCTTCAGACGATGCGCCTGTAGTGAGTTTTAATGCAAGAGTATGTATTCCCGGTGCAATATCACTTCCTCTCACAATCGTTATTTCTCCTGTTTGAGAGATATTGAAGAATGAAGAAATATCACTTTTGGCAATTGCATATTTGGTAATGGATACATGATTTCCATCAGTTTTTACTTGTGCAGTAGGTAATTCTTCCGTGCTTTTTGCGTCTGAAACAATACTGTATTCTATTTGGATCTCATTAGGTTCTACAGTAATACCATCTGGTACAGGTTTCATCATGTTTACTTCTACAATATTCTTATATTCATGATAAGAACCGCCGGCCATACATGAAATGGATATTTTATATGAACCTACCGGGGTGTCCTTTGCGCTGTTGATTTCAATAGCACCGGTTTCTTTATTGATAATAAAATCACTACCCGTATAAGCCTCGCCATTTAATGTGATACCTGTGATTGTAAAATCAGACGGAACGCTTCCTTTGTAAGAAGGTTCTGAAATTATCCCACTCATCGATGGACCTATATCGGTCATGCCCAAATAATAAAGTGCAAAATCTGTAGTGTCAGTGGTATCCTCATCTGAACAGGATGTATAAGTCATAACTAGTACAACTGCCATCAAGACACCTAAAAAATGCGAAATGTCTTTTAGTAATTTAGATTTCATATTATATGATTGTTAGATTTATTTTGAAGAAAGATCGTATACTGTACCTTTGACTGTTACTTGAATAGATACACCTTCCGAATGGAATGTTCCAGCTGTCCCATCTTCATTGTCAGTGAATTTGGCATCAACTTTCAGCTCTTCCCGTTCCGTTGCGCTCTCAAATGGGCAAAGAATTGTGATATAACGGGTTGCACTGATTTCGATAGGGGTAATTTTAGGCTGACGAAGAGTAATTTGGTAGCCTAGACGTATAGGACCATCTTCTTTATCAGTGTTTGTAGATACTATATTGGTCACATCTGTTGAAGATAATGCTTTAGCTGTCAGATCTTGACTCGTTTCTGTAAATGTGGCAGCGAGAATGTTATTACTATCAAAATTGGTATATGCTTGATAATACTTATTGCTGTTTACAGATGTTTGCAGATTCTTGTCGAATACAGAAGGGGTATCTTTATCACTAAGCAGATGGAAGTTTATATTTGTTTTTGTTCCAAGTGTGGAGGCTCCATAACCTTCGTCTACAATAACAAAGAACGTTCTATTATTTACAAAGAAGACGGTTCTACGATGGGTTATGTCATCTGATTGTTGGTTTTCCGTAACTAAAATGTCTACATTGTTTTTAGTTGTTAACTTAATCATTTTCCCTTCCATTACGCCACCTTGTCCGGTTGGCTTAGCAACTCCAATAGTCTTACTCATAATAGTCATAGTATTATGGTTGACAGTCGAAGCATATTTGCTACGGGCAGCTCCTGTGTTATAGGTGAATACACCTGCGTCCGGGAAGAAATTACGTTCTTTGCGATACAAACCGAAAGTTCCATTATCGGGCTGACAATGCCATTGATTGGTCGGATTGTAGTTGTTCTTTAAAATCATCATGGTTGCATCTTTATCCCAACCGTTACGTAGCATGTAATAGCCAGAAGTGCTGTAAGCCTTAGTTGTATATGAAGGTTTACTTCCGCTTTTTCCTTCTGTAGCTACCCATAATAATCCATTATCGTCAGGATACATAGCCGAATACTCCTTTAGTCTATTCAATAACGTACTTTTAGCATACGAAGCTGAACGGGTATCATTGAAATTGTCTATGGTATAATTAGGGTAAATCATATCCATAACAAATTCTGTCGCTTTCTTTAATTTACTAATATAACTAGGAGACAATAAATTTGTCTTGTTATTGGCTTGGGCTATAAGGTATATTTCGCGAAAGTCGCTAATGGCAGCAGTGTGATAGCTGAAATCCAACTCATATTCTACCCCGTCATCATTAAATTGTGTATCTAATGATTCGTTTAAGCCCTGTGTTCCTTCTGTAGCCCATGTGGATGCATTCTTAAATTCTGGCATTAATATACCAGCAGTGGCTACGGCTTGATATTGAGAAATCAAGATATTGCCGCTTTGATAATAATTCAATCGAATACACTCTACCTCTTTTTCAAACGCAACCAGGAAAGTTGAAAGCCATTCTGGTGTGAAATTTGTAGAATGAATGAAATAAGGCATGATGTCTACTTGAGAGAGGACTCTTTCTGCTACCTGCAAGCCTTTCCATTGATAGTCTACATCATTTTCTGAACCACCTGCCGGCGGAAATACTGTTCCGGGAGTGTATGGGAATGTTTCTATCCAGCTGCCATACGCTTCAATCCATGATTGAATGTATTTCTCATCTTTACTAATACGGTATGCTTTTGCTTGAGGAAGCATCCATTGATGACGATGAAGCTGGTATCTGAACTCTTGCTCTTTCTTCTGCTTGTCTTCGTTGGCACTCCAATCTATTTTTTTTGCAGATGCATCGTAGAAAGAATAATATGTTTCTAATTTGGTTGCTTCATCTACACTTTCGGCGAATCCTTTTACATAGAAACGATGCTCAAGCGCTTGATCGGCAATTCGCTGATCTTTTTCAGAAATAGTGGGGTTAATCAAGTTGACGCTAGGGTTATTTACGTCCACTCTTGTTCTATAATACTCTAGTAATTCGTTAGCTGCATAATAGTATTCTCCGCTTTCATAGAATTTTTTCACTTTCTCTAATCCTGGGTAATCGAGGTTAATGATCTCAAATAACTTTGAGTCGACTACTTCATTCGGTTTATTTTCAGGAAGTATTTCTACTCCTGGACTAACTTCACCAGTTAATAAGTCATCATCATCATCTACGCATCCGGTAAAAGCAACGGTTGCGAACATACAAATAAAGAAGATGTTCTTCATACTTTATTAG
>ERZ780157.3064-NODE-3064-length-14556-cov-3.204469_pt1 | contig 14556 bp, 16 predicted proteins | sample MGYA00511169_ERZ780157 | MGnify/ENA primary metagenome ERZ780157 (study PRJEB29588, sample SAMEA1965149) | human gut metagenome | biome: human gut; feature: human-associated habitat; material: faeces | place: Denmark | collected 2008/2010 ... | reverse complement strand
CTTCACCGGCTCGGCGGGCACATCCTTGTTCTCACGCGTCATGTGCGGTTCGGGCAGGTTGTTGTACAGCACCCAGAAAGGCGGATAGAGCTCGGTCAGTACGCCGGGGTTGCCCAGCTTGAAGCCTTCCTGCTTGCCGCGGGCACAGGCCGCCAGGGCCAGGGCCACGGCCCAGGGAGCGTCGGGGGCGTTCCAGCCGCGGGCCTGCAGAGCGGGACGGGACTTGCGCACGGGGCGGCCTTCCTCGTCCTGTTCTTCGGCTTCTTCCATGTCGTCACCGGGCTTCCAGGCCACCAGGCAGCCTTCGGCATCCAGAGCCAGACCGGCAGCGTGCAGGTAGCTTTCCACCACGTTCTCTTCGGCTTCCAGGCCGGCGGGCAGCACGGCACGACCGCCGCGCAGGGCCGTCATGGTGCTCAGGGCCACGGCCAGCGGACGCCAGGAGGCGGGCAGGCCTTCGGGCAGGGCAAAGGCGGCGGGCAGTTCGGCCAGCGGCTTCAGGCTGCGGGCCAGGATCTCGGGGGCCGAGCATTCGACCTTGGCACCGGTCTGGCGCAGCAGGTCCAGACCGGCTTCGGTGCCGGGCCAGGTGGGCCACTGGCCTTCCAGGCGCACTTCACCGCCCAGTGCGGGGGCGAGGCCCATCAGGAACACGGCCAGTTCCGGTTCCACGGGCAGGGTGGGCTCGGAGGGGATGCTCAGGGCGCAGGGCTGGAAGTGGAGCACGTCGCCTTCGCGGCGCACGTCGGCACCGGCAGCGTTCAGCACGGGCAGGATGCGGGCAAAGGCCAGCGCACGCTCGGGCATGGCGGAAAGGTCCAGGGTGATGGCGCGCTCATAGGAAGGCGCGGCCAGCATGATGCCTTCGGCCAGTTCCACCGGGGCATCGGCGGGGAAGACCACCTTGCCGGGCAGCACGCCGGAGCATTCGATGCGCACCGGGAAGCCGTCGGACTTGGGCACCACATGCACCAGACGCGCGCCCATGAGGGGCAGGAAGCGGCGGGTGGCGCTGAGGTCGGCCAGCTTGAGGGCCGCGCCGCCGGTGAACTTGGTACGCGAAGGACGGCCCAGGTAATGGCCCAGGGCCAGATAGAAGTTCCAGGAGCTGTCGCCCACATGCAGCACCTTGTCCGGGGTGCCCAGGGGCGTGCCGGCGGCCACATGCACGGCACCGTCGTCACGGTTGGCATGGGCGCCCAGCTGGTTGAGCAGCTTGACGCAATCCACGACGGGATCGTTCATCAGGGCGGGGGCGATGCGCACGGCCTGGCCGGTGCAGGCGGCCAGCGTGGCCCAGGCCCGGGTCAGGCGACAGGAACGCGGGGCGGGCATGGACAGGCGCACGGGCATGTCGGCGGGGGCAAGATTGAAGGCGGGGCGCTGGGCTTCGCCGTCTTCACCGGGACGGGGCAGGAATTCCACTTCCTGCATCAGGGTGAAGAAACGGCCGCTCAGGCGCGGGTCGCGGCTGACGCGGGAAACGGCGGCTTCCCAGGACTCGCGGATGCTCTTTTCTTCCGCGGGCTCCAGGAAACCCTTGGCATTGTACATGCGCTTGATGAGATTGTGGCGGCGCATGAGCATGCGCAGGATATCGCGGTCGATGTCACAGACGGTCTCGCGCAGGCTGCGGCGCGGACGCTCGGGCTTGCCGTCGGTTCTGGCCTCGAAACGTCCTTCGGGGCGGTCGCTGCGTTTGTCCGGCCTCTGGGCAGGTCGGAATTCGTGGTGCTCGTTCATGCTGGATGCTCCTCTCGACCGCCGGACGGCGCGTCGCTCTATGAATTTGTGGGGGATGCTGTATCCCGAAACGTCCTCACTGGCAAGCCCCCGGAAAAGACTTTTCCGCCCCCATGTGAAAGAGAGTGCAAGCTCCGGCGAGCACTGGAGGGAGCCTCAAAGAGCGTACCGGATGCCTTACGACGTATTTTTGATAAAAAACCAACTATTCCCAATAGATACAATCAACCATTTGATTTTATTGGATAATTGTTTCAACTTTTGCTTCTTTTTCTCATCAAGATCAGGGCGACACCGGAACGTCATAAAAAAGCCGCCCGTCCGGCATGGAAAGCATCGATATATTAACTATTTGAAATTAAATGATTTTACTAAAGCGTTTCATGAGCAGGAACAGGGAGATATTCAGGATAACCGGCTGATAAACATGCCTTTTCCTGGCCCAACACAAATCTTGGACATGGAAGCCGTCCAAAACGCGGAGCATCTTTACACAGCATAAAAATTATGCTAGGAAGAATGTGCAAGGATTATAGTGGATTGTGCCGTTTTCCACCGAGAGTTTCCACGAATTTTTCAAAAGGGGGCTTGACGTGAAGAGGGGTAGCTTGTTACTAAATACACAAGCGCACGACCTGAGCGCTGTTGCCCAGGGTCGTGACCCCAATCAAGACGGCACTCGGGCGGCCCGAGTGGCTGCCCATACGGTCAAAATTGACCTGAAACACTTTAAGAGTTGGAGGATACGTTATGCCTACGTTTGTCGATCCGTCCAAATGCGACGGCTGCAAGGGTGGCGAAAAGACGGCCTGCATGTACATCTGCCCGAACGACCTGATGATCCTCGATCCTCAGGAAATGAAGGCGTACAACCAGGAACCCGACGCCTGCTGGGAATGCTATTCCTGCGTGAAGATCTGCCCCCAGGGCGCCATCACCGCTCGTCCCTACGCCGACTTTGCTCCCATGGGCGGCACCTGTATCCCCATGCGCTCTGCCGACTCCATCATGTGGACCGTGCAGTTCCGCAACGGCAGCGTGAAACGTTTCAAGTTCCCCATCCGTACCACTCCTGAAGGCTCCATCAAGCCCTTCGAAGGCAAACCGGAAGGCGCCAACCTCGACGACGAACTGCTGTTCACCGAAGAAAAGCTGGCCACCCCCATCGAAGTCCTGGGCAAGAAGTTCGAAGTGACTGAAGCCGACAAGGTCTTCACCGCTATGGAACAGGGCCGCTAGAGAGCAGTAACCGCGTAGAGCTTAAGGAGAAATCACTATGCCTATGATTCCCGTCAAGGAAGCGATGAAAGGCGTTGCCATTGCTGAACCTGAAGTGAAGGAACATGACGTCGACCTGCTGATCGTGGGCGGCGGTATGGGTGCCTGCGGTGCCGCTTTCGAAGCCGTGCGCTGGGGCGACAAACACGGTCTGAAAATGATGCTGTGCGATAAGGCCGCCCTCGAGCGCTCCGGCGCCGTGGCCCAGGGCCTGTCCGCCATCAACACCTACCTCGGCAAAAACACCGCCGACGATTACGTCCGCATGGTCCGCACCGACCTTATGGGTCTGGTCCGCGAAGACCTGATCTTCGACGTGGGCCGTCACGTTGACGACTCCGTGCATCTGTTCGAAGAGTGGGGCCTGCCCTGCTGGATCAAGGACGAAAACGGCCACAACATGAACGGCGCCGCCGCCAAGGCCGGCGGGAAGCCTGCGCAACGGCGACGAGCCCGTCCGCTCCGGTCGTTGGCAGATCATGATCAACGGTGAATCCTACAAGTGCATCGTGGCCGAAGCTGCCAAGAATGCCCTGGGTGAAGACCGTATCATGGAGCGTATCTTCATCGTGAAGCTGCTGCTCGACAAGAACACCCCCAACCGCGTCGCTGGTGCCGTGGGCTTCAACCTGCGTGCCAACGAAGTGCACATCTTCAAAGCCAACGCCATCATGGTGGCCGCCGGCGGTGCCGTTAACGTGTACCGTCCCCGTTCCACCGGTGAAGGCATGGGCCGCGCTTGGTACCCCGTGTGGAACGCCGGTTCCACCTACACCATGTGCGCTCAGGTCGGCGCCGAAATGACCATGATGGAAAACCGCTTCGTGCCCGCCCGCTTCAAGGACGGTTACGGCCCTGTGGGCGCCTGGTTCCTGCTGTTCAAGGCTAAAGCCACCAACTGCAAGGGCGAAGACTACTGCGCCACCAACCGCGCCATGCTGAAGCCTTACGAAGATCGCGGCTACGCCAAGGGTCACGTGATCCCCACCTGCCTGCGTAACCACATGATGCTTCGTGAAATGCGCGAAGGCCGCGGCCCCATCTACATGGACACCAAGACCGCTCTGCTGACCACCTTCGCCACCCTGACCGAAGAACAGCAGAAAGACCTCGAGTCCGAAGCTTGGGAAGACTTCCTGGATATGTGCGTTGGTCAGGCCAACCTGTGGGCCGCCACCAACACCGCTCCTGAAGAACGCGGTTCCGAAATCATGCCCACCGAACCTTACCTGCTCGGCTCTCACTCCGGCTGCTGCGGTATCTGGGTTTCCGGTCCCGACGAAGCTTGGGTGCCCGAAGACTACAAGGTTCGCGCTGCCAACGGTAAGGTCTACAACCGCATGACCACCGTGGAAGGCCTGTTCACCTGCGCCGACGGCGTGGGCGCTTCCGGCCACAAGTTCTCCTCCGGTTCCCACGCTGAAGGCCGTATCGCCGGTAAGCAGATGGTGCGCTGGTGCATGGACCACAAGGACTTCAAGCCTGAGTTCAAGGAAACCGCCGAAGAACTGAAGCAGCTGATCTACCGTCCTTACTACAACTACCTGGCCGGCAAGGACGCCTCCACCGACCCCGTGGTGAACCCCAACTACATCACGCCCAAGAACTTCATGATGCGCCTCGTGAAGTGCACCGACGAATACGGCGGCGGCGTGGGGACCTACTACACCACCTCCAAGGCTCTGCTGGACACCGGCTTCTATCTGCTGGGCATGATGGAAGAAGACTCCGCCAAGCTGGCCGCCCGCGACCTGCACGAACTGCTGCGTTGCTGGGAAAACTACCATCGCCTGTGGACCGTGCGCCTGCACATGCAGCACATCGCCTTCCGTGAAGAGTCCCGTTACCCCGGCTTCTACTACCGCGCTGACTTCCTGGGTATCGACGACAGCAAGTGGAAGTGCTTCGTGAACTCTAAGTACGATCCCGCCACCGGCGAAACCAAGATCTTCAAGAAGCCCTACTACCAGATCATCCCTGACTAGTAGGCGGAAGAACATCCCTGGGGTGGCCGCCTAGGCCACCCCATTTTTTTCGGCGCGGCGGGTGTGCGACATGCAAGCTCCCCGCCGCGCCTTGGAATATGCGCCGCGCGGCAGGGCCCTTGGCTCTCAATTGCGCCGCCCGGCAATCCCATACAACCGGGCAGGCGTGCGCGCCGCCCCGCAGAGGGGCCACGGCGCTGCAACGCAGGAGGATATCCAGGATGTCCAACTCCATTCTCGTCGTGGGCGGCGGCTTTGCAGGCCTTACTGCCGCCATCGAAGCGGCGGAACTGGGCCACGATGTGTATATCGTGGAAAAGTCGCCCTACTTGGGCGGCCGTGTGGCCCAGCTCAACAAATATTTCCCCAAACTTTGTCCCCCCTCCTGCGGTCTGGAAATCCAGTTCCAGCGCATCAGGAAGAACCCCCGCATCAAATTCTTCACCATGGCCGAAGTGACCAAGCTGGTCGGCTGTAAGGGTGACTACACCGCCACCGTGAGCATCAAGCCCCGCAAGGTGGCCGCCCACAACGTGGACTTCACCCTCCTCGCTTCCAGCCTGGAAGGCACCGTGCCCAACGAATTCGACTTCGGGCTGTCCCAGCGCAAGGCTCTGTACAAATCCATGCCTTTTGCGTTCCCCAACCGCTTCGTGCTGGACACCGACGCCCTGAGCAAGGCTGACGCCGCCCGCGTCGCCGGCCAGAAGTTCCTGGACCAGAACGAACCCGCCCGCGAGATCGAACTCAATGTGGGCGCCATCGTGGTGGCCACCGGCTGGAAGCCCTACGACGTCACCAACCTGGCCAACCTGGGCGCCGGCAAGGTCAAGAACTGCGTGACCAACATGCAGCTCGAACGCCTGGCCTCCCCCTTCGGCCCCACCGGCGGCAAGATCGTCCGTCCTACCGACGGCCGTCGTCCCAAACGCATCGCTTTCGTGCAGTGCGCCGGTTCCCGTGACCAGAACCACCTGAACTACTGCTCCTACATCTGCTGTATGGCCACTCTCAAGCAGTGCCAGTACATCTGCGAGCAGTACCCCGAGACCCAGATCTCGGTGTTCTACATCGACCTGCGCGCTCCGGGCCGCTACGTGAAGGTTCTGGACAAGGTGAAGGCCGCCCCCAATGTGCGCTTCATCAAGGGCAAGGTGGCCAACGTGGCCCAGGCCGCTGACGACAACGTCACCGTGACCGTTGAAGACGCCATCCGCGGCGAAAAGCTGCATCTGGATTATGACATGGTGGTGCTGGCCACGGGCATGCAGCCCAGCCTGGCCACCGACAGCCTGCCCCTGCCCCTGCCCCTGCCCCGGCTCCGGCTCCCGCACCAGCTCCTGCCCCTAAGGTGGAATTGTAATTGTTCTATGTTTGGTGTATGCCATTGTTGTTTGTTTCACAATACATGACTGGGGGTGTTGAACAAAGAGAAGTGCGTAAAGTACAGGTTGATTAGTGAACGCTCTTCAAGAGATCCTCATCTTCTGCGTTCAGCTCGACAATGTCCCCCAAATTCGACATTCCGGACTGTCCCCTCTTTCTGGCAGCCCCCTTGAGTCCGCGCTTTTCAACTCGACGAATCTTCAAGTAAGAGTTCATGTCTTCGCAAATGCGGCGGTAAAAGAAGTACGACAGGCACAGCATGATGACGTTCCACACCGTCAGCACGATAATGTACCAGCCTAAACGAACTGAAGGGTTGATTCCATTCTAAACGAGAGTTAGAAGCAGCCTGTGAGTAAGAACGCTTACATATCGCAAGATCGCGTCTCCAGTCAATTGGGTCATGGCGCCCTTCCTGTCCCAAATGTGGATATCGAACACGGTGCCCTTAAACTCAATGTACATCATCGCCTCATAGGCAATGGCGGGAGGAAACAGGACGCTGAGGTGTTTCTACGTCAAAAGAAGGACCAATTTCGTACAGTGAGCACAACGCCATTCGATGTGAAAGCGATGTAGATGAACGCGATAGCGACGTAGAGGATGAAGAACACGCTGGTGGGTCTGTACCCCACGCACACTACGATCAACCGAAATCGAGAGAAAAACTGGAAAAGAGTGAGGAGCAGGAAGAGAAGGCGAGAATGAGAATAAGCGAAAAGGAAAGGACTTTGGAGAAGTGAGACTCCGTTGTGTATGAGAAAAGACCGGGAAGCAGAACAATGCCGGGAATGTGGAGAATGAAGGAGAAACGAGAGGGAGGGGAAAGGATATGAAGAAGAGGGAGGGAATTGTCCGGAGATACAGGAAGTCCATGAGGAAGGAGACGATTCGGTAGATGTGAATTGGGCAGAATCGACTGATGTGTTCGTGGATGAATACGGGGAAGTCGTTTGTGTTGAAGATGCTGCTGCTGATGCCAGAGAGGAGGGAGATGGAGCACTGGGGAGGGTGAGACGTGTTACGTGATGTCAGAGCAATTGCGTTCATATTACAATTCACACCACACAACACTCCCGTTCAAATCACATCACTCACAACACTCAGAATACACAATTCACAAAACATCACATCACAACACCTACAATAATCCTAAACAGACTCTCTCGCTTCTCAATGCCCTCTCGACTCATCGGCAACCCATAATACAGCAGTCCCAACACCAAGCCCAATACCACCCCCAACACACAGTGCAGGCGCAACAGCCCATTCCTTCTCATGCAATTCCGCAGCCGCACAGCTGTGTACTTCACACGGTGGTTCTTCGTCACTGTCTCTCGAATCTCGTTGATTCGCTTCGTGAACGGATTCGACGCCGCCGGCGCGTGTCCAGGCGAAAATCCAGGCGATTGAGGCGACGTCGGCAACGAGCGCTGTAACGACTGCACACTACGCCTCACACGCCCGATCGTCACTCACAGTGCGCTTCGCTGAAACGCGGATTCCATCGAGTGGAACATCACCTGATCACCGTACAGCAACTAGTCATGATCATCATGAACCACTGCACACGGTATGGTAGACGCAATCCAAACTACTGTAGTACTCCTGCACCGCGAAAAATGGATCGAACAAAACACGCCTGGCTTCCGTCATATCTCCTTCAAATCACCACTCACAAACACGCCGACCGTAGTACAGGACGCTTCCCTCGTCGGAGAGGACAATAAGTTGATTAGAGTAGTGGCAGAGAAGGGAAATGGGAATGGAGGAATAGACGAGGAATAGAATGCCGGTTTTGCTCATCTCCTGAAGATATGTCATTAACTGATTCGTTAGCCACTCAGGTTATTCGCACGATGGAGTAGTCTGACGGAGAGAAGCCCGTGAATACGTTGTCCAGAAGAATTACGCGACGGTTACACTGGATTTCGAGGGCAATTCTACACTTCACTCGCTCCCTCGCCACTACTGAAGCATGATCTGTTCCTGGTGACTCAGCGAACCAACCAGAGCCTCCCTCTTCGCCTCCAGGTTCAGCGCGTGCAAGACATCGGCCTTCCTGGCGTTTCGTTCGTCGTCGTTTCTATTCATCACTCTCACGCCCTCGTCCCACATCCACAGAGGCATGTTCAACTCGATCGACTGTTCGATCGCCTCCTCCACGCGCACGGACGCGCACAACAACGACTTGTCGTTCACATAACTCACCAGCAGCAGGATCTCCGCCGGCGAGAGCAGGCTGCCTTCGTAGAACAACTGTCCGGTAATCACCTCCTTCGCCGACGACGTGTTCCCATACAGCGTCTGCAGGAACGCGCTTCCTATGAGTCAGGTGGTGACGCAGCACACACCGTGGTTCCCCACCACCGTCACGATGCCGCGACACGTCGCCACGAACCCGAACGCGCTGCGAACGACGTCTTCTGTTTCCTTCGCGGCGAAGTGTGATTGAATGGACAGAACGAAACGCCTCCACCACGACGTGGAGTGCGCGGGAATCGCCTTCTCTCTCTTGTGCACCAGGTCCTTCCAGCAGAAGCACTACCTTCAATGGAGTCCAGAAATACCCACGTTTTCGGCAGTGAGTTGCGCGGGCTGCTCCACCTCGTCGAAGTACTCGTCGATCGCGTACATGTCCGGACTCTGACACAAAATGGCCCTATTTCAGTGATTCCAGAAAAAGAGCAGATTACGAAAACGGCTTCTTCTCGAAGTGCACCGCCTCCTGCTTCTCCTCCTTGTGTCCGTGCGTGAACAGGTAAATCACGATCACGATCACGGGCGAGTTGAACAGAACCAGGTACCACAGGAGCACGAGCGAGGAGCTACGCGGTCACCCGAGCTGGCAACGCTCACTTGTTGGGAGTTTCATCCTTGGGACGACAGACCCCGACGGAGCAGTGGAGAGTTTGGGACTGCGCGCCTCTCTGGGGTGAGGGAAGGAATCGAGGGGTACGTGGGTCCAGACACATCGGCCGTCAGCGTGACAGCCGAAGAGAGTGGGAGCGTCGCCGTGGTAGTGCGAGTCGCCGCGGAAGAGATAGGTGAAGGGATTGGTGAGCTCCTTGTCGAGAAAGAAGGGAATGGAAGCGTTGGGCGTGTGGAGGGAAAAAGCGGTGTTGAGGAAGGTGGTGCAGTTCGACGTGCCGCACAGGATACAGCTGTTGTACCCCGAGAGATAGGCGGAACAGTCGATTCCCGGGAGTAGTTTGCAGGAAGCGTAATCGCATTGCAATGGCGATGTGTGAAGAGAAGGGAAGAACGAGCTCTGCAGAGAGACGTGGATGCTGTCGTTGCTCTTCTGCTCTATGGAAATGAGGGAGGACCCAAAGAGTTCGGAGATGGATCCTGAATCGCCCTCGTCCGCGGAGCACGTGAGATGCAGCTGCTGTGTGTCCGTAAACAATGTGCTGTGGTCGCAGTACTAGAAGTGACGGAACGAACAGGAAGGAACGAATGAATTCGAGCAATCGCCGTCTCCCGAGCACGAGCTACAGTCAATTCCGCTTCCAGTGCTGCAGATGCACTAAGCGTGAACAGAAAGGAGGAGAGCGACATGACTACACTCCGGACTGTATTTGCCGCCCTTCGTACAGGAAAAGTCGGAATAAACGCAACGCGAGGTACACGTTAAGAATCCGTCGGCATATCAACAAGGATATTCCTGAATCGAGCCGTCCGGGAGAAAGCAGCTCTGAAGATCGTTGTTGCTATTGTAGTGTGTCCCTCTTCCTAGCTCCGTGTCGTTCATGTAGGGGCCGTCAAGAGGACACTCGTCCGTGATGAGACTGTCACATGTGTGCTGGAGCCGGTCGCACGTCTCGCGGCAGGGATACACGGAGTAGTTTGCGTTCGTCACACACGGAGGAAACACTTCCATGCAGAAGAAACGGCCGGTCTCTTCTTTGCATTTTCGACTGGCGCGAATGCCTCCCTGACGCAGCCACCTGTCGTACTTGCGCTTTCTAGCACCATGAAGTTAACCGAGAGAAGCATACACGATATCTGTGTCCGCGAGCACAAACGAGCCGTTTTCGCTGAGTACCATCGATTGCACGGTGTAATAGTTGAAAAAGAAGTGACTGCAGCGAAAGAACTCGTGTGTTGTATTCTAGACGTTGAACGCTACCGCTGCATTGACTACGGTGTTTCCACTCCAGTGCGGAATCAGGGAGGTCGCAAGGTCGCATCGGTCACAGTCACCTCTTCCACACAAATAGGCGTTTGAAATGGCAAAGAGAAGGAAGAGAACGCCAAATCGGTAGAAATCCATCCTCCTTGAAGATGACAATGCCAGAAAGTGGAACAAATGAGTCCGAATTACATGCAAGGAGTTGAGCAATGGCAAATATAAGTAATGAGAGGAAAGAAATCGAGAGTTCTCTCTTATGGGATATGTGTTCACTGTGTAGCGCAAATCGATTTGAAAGGGGTAGGAGACATGGAGGGGAGAAAGGAAGAATGGGGAGTCCAAAATGGGGGAGAATGGAAACAGCGGGCGTTTCATCCAATCAGAGTCGCTTCTGGAGGAATCGAGATAAGCCAATTTGGATTCGCGCAGAGGAGAGCTATCTGGAAATTGATCTATTTCGAGCAGATTCCTTTGTGGAAAGCATCCTGTAAAGAGAATGGCAACCCTTCAAGAGAGGCTCGACACTCTTCCTTCGGATGCAGGAGTCCTTGACTTTTCGAGTAGTTGTCGTTGGCGCTATTGACTCTAGACTGGGGATTGACAGATGACGATTTGCTGGTAATCGTGGAAGACATTCCGCGGTTCCACAACATCGTGGTCGTGGATATATCAGACAACAACGTATTCGGAGGAGAGCCGCGTGACCCGTAGTTCTCTTACACTGGACTAAACGCCTTTCTCACATCGCTGAAGGAGATGGACTCTATCCGAGAGATTATTCTATCGTGGTTGGAATCGGCTTCGTTCACCTTTAGGAACAATTGGCTCCTGGAAAACAGCTTAAGCTTCATCCAGAATGTCATGATAGAGCACAGCATCACCACACTGCGGATGTGCAACGTCCAGTCTCCCCTTCTCAAGCGCGTCACGAGTAGACTGAACGAGAATAGCATTCTTCGTTTGTGCGGACTCAAGATATCGTCTATCCAGAACTTGTACCTCGACGACAACAGCATCTCGAATACGGGTTTCCAGTTTCTTCTGACGGTTCTGATCCACAACTCCAATATTCGCAGATTGTGTCTTCAGAACAACGACATCAGCGACTCGGGAGTGGTCTTCTTGGGTGAATTCCTTCGTATATCCGTTGCTCCCGATTTCACGCTGTAGAAAACAACCCCTACGTAGAGTACGTCGATATCCGAAAGAACCCCATCATTGAGGATGCGTCCATTCAATTGCTCCATTCCATGAACGCCGACCACGACCCGCCACGAGTCGACTTCACCCTCCCAGAGTCCATTCTACAGCACTCCGTCATGCATAGTGTGGTGCCCGAAACGCCTCCTCCTGTGTCCCTCTTCGCCCAAGTGAAGTCTTTCAAAGACACGTGCATCGTTCTTCAAATCCTCCACTCTTCTCTGCTGCAGCAGGGGATGTGCGCGTCGTCGTCTCTCCTGATGTGTAGTGATCAGCCCTTCCATATCCCCCAAGAGATGGTGTTCAACCCCAATCTTTCGAGTCATCGTGATTGATGCGGAGAGGGTTGAGGTGTAGAGCGGATCAAAAAGAGGATGACAGAGCAGCCGAGCGTGATGTCGCAGCGCATTCTATCTATTGCCAGTTACATCGATGCACTGACTGATGCATCGACGGATCCGGTGTTCGAGTTGATCACGCGCAACCTCCCACTCGTCAACTCCTTCTTGAGGGCGCCCTCCTTGCTTATCGCGGAATTGCGCACATCGTCAGCGCCTTTTCAATTCACGCTGCCGTCGGAGATCGAGAGTTCGGTGGGAAGAATTCGACGTGCGGGAATCGTCAAAGTGCGATTAGTGAACTTGTTGGAGTCCGTGACGAAAAAGACATCGATTTGTGCAATTCACACAATCAGCATGTTTTCGATCCACAGTACCTTGGTGGTAGCGCCTTGCTGTCCGTGTGACGACTAGAGCCTGTTCCAGCAATATCCCTGGAATAGCACATTACATGAATCGCTCACGAGTTACTTTGAAGCTCTTCTCTCGTGCAATCACCCATCGTTGAACTTCGATGCGGTTGCCAATTCTGGATTAGCGCACTTCGTGATGAAGGAACTGTCGTGGTCCCAACCCGAACAGAACGGGTACCGCGGTTATTTGTTCCGTCTGGCGCTGGCGATTCACCGTGTGTACTCGGCGAACGGAAACCTCTTCTTCAGCTTGTATCAGTGTGACGACGAAAAGTGTTTGAACTCGGGGCTGCAGCATCCGATCACGCGAGGAGCGTGGCTGGTGTTCATGAAGACTTTTGTTTTCACGCAGCTCGATTCGCACGCGATTGCGCCGAACTGACGTATCGACTCGGTGTTGTGAGCTGTCTTTGTTGGTAACAAACACGCCACTGAATCCAAAACAAACTGTCGCTCGGCCTCGTCGAATCGTTCTTCCAGTTCAGCGGAGGAGGAATGAAAGGACGAGTCGCCTCCTTCATCTCCTTCGCGGAAAACACCATCATCGGCCCCTGCTCCTTGCACACGCACCTCTTCCTCGCGAAGAACGCACGCATGCGATACGCGTTCTCGTCCTGTTTTCCATTCACCACGCCACACTCGTACGGGTGTCCGTGGATCCACTGAACAGGTCCCGTCACCACCACCGAGCTGCGGTAACACGACGCTGAGCCAAGAAAGCGGCCGCTCTCCGTGATGGCGTGACTCGCGTAGAACCAGTTGCTGCTCAGCCATCGGAACTTCCACGGGATGTGCCACTTGCGTCTCGCTGTAAACAGAATGGGTGATTGGTCGTCCACTCCTCTCGTCGCCACCATGCGGGCGTACACACTATTCCAGAAGACGCGGCTGGGGCTGCCCCACTTTGAGAGAATGCCTCCGCCGGAAACATGCACGCGTCCCGCCTCGCGATTCGATGCCGCGATGTCCACGTGGGACTCCGAAAAACGACGGAACAGAGAAGAGTAGGAGGTAGAGTAACACGGAAACACGTGCGTATCCACGATGAAACTGTAATTGAAGGGGAGATACGCATTGTAAAGAACGCGCGTGCGCCACTGCTTTCCCGCAGTCTGCAGAACGTCATTGTCGTGAATGGGAATAATAATCGTGAGGTACTCAGCCGTCGCAACCGTTACGTTGCAATTGGTGATGAGAGCGATGTTCGCCTAGGCATGACTCTAGACCCTCACCTTCACGTTTCTGTCCTTCTCCTTGATTGCTTTCGCATTGATTAGCACCTGCTTCATGTAACTGTCCTTATTCCGACAGTGATTTGCACTGTACACATGGAACACAACACCATTCTCTTTCACGGGAGGAAACGGAGTGGCTGAGAGTGTGGACAACTGTCGCACTGGCCAAACAATTCTACGGATGATTCTAAAACGCAAGGGAATCACAAAGGACTGCTCAAACAAGACGCTGGAATAGAGTAGGAAGGATACGACAGAACGGAGGGACAACGAACGGAGGACTTCTGCATTCTCTTCATTTCCGCAATGATAGAGTAAAGCGTCTTGGAACTCACTCCTCCCGTGTGATTCCTCAGCTTGGGAATAGTCGTTGGAGTCAGGTTCTTCGATGATACCACAGTCATTTCCCTCGTTACAGACGAAGAAATGGACACTGGAAGGCGTATGGGAGTAGAGATCGGAGTTACGTTCTTCGATGGTACAACAACGTCTTCCTTCTTCACAGATGGAGAGATAGGCACTGGGAGGCACATTGGAGTCGTGGGAGCAGGCGTCTCAGGAATAAAGGTCCGATTATTCGTGTATTCGACGACTTTGAGCGAAGAACTACCAGATAAACAAGGAACAAGGCATGATACGCCGCGAGTCCTCCCTTCAGGATGGCAGTCCTTGTGTAGAATGTATACAGTGCAATGAATGGAAAAACAAGGAAAACGAGCCACATGCGAGGAGCGCGGATCATTCCATGAAAAGAAGATGTCATTTTCGCGCTCTTTCGGTCGGCTGGGGTCAAAAGGTCGAAAAAATCGTGATACTTTCTCAATGTATGCGTGTCATCCTTGC
>ERZ780157.3045-NODE-3045-length-14600-cov-3.209144_pt1 | contig 14600 bp, 18 predicted proteins | sample MGYA00511169_ERZ780157 | MGnify/ENA primary metagenome ERZ780157 (study PRJEB29588, sample SAMEA1965149) | human gut metagenome | biome: human gut; feature: human-associated habitat; material: faeces | place: Denmark | collected 2008/2010 ... | reverse complement strand
GCCGGTCAGAGATATCGAAGTTTCCAGCCTGCAGGAGAGATTAAAGCGTAACGGCGTTTTGTTTATTTAAGCCTGTACCCTGCAATGGGGGCAAAAGAATACGGAACGCAATACACGGAAAAAGGCGCGTTACAGAGATTACAAAGTCTGCGGCGCGCCTTTTTGATATCTACTCTTGTGTTCGGGGCTTTTGCCTGAACTACGGCCCCAAAATAACCGGCTGAAGCTGCCGGCCTTCCAATGCTGCCCGCAGTGTGGGCAGAATAAGCTCCATGTGTGCGACCAGGGAGGTCGGCTTGTTGTGCGGTGCGTCCTGGCCGAGTGGTACGAAATAGACATTTTTCATGTTCATCAACGCACCGATGTTTTTGGCGTTCGCGCCCAGCGCGTCGTTCGTCGATACGGCGATAATAAGCGGGTTATCGTTTCGCAGACTGGCCTTGGCGGCCATCGTTACGCAGGAATCGGTGACGCCGTTGGCGATTTTCCCCAAAGTATTACCGGTGCAAGGCGCAATAATCAGCGCGTCTAAAATGTTCTTCGGCCCGATCGGTTCGCTGTCCCGAATGGTGTGAATAATCTTGTTGGACGTATAGTCCTCTATCGTCCAGATGAATTCCTCTGCTTTGCCAAACCGCGTGTCAGTCGAATATGCCATTTCGGACATAATCGGCTGAACACGGATGCCTTCGGCTTCCGAAAGTTTTTTGATTTCGGGGACTACCTTGGCAAACGTACAAAAGGAACCAGTGAGAGCAAAACCCACCGTTTTGTTTTCCATATTTATACCCCCAACTCTTCCATGATGTTTAGTATCGTATCTTTTATGATTTTTCCGGCTGTGATCGGCGCGACCTTCCCCGGTGGAGATGTGACGAATTTTCCATATCTTTCAATCGCTTGTCCGTGTTTTTTGCAAATCAATCAATCTGTCTCATAAAACTTTATTTCAATGTCTTTGCCTTCTAAAATAATTTGCCGGATGATATTTTTGGCAACTGCTTTCTTATCGTCCAGTTCAAGGCATTTCCAATGATTTATCACATAATCAATATCGATGCCGGATTCGGTAGAGTGGTTTTTTTGAAGCTGTATCCGGCCAATCGTGTCAATATAAACCTTTTTTTCGTTATGAAGCTGTTCGATGCTGCGGTTTAAGTATTGCGACGTGATCTCGCTGCCTTCCGTCAGCTGACGAATCAGCCTGTCTATTTTTTCATCAATTTGTGCCACTTTGATTTTCAGAGCGTTAATTTCAGGGCGATCCTTTTGAATTTTAATGTCGGGTATTTTTTTCAATCGCTGCAGATAAGCAAGCACCTCACCTTCCACAATTGCTTCCACGCGGCTGACCTCCGGCATGTTACGGGGGTAAGGGCAGCTGTTGTTGCGCCTTCCACGGCAGTACAGATATCGATAAATTTTATTGGGATTGGATTTGTTGGCGTATCGTTTGATGTAACAGGTGTATCCGCATTTGCATTTTATCAGTCCCTGAAGCCATGAGGCCGAGCCGGTTCCCAGGTTGCCGTGGTGGGCTTTGTCTTCCATGACACTTTGTACGGCAAGCCAAGTAGAAGGTTCTATGATCCCTTTATGCAGTCCTATTGTGACATAGTAGTTTTCGAAATTGGAGAATTTACTGCCCTTGCGTTTGGCAAGACTGCCATAGACAAGGCAGCCGTTTTCACCGGCGTAGTCTGCAATCGGATTGTTCATTTGTGCGCCCTTGCTGAGGATATAATTATATACCTCGGCATTTGCCTTGACATATACCGGATTTTTCAGGATACGTGATACCGTGTTTGGGCTCCAACGGTCGCCGCGGGCGGTGTGGATTTTTTCCGCCGTCAGCCATCTGGCGATCTCCGCCAGACTTGCCCCAGCGGCATATGTTTCGTAAACTTGCCTGAGTATTGCGCTTTCCTCTGGTTTTTCTTCAAAAGTGTATGTTTTTTTGCCATTTATGCTTGTTTCAACCTTTGTATAGCCAAACGGCGCATAGCCGCCGAGATAGAATCCTTTTTCACCGCGGGCGTAATAATTATCCTTAATCCGCTTCTGGATGGTTTCGCGCTCCATTTCTGCGAACATCATCAGGATATTTAAAAGCAGCTTACCTACCGAGGTAGAGGTGTCGAAATCCTCCATACATGACACCAATTCCACGTTGTATTTTGCGAACTCCTGCCGCATGGTGAGAAAGTCAATGAGGGAGCGGCTGATACGATCGAGTTTGTAAATAATGATTTTAGTTGCGTGTCCCTTGCGGATTTCCTTCATCATACTTTGAAATTCCGGCCGGTCGGTGGATTTGCCGGAAAAGCCCTTGTCCGCAAAGACCTTCACATCCCCTGAGGTTGTTTTCCGCCGGCATGTTTCAATTTGCGTTTCAATGCTGATACTATCCTTTTTGTCCACCGATTGCCGGGCATAAATAAACTCCAAGCCGTTCACCTCCTTTTTATTTCTCCTGTTTTGTAAACTAATAAAATATATATGCCCCGGCCTTTTGAAACTTGCCGTTAAGTGTGTGCTTTTGTCGAGGCCTGTCCGTTGTTTGCCCAGTTAGAGCGGCATCTGCAGCCTACTGCCAAACTGTGGTACTTTCCGTAGAGTGGTACATTTTGAGTAATTCATTTTTTTGCAGATTCATTACGGTGATTTGGCAAAATAAATATTTATAGCAATGAATTTTACATTTGCATAATTTTTTTGCTTTTGTTTTTCCTATGTGATAAAATAGTAAAAAATGAGCCTTAAAGATGCTATAATGGCTGTGAGTTGAATATGAAGCTTAATTTGAAGGGAAACTTATGATAAACGGCTACAGACAAATGGAAGGGGAGTGAAAACCAATGCAATATGGATGTACGTTGATTGCAGTAACCGACATGGAGCGTTCCAGGCGATTTTACCAGGATGTGCTGGGACGGGAGGTGATTTCGGATTTTGGCGCGAATGTAACCTTGACCGGGAATATTGCACTCCAGACCTGGGAAACATGGAAGGAATTTATCCATGAAAGGAATATATCATTTGGCGGCAATGCCTTTGAACTGTATTTTGAAGAGGATGATATTGACGGTTTTATGGAAAAGCTGAACAGTATGCCAAAGATCGAATTTGTCCATCCCTTGCTGGAGCACTCGTGGGGGCAGCGTGTGGTGCGGTTTTACGATCCTGACCATCATATCATAGAAGTCGGTGAAAATATGGATATTGTGATAAAACGGTTTTTGCAAAGCGGGCTGAGCGTGGAGGAAACTGCAAAACGTATGGATGTGCCTGTGGAATATGTGCAGGCAAAAGCGTAGAAAGGGGTGCTGGTATGACATTGTATGAAACAATTTTTGTAAGGCGTGCGGTGAGAAAATATGACATGACACCGTTGGATGAAAAAACGCTGGGCGAAATCCGTAAATGGATTGATGAAACGCAGCAGCTACCCGGTCAAAACGCAAGATTTGAGATTGTTTCGGCGGATAAAGTGAAAGGCACGGCCGCGCCCCATTACATCATGTGCTATTGCAAGCCCGCCGATGCAGAGTATGCAAATGTTGGCTATGTGATTGAAAAGGCCGATTTGTATATGCAAAGCCTGGGGTTGGGCAGTCTTTGGCTGGGTATGGGTAATCCCAAAGCTAAGCAAGATGATTTTTGCATTATGCTTGCGTTTGGCAAAAGTGACGTGCCGTTCAGAACGGGTGAACAGGAATTTAACCGTCTTCCCGTCTGTGAAATCAGCAACACAGATAATCCGATTGCGCAGGCGGCGCGCTTAGCCCCGTCCGCAATGAATACACAGCCATGGAAGCTGGATTTTGCGGATGGCGGTGTAACGGTACGCTATTTTGGCCGTGGGGTGATGAAAATGATACTGAAAACAAAAATGAATCAGGTGGATATCGGTATTGTGCCCCGCCATATTGTCACTGCTCTGGAGCATGAAGGAAAATCAATACAGTCTGTGACGCCTGTGACAGCTGACAAGAGCCTTGAAATTCAAATCAGGTATGCATAAAAGAATATTTGATAAATAGTTCAAAACAAAAGGAAAGGGAGGTTTTCCTCATGCCCAGGCCAACAACAAAAGCGGAACTGACCGCCGTCGCGAACGAACAGTACAGCAAGCTTTGGAAGCTGATTGACTCCATGTCTGAAGAGGAGCAAACCGCGGCGTTCGTATTTGAGGACAGGGATAAAAACATAAAAGATATATTGGTGCATTTATACGAATGGCACCGGTTATTATTAAACTGGGTGAATCTCAACCAAAATGGCGATACAAAGCCATTTTTGCCAGAACCTTATAACTGGAAAACATACCCGGCCATGAATGTGGAGTTTTGGAAGAAGCACCAGGGTACATTATACGGTAAGGCAAAGACAATGCTGGAAGAAAGCCATAAAAAAGTGATGGATTTAATTGAAACCTTCTCGGATGAGGAGCTGTTTACCAAAAAATATTTTTCCTGGACTGGAACCACTCATTTAGGAAGCTATTGCATTTCTACAACTTCCAGCCATTACGATTGGGCCATGAAAAAGCTTAAAAAACATATCAAAACATACCGGGAGGCAAAGCAATGAGCTTATATGAATATGCTCTATCCACGTCACGGGAGAATTTTTATACGATCACCGAAAAGGTGTGTGAGGCGGTCTCTAAAAGCGGTGTAACAGAGGGGCTGTGTGTGATTTATTGCCCGCATACCACCGCCGGAATCACCATTAATGAAAACGCCGACCCGGATGTGGTGCGGGATATGCTGCTGGGACTTGATAAGGCATACCCTGACCGGACTGAATTCCGACATGCGGAGGGCAACAGCGCGGCGCATTTAAAAGCGTCTGCTGTGGGTTCCAGTGCAACGGTAATCATAAGGGACGGAAAACTGCTGCTTGGCCAATGGCAGGGCATCTACTTTTGTGAATTTGATCCTCCGAGAAACAGAAAATTTTATGTGAACATAATCTGAGGAAGGATTTTCACCATGCTGGAAACTGGATGAATGATATTAAGACCGTGGCGTGAAAAGGATGCAGCGGCGCTATATAAATACGCAAAAGATCCTAAAGTAGGCCCGAATGCGGGATGGCCCATACACACAAGTGTAGAAAACAGCAGGGAGAACTTAAAAGATGTGCTCATGCAGGAGGAATGTTTTGCGGTTGTTTTAAAAGGCGAAACAGAGCCGGTCGGCAGTATCGGGCTACTAATAAAAGCAGAGAACAATTTAGCCATTTCCCTTGCCGAAGGGAAGATCAGCTATTGGATCGGCGTACCATATTGGGGGCAGGGGCTTATTCCGGAAGCAACGCATGAGCTCATGCGCCATGGTTTTTGTGATCTTAAATTAGGGCGTATCTGGTGTGCATATTTTAATGGCAATGAAAAATCGAAACGGGTGCAGGAAAAATGCGGATTCATTTTTCGTCACACAGAATATGAGAAGGAGTTTCCGCGGATAAATGCGGTAAAAACATTGCATGTTACCTGTATCACAAAGGAGCAGTGGGAAGAGAATATGTTGAGACCATGCTATAAACAGCAAACCCGGTAAATACAATCATATCAAAGGAAATGAATATGAGATAATTGACATCGCAAAGCATAGTGAAATATCGGAAGATACGGTGGCTTATCGCGCATTGTATGGAGAGGGAGGCATTTGCGTACGGCGGATATTGGCTGACGATTGAAGTGCGAGAGCAGGCCGTTTTGAACGATGTCAAAAGATTGATCGGGATCAGAATGCGGAAACGGAAATAGATAATGAAGGGAGTTTGAGCTATGTATAACGTAATAGACGAATACATTGCCGGCTTTGAGCCAGAGATACAGGAAAAGCTGAATGAAATCAGGGATATCATTAAGACTGCTGCACCGGACGCGATAGAAAAAATCAGCTGGGGCATGGCTACCTTTCATCAGCATTATAATCTGGTTCACTTTGCCGGACAAAAGTACCATGTGGGTTTTTATCCGGGTGCAAGCGGTGTCGAGAAGTTTTCGGATCGTCTTTCCGCATATAAAACTTCCAAGGGAGCCATACAGTTTCCCTATGAAAAACCGATGCCGCACGAATTGATTACAGAAATTGTAAAATTCCGCATTAACGAGAATATTGAAACTGCAAAAGAAAAAGGCAAAATAAAATGAAGATATTTAAACTGACAAAGGAAAATCTGGCATAGCTTGCACAGGCGGCGTGCCTTTTGTCATCTGCGTTCCCGCACTGCTATGAAAACGCCGCAGAGGTAGAAATCGACAATTGTCTGGATGAGGAAAGGATTGCGTTTTACACCAATGAAAGTAACCTTTTAAGGAATAACGGAGGGATGGTAATCTTGCAAAAAGGTGCGGCGGTATTTACAAACGGCGTCTCCTCGAAAGGTTGTGAATCTATGCTGGAGGTTGTATTTGGGGATAGTGCCAGGGGCGCTGTGAAAATGGCAAAAAATTTTAAGCCAAATAATATGGGTGCTTCATCCATCGGGATCATTGGCGGAGAAGCATTGTCCAAGGTCAAATTTAAGAAAGAACGAAAAGAGTTTCAGAAAAAGATACAAGAACAGGAATCGAAAGGTCAGGCATTGGGCGGCAACTCACAAGACGTTGTGAGCATAGGATTTGCCTTAGACATCGGTGATATTTCCGATGAGATTGACAGCGAACAGCGTAAAAAAGAATTTGTCAGGGTTTACGGCAGGGGGTCCTTTTGTGAAACAGAGATAGAAGATTATTTTCGCTCCATACGGGAGGATTTTGAAAAATTGCTTACCGCCGCTAAAAACCGGCAACCCATTCGTATCTGGAAGAGTCATGCGCCATTCTCCGCCTGCGGCTTTGCATTTGTTTGCAATGCTTTAAAAGACATTGATTGTGAAATAAGTGTGGTCGAATTTCCTGACTATGTGCGCAATCCCTTTCATGAATCAGTTTTTTGCACGGACTGGGCGGAAATTCATCCCGGGCAGTTTTATAAATTTTTAACACATGAACGTGAAATTTCTGACATAGAAAAACAGGAGCAGAGCCAGCTCTGGGTTAACCTGAAGACGGAAAATGCTCCGTTGAGAGCAGTGGTAAACGGCAGACTGATTTCTGTTCCCGAAGAATTTTATGATCCTATTATAATGAAAAACATTCCCGATAGCGAGTTTCTATTGGCTCAGCTGATCGGAACTATTTTGGCCAAATACCCGTTAGGTGTCGGCGATGGCTGGTATGCTCTGCGCATTAATCAGATGATTGCGCAAGGCCGATTGGAAATAATCGGGGATACAGACCCATCCCACCCATATGGGAAACATTTAAAAAAAATAACAAAGGAGCGTTAGAATTATGACTTTTATCTGTTACCCCAAATGCACAACCTGCCAAAAGGCACAAAAATGGCTGGATAGCCATACTATAAAATATGATCTGCGTGACATCAAGCAAAACAATCCTGCCTATGAAGAACTGAAAGGGTGGTATATTACAAGCGGCTTGCCTGTCAAGAGATTCTTCAACACCAGCGGGCTGTTATATAAATCCTTGGGCTTAAAGGACAAGCTGCCCAATATGACTGAGGAGGAGTGCTTAAAACTGCTTGCCACAGACGGTATGCTGGTAAAACGTCCACTTTTGGTTGACGACGATTTTGTGCTGGTAGGATTTAAAGAAGCGGAATGGGAAAGTAAGGTGCTGTGATGCGGACGGAACAGGAGATGATGGATTTGATTCTTGGCGTTGCCAAAGCGGATGAGCGTATCCGCGCGGTCTTGCTGGTGGGTTCACGGGCCAATCCAAACGCGCCAAAGGATATGTATCAGGATTATGATATTACTTATTTTGTAAAAAGCGTTGCGCCCTTCTATAACAATCCTGAATGGGTCGAAGCGCATTTCGGCAGGCCGCTTATCATGCAGATGCCGGAAATCATGCGTAATCCCATGGGGGATGGACACTTTACATATCTTATGATTTTTCCGGATGGTAACCGTGTTGATTTAAGCATTGAATCCGTGTCCTATATCCATAACGGAGAACCCGCGATTGCCTTGCTTGATAAAGACGGCTTCCTGCCGTCATTGCCGCCGTCAAGCGATCAATATTGGTATATCACGCCGCCAACCGAACTTGATTATACATCCTGCTGCAACAATTTTTGGTGGTGTCTGAACAATATGGCGAAAGGCATTATGCGGGACGAATTGCCTTATGTCATGCATATGCTGAACAGTGATGTGCGGGACGAATTGCATGATATGATAAACTGGTATATTGGCGTGCAGCAGGGGTTTCAGCTTTCCACGGGTAAAGCGGGTAAGTATTTCAAAAAATATCTGGCGGATGAGTTATATAGACAATACGTGAAAACTTATCCGGGCAGTGACTATCAGGAAATATGGAATGCTGTTTTTGTTATGTGCGATTTGTTCCATACCCTCGCCCTCCCCGTTGCAGGGCATTTTGGATTTACCTATAAGCAGTGTGAGGAAAACGGCATGAGGGAATACTTGAGTAAAGTGAATGAAAAAGCCTATTAAATGTGGTGTTTCTATATTTTTAAGACAATGAAAGGGGGATCATATGGAGGCAAACCAATACTTGATTGATCATTACAGCAATTACGACGAGGATAGCCGGCTGGTGTCTAAGCATGGTTCGGTTGAGTTCCTTACTACTATGCGTTACATTGAAAAGTATATAAGACCTGGTGACCGCGTACTTGAAGTTGGTGCTGGAACCGGGCGGTATTCCCATGCGCTGGCGCGTCAGGGATATGCTGTTGACGCAGTAGAATTGGTCGGACATAATATAGAGATTTTCCATCAAAATACCCGGCCAGATGAAACTATAACCATTACACAGGGCAATGCGATGGATCTATCTGTCTTTTCAGATAATCAATATAATATTACACTGCTGTTAGGTCCACTGTACCATCTTTACAGGACAGAAGATAAACGGCAAGCTCTGCGCGAGGCAATCCGTGTGACGAAACAGGGAGGTGTGGTTTTTGCCGCGTATGTCATATCTGACGGTTGCCTGCTTGACGAAGGGTTCAAACGCGGTAATATCAGTGTTGCCGAATACATTGAAAAAGGAATGATTGATCCTGAAACGTTTGTTGCCAGGTCTCAGCCAAAGGATTTGTTTGAACTTGTCCGTAAAGAAGACATTGATGCTCTGATGTCTGTATTCCCTGTATCTCGACTGCATTATGTAGCATCAGACGGTTGCGCCCTGTTTATGCGCGAAGCGGTGGATGCTATGGATGATGAAACCTTTGAACTATATTTGAAATATCACTTTGCTACATGTGAGCGCGAAGATATGCTGGGCATTACAAGTCATTCGATTGATATTTTTAGAAAATAAAAACAATCCGCAGCATAAAAGTACAAACATTGTTTTAAGCATAGCATTACGGTTAAATACAGTAAAATGCTGCACGATTATCATAGATCAATTACCGAACAGAGTACACTCCACATAGATGGGAATTTTCGGCGCAGGGATCGCTGTCTGGATTTTGAGCATTTTTGGTATTATTTTATGTATCACATACAACATCATATATACGATACCGAATAACTTTGCCCAGGTCGGCCGGGCGCATTTCCACCTGATAGCCAATTTTGCCTGCGCTGAACAGAATGGTTTCAAACTGCTCTGCGCTCGTATCAAGGGTTGTGACGAACTGTTTTTTCATGCCGATGGGTGAACAGCCTCCATGGATATATCCGGTGAGCGGAAGCAAATCCTTGGATTTTAACATCTCAATTGCCTTTTCCTTAACGCACGAGGCGGCCTTTTTCAGGTCAAGCTCCTTGTTTACCGGGATAATAAAGATATAATATTGCTTTGATTTGCCTACTGTTACCAGTGTTTTAAATACTTGATCTGGGTTTTTATGTAATACCTTCGCCACCTCTATTCCGCTGATCGCGTCGGTATCCCTATAGCAGTGGCTGGTGTAGGGTACCTTCGCCTTATCCAAAAGGCGCATTACATTTGTTTTTTCCATACTCATCAACCTTTATAATCATAATACAGTATTCTATCATAGAACTAACTGTTACTGAGCACTTCGCTTTCTCCGAAATGAAAAGATTTATGACGGCAAAACCTATCCTGTTGAAAGCCAGGTTGCTTACATTATACCATAAATATAGATTTTACAAAGCAACTCCCTTTTCTTTGAATCAAATATCTATATCGGCAGACACGTTCCTGACGAAAAGCGAGTTGCCTACATTATATCATCTATTTTATCATTGGACGCAGGAGGACGGAAAGCTCCTGTGCGCACTGCTGCGGCGTTTTACCATCTGTTATGTAGCAGATATCACAATCCTCATAAAACGCACGCCGTGACGCAAACAACGCCGCAAGTTCCTCCCGTGATTTCCCGCTTCCAAGCGGGCGGGAAGCGTCCTGTGAGATACGCTTGATGCATTCACTCAGATGCAGTTGTAAATATATGGATATTCCTTTTTCATGGAAATTTTGCCGGTTACGCTCTGACATAACCGCGCCGCCACCTGTAGCAAGTACAATACCGCCTGTATGAGACTGCACACTATCGGCAGGCTGCGAAGTAGCCGATGTGCAATTGGCAGGCTGTGAAGCAACTGGTGCGCAATCAGGAAGCTGCGAAGTAGCCAGTACGCAATCAGGGGGCTGTGAAGTGGCCGATGTGAAATTGGTGATTTGTTTGGTAGTCGGCGTACTATCAGCGACGAGTGCTTCGACAAATTTGGCGTCGCACAGAAGCTTTTCGATCTGTTCCTCCTCCAGCCTTCGAAAATATGGCTCTCCACAGGCTTGGAAAATGGCAGGAATTTCCATACCTGCCGCTTTTTCGATCTCATGGTCAGCATCCACAAACGGCAGATGCAGGGCCGCGGCAAGCAAACGGCCCACCGTCGTTTTGCCGCAGCCCATAAATCCTGTCAGGATGATATTTTTCGGAAAGCCGGTACATCCTTTGCCTTGCCGCCTCATAACGCTTTTACAAATTCTTCGCCGGTCTGCTTCGCTTTTACCAGATCATCCTCAGTCGGCTTGAAGTTAACCCGCATCCCCTCGCCGTACAGTTTGAGGCCAAGCGTCTCGATCCGCTTGGATACGGTCGCAACCGCCTCCCCGCTCCAGCCGTAGGAACCGAACACAAAGCACAGCTTACCACGATTGGAGATGGCATCGATGGTATTGCACAGATTCATCACCGGCGCAAGTGCATCACGGTTGATGGTGGGAGAACCCAGCATAATACCGTCCGCCTCATGCAGCGCGGCGGAGGTTGCCCCCATATCCTTTTTAATGATGTCCACCAGCTCTACCTCGGCCCCCGCGCTCTGTGCGCCCTCTGCTAATGCTTCCGCTAATTTTCGGGTATAGCCATAGGCACTCACATAGGCGATCAGTACCTTTTTCGGATGGTTTTCATCATTCCAGCCACGGCTCCACTCGTCATACTTCGCCATAGAATCCGCAATCCTCTCCCGCAGGACAGGGCCATGGCTCGGACAAACGGTATCGAAATCAAGCTCCTTCAGCTTGGCAAGGCCGTCCATCACATGTTTTTTAAACGGCCCAAAGATGGCTCTATAATAATACTCAAACGCCTCTTCATACTCCTCCGGATAGGTGATATGCTCATCGATCATACGGGTCTCACAGTAATGCGCCCCCAGAAAATCACAGGTGAACACAAGCTTGTCAGACTCCAGATAGGTAAACATCGAATCCGGCCAATGCAGGAAAGGCGCAATAATGAATTGGAGTACACGCCCGCCGCCAATGTCAAGCGTGTCACCATCCTTGACGACGATGGATTCAAAATTGGTATTGGAAATCCCCTTCAAATACATGCTTGCCGGTTTGGACGACACCACCTGGATGGAAGGGTTCATCTCCAGCAGTTTATACAGGCTGCCAGAATGGTCAGGCTCGGTATGGTTCATGACGATGTAGTCGATTTTCTCAACCGGCGTCACTTGCAGGATATTCTCCAGGTATTCTTCAAAATACTTCTCATGCGCGGTATCGATCAGGACAGTTTTTTCCCCTTTGACGATATAGGAATTATAGCTCGTGCCATAATCGGTGCGCATGATGATATCGAACACCCGCAGGTTCGGGTTCAATACGCCAACACTATAAATCTCGTCTTTTATCTTGATTACTCCCATTGTAAATTTCCTCCTATATAGTAAAAATTTATAAATCATTGACCGAGGTTGTTAAGGGGCAAGGCCCCCTACGTAAAATGATATGGGCAAGGCAGGCATGAACCGCCGCCCATTCCTTACGGATTTGCGAGTGCCGGATAGAGTAGCCGACACGAGGTGCGAACGAACAAATCCGAAATTTGTTGAAAAACAAAGTTTTTCAACGGGTTATAATAGAATACTCCCCATACAAAACTGTATGAGGAGTATGCGTTAACTAAATCTTCTCAAAAGAATCTTTGCCTACTCCGCAAACTGGGCACACCCAATCCTCCGGAAGATCCTCAAAAGGCGTTCCCGCCGGAATACCGCCGTCCTCATCGCCTTTGGCCGGATCATAGACATAACCACACGCCATGCATTCATACTTATCCATTCGACAACACACCCTTTCTTTTTTAATATCCCTATTATATACAACTTTCGCCCAAATTACTATACCCAAATGTAAATTTTTATTGAAAAATTTTATTAAAACAGAATAAGACACACTTAACCACGGTTTCACATAAAATAAACGTGAACGAAGATATAGGAAATGGAGGTATCCTTTTATGAATAAAACGGTCTTCGCAGTCATCGGCGGCGACCTGCGCCAAACGGCCGTTGCCAACGCCCTTGCTGACGACGGGTATGTCGTACGGGCGTTTGCGTTGGAGGATGGGTTCCCATTATCGGACAAAATCATCCCTTGCAGCAGTCTCTACGACGCAGTACTCGACAGCCACGCGGTCGTTTTGCCCCTTCCGGTATCCAACGACGACCGGACCATCAACGCCCGGAATGAAACGATTTCTTTTTCTGAATTGTTTGCATATAACAGGCCATTGTACATAGGCGGAAAACTTTGTGAAAACTTTTACAATGTCGCAAATGAAATGAACTGCCAATGTATTGACTACCTCAACCGTGAGGAATTGAGCATTTTAAATGCCATCCCCACATCCGAAGGCGCTATCCAGATTATGATGGAGGAACTGCCGATCACCCTGCACGATTCTAACTGCCTGGTGCTTGGCTTCGGCAGAATCGCCAAGGTCTTGGCCCACATGCTCACAGGACTGGGAGCACATGTCTCCTGCTGCGCCCGTAAGCACTCCGACCTCGCATGGATCAGCACGCTGGGGTACCGGCCAATGCATATTTTGGAGTTGCCGGAAAACGTCAGGGATTTTGATGTAATCCTCAACACCATTCCTGCGCAGGTACTAACAAGGGAAGTACTGGATAAAACCAAGACGGATGTTTTGGTGATCGACCTCGCCTCAAAGCCGGGCGGCGTCGATTTTGAAGCTGCCAGGGAATTGAATATCAAAACGATATGGGCACTTTCCCTGCCGGGGAAGGTGATGAGATGACAAATCACAAATTTGGTTGGACAATTTATATCAACATGGAGCGATGCATATAGTTGGCATAGAGGGAGGAGTGGATTGATGGAAAAACTGGTTCGGGAATACGAAATGAACGGGTTTCACGTGAAGATATTTGCTCCCGAGGCAACGATAAATGAAAAATCTGCCAAACGAGTGGAGATTCGGGAAAAGGTACTGTGTGCGCTGGGAGGAAAAAAACAGGAACTTAAACGTACAGGAAAATTTACAAGTAACCTTTGATTATGATATAATGTAGGCAACTTCGGTTTCTACAAGAAAAATATTTGCCGGTTTGGATTTTTATTCAGGGAAAGCGGAGTTGCTTTGTAAAATCTATATTTATGATAGAATGTAAGCAACTCGCTTTTCGTCAGGAACGTGTCTGCCGATATAGATATTTGATTCAGAGGAAAGGGAGTTGCTTTGTAAAATCTATATTTATGATATAATGTAGGCAGCTTCAGTTTCTACAAGAAAGATATTTGCCGGTTTGGATTTTTATTCAGGGAAAGCGGAGTTGCTCAGTAATAGTAAATTCGATATAATAGAGGAGAAACGATATGGCAATCAAATTTGGCCCCGCCGGAAATGCAGAGAGTTTTTTTGAACAGGGCAACAAATCCTCCCTCCAGGCGCCGGAATGGATCGCTAAAATGGGATTGGACGCCTATGAATACCAGTGTGGGCGAGGGGTGAAGATATCGGACGATAGTGCCCAAAAGCTGGGGGAGGAGGCCGCGAGGTGCGGCATATCCCTCAGTATCCATGCGCCCTACTATATCAACATTGCCACGCCAGAGGCGGAAAAGCAGGACAACAGCGTGCGTTATGTCCTGCAATCCGCCCATGCTGCCAAAATGATGGGGGCGGAGCGGATTGTGGTGCATATGGGCGCGGCGGGTAAACAGACCCGCGCTGTGGGCATCGACCTTTCCAAACGCCTGGTGCATCGAATGTTAAAGGAAATGCGTGAAGACGGCTACGGCGGCG
>ERZ780157.3042-NODE-3042-length-14629-cov-4.058460_pt1 | contig 14629 bp, 23 predicted proteins | sample MGYA00511169_ERZ780157 | MGnify/ENA primary metagenome ERZ780157 (study PRJEB29588, sample SAMEA1965149) | human gut metagenome | biome: human gut; feature: human-associated habitat; material: faeces | place: Denmark | collected 2008/2010 ... | reverse complement strand
GATGTTGTTGGGAGTGGATGTTGGTGTTGTGTATGTGAAGTGTGTGTTGTGTGATGGGGAGAGTGTGAGTGTTGTTTGTGATGAACATGGAAATCGGCTCTTCTCACATTATTCGCTTTCTTTTGAAAACACAGATTACTATTACAGCATTATCGTCTGCTTCTTGAGTGGTGTCTGTGATGATGACTTCCATCTCTTTCTCTCTCCCTTCTCTTTCGGTCCAACTTCTCCTTCAACTCCTTCATGTACTCCGCGTACCACTCCCGTCTCTCCTCCTCCGTCTTCACCGCCTCCCATCGCTTCTTGCTCCGCAGCTGCGGCTTCACCTCGTCAAACTTGTACTCCAGGTGCTCAGGGTAGTACAAGTACTCGCTCAGCAGTCGCTTGAACTCTCTCTTCTCGGGAGGCACCGCCTTCCTCGCGTCCTCCTTCACCACCTATTTCTCACTCACCTCCACTTCCACCACTCTCGAAACCGTTCGCTTGAACGCCTGCACCGCCACCGCGCGGCGCGTCGTCAACAGAGAGTTCCACCTCGTGTAGCAGCCCTTCTCCTTCTCGCTGGCGGCACACGCCTGCTCGAGCAGCTTCGTGAACTCCTCGATGGTGAGATTCTCCGTCAGCGGAATGCTCTTCGACCGAATCACCTCCGTCAGCTCCTAGCACTCACCACACTCGCGCAAGCGTACCTTGACCTCGTTGTGAATCTGCTCGTCCACGCGGTCGCGGTAGTCTTTCACCCACTTCAGCAGACAGTAGTCGTCCACCATCTTGTCCTTCATCGCCTCCTCCTTCAGCACCACGTTCTTCACCTCCTCGTCTCTACACGTCACACGCCGCCTCCGCGCGCACTTCATGTGACTGTCCATCTTCTCCTCCGCCAGCAGGCGCTCCAGAATCTCGGTCGTCAGCTTCTTCACCTCCACCTCCTGCTCGCGACGCTTCTTCTCGTTCTTCTCGTGAATACGGTCCACGTAGTCGTAGAACAGGTCGCGCTGCGACTTCTCCGAAATCAGCTGCTTTTCAATCACCCCCACATCCCCCACTTTTCCCGTGTACTGCTTCTTCACCTCCTCCTGCATGTCCGTCCATTTGCTCTTCTCCGTCAGTCCCATTCTGTCCAGAATCTTGTTGTACGCCTCCAGCTCCTGCTTGTACGCCTGTCTCTCCGCCTACGCCTCAACCCTCCCCACAGCACGCACCTCGCGCTCCTTCTGCTGCTTCTCCTGGATGAACTGACGCACCTCGCGCTCGCGCTCGCCTCTCTCCAGCGCGTTCCAGCGCTCGTCGTTCTTGAGCAGCGCCTCGATCTCGCTGTAGGTGCTCTTGACCGTGAGGGTCGTCGCCTCCGTCAGCATCTGGTGGAACTTCTCGCGGCTCTCCACCATCTTGCGCAGCTTCGCGTCGCGCTGCTCCTTGCTCATGCGGCTGATGAACTCGCTGAAGATCTGCTTGCGCTGTCCCGCGGTTCGGATCGCCTGCGCGTCACGCACCACTCCATCAGCTACCGTGTACCGAATGTCCTTCATCAGCTGCGGCGCCGCCTCCTTCCACGACATCGACGGGCGCGTGATCACCTCCTTCAACAGCGACTCGAACGCCGTGCGCGCCTCCGCCTCCGTGGTCCAGGTGACGGTCGCAGCGACGGGCGTGGGCGCAGGCGCCTCCTTCTCGGGCGAGGGCGCTTCCTTCACCGCGGGAGCTGCGCGCACGGGCGAGGTGACGACAGGCGAGGACTGGATGGTGGCGATGAAGGGCGAGTTGCCGATGGCTTGCGGCGTGAAGGAGGGCGTGTCGGGAACTAGGCGTCAGTCGCGCTGAACAATACGCACTCTGCGACTGTAGCTCCGACAGCTTCGACTTGTAGCGCTTCAGCTCCTCCGGCTCCTCCCACACGCTCACCTGCGTGATGGAGTTGTTCCAGTACACGCGACCGTCCGACGTCTTGAACTCCTTCCACGGGCACGGCTACACCTCAGAGGGGAGCACAAGGCATACCGCTAACGCACGCTCCGCCTCACTCTTCAATTCATCTGGTTTGTCGTAGGTAGTGGCGCGAGTTCGCTGGTTGTAGTAGTACTCCACGCCCTCGGGAGTCTTGAACACGCTCCAGTCGGAGGCACTTCCAGCCGACTTCGATGAACCAGAAAACGACAATTGCACTCTAGATGACTGTCCAGAGGATCGAGGACGGTTCATCGAGTTATTGTTTTGATTGTTAAACTTCTATTCATGAGGAAAGCGACATGGGAAGCACATTATTCCCGCCAGGATACTGTTTCTTTCCATTTTGTTTCTTACTACTCTGGCTGGAATGTGAGTCAATTGTCTGAGTGCGCTTTACCGAAGTTTTCCCCGAAGATCGAACAGGCTGAACAGAGGGCATCATTTTTAATGCATTCATGATGTTATTTGCTTCTGAACTGCTAGCAATATAAACGAAATGCAGAGCAAACTACCCTGTTGAACGGGACTCCGAACCGCTGTTTCGCGTGCTACTGCCACTGCTTGCATCTCTAGAATTGTAAGAAGAACGGCTCTCGTCTTTCTTCGGCGCCTCTGTCGTATTGGAAGTCTACGATGTCAGAAAGGCGGAACCACTCAAAACTACACTGGTGGACTGAGACGCCCCATCCGTCATCCATGCAGGCAAAATTGACGATTTTCCTCTTCCAAACATTTCAAAAAGTGATGGTGAAGTTGTGGAGTAAATAGGGACTATTTGTGGCGGAGGGTGATTTCAAGAAGGAGAGCAAATTGAACAACCAACGACAAATCAAGAATTCTACTATTCCCAATCTCCAACAAACATCCGAAAAGACAACTCTCATTCCTCATCCTTCACAGAGAAACGTTTCCTCTCCACCTCGACATCTACACTTCACTCCAATGCTCCGATACTACTCTCGTCAAACACATACACAACGCACTGCAATCCGCTGAACTGATCGGCTGTGGTATTCACCAGCAATCGTTTTCCGTTCAGATCATTGTCAAACGTCACTCTACACATAATCCGAAGCCAATGCCCAAACTCGCCACATTTCACGCTCTTTCCCTCAAAATCGCACACAATACTCATATCCTTGACACTTCCATCACTTTCTACTCTTCCCTCCTATTCATCAATCCCAATCCACAATCACACAATAATCTTCTTGAAAGGCACCACAGAACCCTTCGCACACACAACCTGTTTCCATTCGCCCACACACACGCTCACATCACATGATAACCCCTGCAATTTCGGAAGCACCTTGCGTACTACACGTAACTCCATCCCACTCACAACCACAGTGTGCCTTCCCACGCATCGCCGCGTGACGAGCCGCTCCCTCGGCGATCACCTCCTGAGGCTGAGAGGGAACCAACAATCGGTCGTTGGAGAGCGATCGCAGCGCGTCCTGCACGCACGGCATCTTCGCACTATTCCTCACTCCATTCCGCAATCCTCACCTGCCCCCAACGACCACCATTCTTTCGATGGACGTCATATCCACATGGTTGGCAGCGATGAAGTCCTTCACCTCAGCGACGAGTCTACGCCTCACACATCCTCGCTGAGAGCACTTGCTGACAACGGCGTGGGAGTACATCTCCAGTCGCGCGCGCGTCACATTCATCATGAAATCCATGCCGTCGAAGAGCGACTCCACAACGATCTACCCCTCACTCCTCCTCCACGCCGCTACCGCAGAGCTCATCGTGCTGGACAGTCGCTCCTTGCACAGCACGACCTCGTCGCGCAGCTTCCGCACCACCTTCTTCGACTCTGCCGCCTCGTTGCCCAGTTTGCGGCACGCCTCCTCTGTTGCGTGAGTCATCACGGCAATGCACACTCAACACGTAGTTCAGCAGACACTCGTTCACCTCCTCGCCGACACGCACCGTCAACCTCTTCACAGCCAGCGTCTTGTAGAATCCGTTCTGAGAATAAATGAAGTAATACATGCAAACTGTGAATGAAATCAAAGCAGCAGAGGCGGTATTCGACGGAACGTCCACAACCGCGAAATAGCGCTCAGTTTCAGCCTCCTTTCCATCTGCCTCGGAAGACGGAAGAAGCGTTGATTCCAACGCAGTAATGCAGCTCAAATGAGAAGGCAGGTAGGAAACGCTAGGAAGTTCTATTCCTTACAAGCGATAATGACAAGTACTTGCCAACTCCGCACAGTGCAAAACGAAATCACGATTCTCACTCGACATATCAGAGGGAACTACGACTAATCACACAAATCGACTCTCACGCGAAATGACAGTCATGGTGGGCTCACAGTGACCCGTGAGAGTCGCCAGACTATACAAGCGACTGAAGCACTCCATGAAAACACGCTCCAGACTAATACGTTCGACTTTATCGGAATACGGGACGCAAAAGACAGGAAGATCCCCTTCCATTTCCACCGTCTAGACTCAAAACAAGAAACAAGACAAACAACTCCAGCGTTACAATTTGGATTACAACGACGATCAGAGAGATACTGCAACGGATGCATGATAACGTTATTGGGGAAGGGTCTAGTAAGAGCGGCAGCGGAAGAACCAATGATAATTTCATCCTCCTTAAAGCATATGGCAGCGTCCAGTCTAAAAGTGAAACAGCAGGATATACGAATACACTCGATTTCCATGTTCATCACAAACAACACTCACACTCTCACCATCACACAACACACACTTCATATACACAACACCAACATCCACTCCCAACAACATCTACAACAAACAACACACTCACAAGAAATAGTCTGGAGGAGGCTTCTTCGACGGAATCGCGCGAGCATTCGCTTCCGCTGCCTCGAATATCTAACACATCACACACTACTACACACTTCCACCTTGAACTCATATCTCAAGTTCTCGTCAACTTCCATTATCGACGCCACGTTCCCACAACGATAACAGTAGTTCGGAGCCGACCACACTGCCACCAACTCCTTATCGAACATGAACTTGTATCCCTCCATCACCAACTGGTGCGAACGACACAACAACTCCAAATTGTTCGTCTTGTTGAACTAACTATCAACAATCAAACACTCACTCACCTCCTTCACGCGGTCACCTCCAAACACGAAACCACAACCTCGAGGATTTATACCCCATCCACTCAACTCCTCCTCGGGGTCTGACCACAACAAATCACACATACCACCCTCGTGAGGCAACTCCATCTTACGGTCCATCAATCGAACATCGTCCAAACTACTCACTGACGGAGACAACCCTCCATGGACACACAGGAAACGACCATCCACCAACGCTCCCAAACTCAAATAGTCAAATACGTCTGTACAAAAACGCCACACGTTTATAGACCCGAACTTACGAAGACACTCGTCGTAAAATCCATACACTTGACTTATCTGACGAGACTCGTGATTTCCACGCAATAACGTTATACGATCTGGATACGCAACCTTCAAACACAACAACAACAACCACGTCTCAACACTGTAGTAACCACGATCAACATAGTCACCCATAAACAAGTAGTGGGTACTCGGACAATCACCTCCTATCTCGAATAACTTACGCAAATCGTAAAATTGACCATGAATGTCGCCACAAATCTATACACTCAACACTCACACTCATCATCACTGTCACTGGACTATGCACATTCTCAATATTACCCTCCTCTATCAATATCTCCCGAGCTCGATCACACACTTCTTTCACCTCACTCTCACTCAATAACTCACAACGACGCAACTACACATCAACACATCCACAACAACATCACGCGCTCTATATAACCACTCACACTACTCTCTACACTCATTCTTTTAACAACACCAAGATTTCACAACAACCAACAATCACAAACTACAACCAACACAATTCTATCTATTCACTCTTCTTTTCAATCCAATCTACTCACATCCCCCCATTTCATTCACATTCCCGTTATCCCGTCTAACTTCAACAACCCATTCTCACTCATATACGACACATACATCCTCATGACACAACCCAACGACACCATCACCATCCATGTCACCGTCGAGCAAGAGAACGAACGCTCTTTCCCACTTCTACTTCCCCAAGTACTCATTTCCTTCCTCTCAATCTCATATCTAGAATTCAACAGTTCTACAACTCAAACAACTCATCGAAACGCAACAACACATTCCCCTCTCCTCACAACAACTCATTTACATGGGCAGATTCCTCGATAACAATTCACTTTCCATACAGAGGTCGTTTAGTCTATCAAAACTGAAGTGTAGTTACAATGTCACGAACGGTTGCACACTCCTCCTCTCCATTCGCGAGATCGTCAACGAGGACAGGAATCGTAGTGGTGGTGTCGATGACTGACCGTCAGTGAAGTACTGTTACGTGAGTGAGCGTGAGCGTCTCGTGAAGAGTCTCCAGGACTCCGTTCATCTCCTACACCTCTCCGACATCGGTTGGATGCGTTCGCTCTCTCTCTCTGGTGCGCGTATTCCCGCTGGAGGAGATCATCTCGACTATCCTTCTGGAACTGTACTGGAACCGCTCCGTCAGAGTCTCCTCACCTACAACACATTCGTTTCCGCCCTCCAACTCCCCGATGCCTCCACACCGTCGCTGGCGTCAGTGTCCGTGGAGGGAAGTGTTCGTCACGAGAGCGATCGCGTGTGGTACGTGGGCGAGGTGTGTGTGAGTGGTGTGTTGTGAGGGCTAGTGGATCGACGCGCTGGACACCGTGAACAAGTGGTTGGAGGCGACAGTGTACGCGATTCACGACGACTTCGTGATGGTTCACTACAATGGATGGCCGTCGACGTGGGACGAGTGGATTCACCGCGTGGTGGAGAGGAGTCGTGTTGACGCGTAGAACTCGCCGCGTCTCGCGCCATTCCGCACTCACACTCACTTCGTTCCCACACGATCCACACTGTCGCCCGACGTGATATCGTGGAGCGAGTTGGCTGAACCGACAGGCGACGACGACCCACGCGCACTGATGGAGGAGGTGAAGCGCGTGACGCTGTCGCTGTGGCGCGCAATTGAATCGACACAGCGGCGACTGGATGAGGACGAGACGACGTGGACGAGACGGCGCAACGAGGCGTATCGCGAGTTGGCTCCGCTGTTGGAGCGTGTGGGTCGTTTGAACGCGGACGTGGCGTCCGTGATGGCGTACGAGGGCAGTGGAGGTGTGATCGAGCGTGTGGAACGACCCCACAACGATCGAGCGAGAACGCTTCCTCAACGACCCTTCCCGCGGGAGTTGGGCGATTCGCTGCGACCTCGTGTGGGAATGGAGACACTGTTGGGTCGACCGTTGGGCGACGACTGGGACCTGTTGCCGCTGGAGCGTGACATCCAGAACCGCACAGTGATGATATCTGGGAACGACGCACAGTCGCCTCAGAACGTGGTGAGTTTCCTTCAGGAGTTGCTCACCAACATGCAGGTGCCTAATCAGAATGTTAATCAGAGTGGTAATCAGAATGGGAGTGGTAATCTGAATGGGAATGGCATTCAGAACGCAACTCAAAACGACCACGAAGAACACACACACACTCATCCTACCGAAACCACTCACATCCTCTCCGACAGTGTCCAACAACCACAACCATCCTCGCCCTCACTACTGTACTCTCAACGAGACAGAATAACGAATAGGAAACGACTCCAGTCGCTTGGTCTCATCCGAACTGACGCCTCGCTTCCCACCGATTCGCTCCATCACCAGAACGAACTCCAATCACCTGTTTCCTCAACAAACACGCTCTAAAACGACGCTTCACTCAATTCACCTCCAATTCGCTTCAACAACACCTCCTTCTCTCTCTTACCCATCAACAACAAGTCACCAAACACTCTCATGTACTCGATTCCACTCTCTTCAAACAACAACTCTCTTCCATAATACACTCCATCACCATCACTCAACAACACATCCTCACTCAACATCACACCACTCACACCTCGCATCCTCTTCTTACTCCACTCTCCTTCACTCACTTCCACCATACACAACAACTCCTCGCGCATTCCAATCACCACAACACCTCCATCACTCACACTCAATCGCTTCACTCCACCTCGCATCACACACACTCGATTCATCCTCCCATCTCGCACACACAACACATCACCATTGCGACAACCCAGCCACAACACATCTCTCTCTCCAACACAACACACACACTCACTACGCAGTCTCGCACTATACACACAATCACTTCCTTTCTTCACACACAACTCCACTCCACAGTACACCACACACAACTCGCCTCCCCACGACGTCACACAACACGCGCCATTCACACTACTCACCTCACTCACTACCAACTCCTCCACACACTTCAACAACACATTCTTACTCCCTCTGTTCACAAACGCGTACAACACTCCATCGTACACACTCAACGCGATCAACTCACCACGCAGCTCCACACGCTTCCACAACCCACTCACTTCCATCACATTACTCACTCTTCGCACGCGGTACAACAACACACTGCGAGAACAACCAATCGCCACACAATCGCCAGCCACACACACGTCTCGAATCACGCGAGGAGCGAGTGAGAGACGAACTACGCTTCCTCGACGCAAACACAAATACTCGCACCATCCATTCCATTTCACACCATTCACTCCATACTTTCCATCCATCAACAGCGAGAGCAACGGGAAACCCTCACTCTCAACTACACTCCTCTTCGCTCTCCTTTCATTCCCATTCTATTCCATTATTACCGTCATTCATTCACACATATACCACGTCTCGTAACACCGACTTCGGGAAGTAACGCTTCTTCTCTTCATCGAATATGAATCCCGCAATCTCCTTCTTCTTCTTTCCCGTTTCTTCACTCTTCTCCTCCTCCGCATTCACGCTTCGCAACAACGTTCGCCTTCGCTGCTCCTCCAACCCTTTCAACACCAACGCGTTCTTATCCACGCCCACACTCATTCCTATCAACAAACATCCACGATAGAATACACTTTACTTCCTATTGTACAACTCATACTTCTCCAACACCCACGCGCGACAACACAGGTCCACGCGCTCGCCACGCAACTCCACGCCACTCACACACTCAAACACGCTCACACATATGTCCCTCAAACGGTACTTGTAGAACGCGTCCTCCAACACCAACTCGTCGCACAACGCACAACACGCGCGCAACACAACACGCGCGTCAACAACCAACTCGCCCATACACTCCAACACCTCGCTCACGCCACGCACACACGTAATACACTCCACATCCCAATCCAAACTCTCCAACAACACACGCTCCAGTCGGTTCACCTCTCCTATCTCTCTCAAATCTACACGCTCTCCACACAACTCCAACACGCGTCGCGCCGTCAGGTGGACTCGCTCCTACACGTCAACACCAACACCAACACTCACCACACTCTTCGTGCTCACCAACAACGCCGCCACACCAGCCAACTGCAGGTTGTGACGGTCCACGTACGCAGCGCCAACACCACTCACGAAGCGGTCCAACAGACACACGGACAGCTGGAAGCTCTCGCTGCTCAAACTGTGGTCGTTGTAGAAATCACGCATCCAGCTCAACAGGATTCGGCGATTCTTCGCGTTGTAGCCCGTTCTCCACTCCTCGCCCCACAACTCCACTCGACGCTCTCTCCTATCTATCTTCGACAGAATCGCGTGCACTCTCCCGAACACAACCGTGTCGTCCGCGCTCTTGGAAAGGGGCGATTTGTCAAGTGGGAACGCGCTCTTCACACACGACCTCTCCACCGATTCTGAAATATGCATCCGTTTGTAGGACGTCTTCTACACACCATCAATTCGTATTGGGATGAAATACCTCCTTCTTATCCAGGGGCGTCCAACTCGCAGGGGAGGCTTCCCTCTTCCTGTCCATTCGAGTCTCCTTGTGGTGAGAATCAGTATGTGGAGACATAATGGTTGGAAGGGAAAGTGTAGATGGAAGGAATCGTAGTAGAGTGTGATTGTGGGACCCCCCGAAGTGTGTATTGATGATAATCCGCGTAGAATTGGCGGTAAAATAGAGATGATGGATGGGGTGTTGAGATGTGATGTGTTGTGTTGTGCGGTGTTGTGTGGGTGATGTGGAGGTGTTGGGATGGGTGTGGAGGGGAGGGTGATGGATGAGTAGTATTTGAAGAGTTTGGATATCATATTGGACGGCCAGTACCACATACTATTTGTATGACCTTTGTGCTTCGTGATTTGCCCCCATTCTTGTTGTCATGTCACTCTCTCTTTGATTCCCATCTCACCTTGATATTCTTACCATTTACCATTTCACACCAGTTCCCTTTCCTTCATCTAATCGTTCGATCTCCATCCATATCTTGGGAATGGATAGCACACAGTGCATTATCGACCGATTCAAGCCCGTGTTTCATGAAATTGAAGCTAGAAGAGATGATGGCCATTCCGAGGAGATAGCAGAACCATTTACTGTAATTTCATACGTACCTTTGATATGGATAGAAGGATGAAACCAATATTGGAGAGTCGGCTTTCTTTGATACGGTGGTGAGTGATGCACTCCTTTCAAGTTCATCCTTATCTACTATTAGGACGGAACACATGAATTCGATATCTAGCCGATTAGTAGAGCATTTCTTCTCCGGTTCATTTTTAGGAAAACGACATTGATATTCTGTGCAAAGAATTCGTTAGGTCCCTCTCCGTGAATCATTTTGTAGGAAATTGCGTTGACCCTCCCTTCTTCAGAATCGGGCAAGTATTCGTTTGATTTGACGCTGGAACAGACGGATGAAGTGAATACCGTTCTCTATTATGGGGATCCGCACACTGTTTACTCCAACAAGTTTGGATACAGCATCTACTTGCGCGATTTGCAAACGCTGAAGAAGGGAATGTGGTTGAATGACAATGTACGTCCTTTCAGTATAGTTGACTGTAGATTATCAACTGCACAATCGAACTCGCAAGGGAGAAGGCGGCGAAGAGTGCGCGTTCTTCAAATCGATCATCTGTAGAGGGAATCGAGTGTCACTGCTTTAACAGTTTCTTCTTCAAGAAGCTGTATACGAATGGGTACTCCTCTGTTGCAAGGTGGACGAAGAAGGTGGATCTGTTCGCCATGTCAACCGTCATTGTTCCGGTGAACCTTCACAATGTGATGCTATTGGTTTCTTGATTATGTGTAGACTCACTGGACACTTGCAGTGATTGATATGGATAAGAAGGAGATCCGGTATTGTGATTCGATGAATGGGAACGGCTCGGCGATGCTCAACACACTTATGGACTATTTAGTCGAGGAACGCAGGGACAAGAAGAAGGATGAACTTGATGAAAAGGAGTGGACGTTGAAGGACATGAAGAGATCGGTCCCACAGCAAGAGAATTGCAGTGATTGCGGTGTGTTCACATGTGCGAATGCGATTTTGTCCTGCATGCACTTGGTACCTCTCCTTTCCATTCGTAATCCCATAGCCTTTCTCTTACTGCCAACGGGATATACCGGGGATTAGAAAGTATATAGCATATTCGATTCTTCATGGTGAGTTGGTTTAGCGATTGTTTGTTTGATCGGGTTTTTTCATGTCTTTGTTTCGGTTCATTTCTTCATTGTGCAATCGTTTTTGACCGTTTCCATCTATGAGCGTTACGAGTCCCGAGGATTTGCTGGGTACTTCATCGTCAATGAGCTTTTTGAGTCCTTCTCCTTATTCCAGACGCAGTTCTCTCCCGAAGTCGAATCCGTCACCACAACCCGTGGTAACCACGGAAGTGGACGCGAATGATGACGCGGGATCCGAGTCGGGAGAGGTGGTTTATCATGATGTGGCAAGCGGCGATGATGTTACTGGAGTGCATAGCGGTAGTGATGCCAATCTTCATGGTGATTCTCCGATGCCGTCAACTACGACGATGGCAATGGATGACCAAACGGATAATCAAAGTGCCGGCAGTGTTGCTCATTCTCCAACTAGTGGAGGTGACCAACGTTTTAACAACAGCAACTCGTACCGTTCTTCCAGGAAAGTAGTGTCCTATTTAAGGGATGAGTGTGTAGTCTTTGAGCGATTATCCTACGGTTACTGCAGATATTCGCAACAACCTTCTTCATTGCCGAGATGACGTTCCTGCTTTTACTGCCGAATGACCGCTAGTTATACGATCTGATCAGCGACATATGCGACGAAAACAAACGCTTGAACGACATGTACAACGAGATCCGTGCGTCTCCGTTAGCAGCGGAGATCAAGCAGCAGTATGAGGACGCGATTGCGGAATGGAGCGACCGCTTTTCGGAACTACAGGCGCTGTACAAGCAGTCGCAGGAGGACAATGATGCGTTGCGCGATGAGATCAATCATCAGAAGCAGGAGTAGTTGCACGACTTTCATGTGATCACGTAGAAACGACGATCTTCGTTCTCAGCTTCGTCGTGTTGGTGTCTTCGCATCGTCATCACTATTAGATCCCTCAACTCGAGCAGGACCTGAAATCAGCCTCCATCCGTCGCGACGTTTTAGAGCGCGAGCTGCACGACGCGCAGAACGAGCTGGATTCGGTGCAGGAGCAGAAGCGTCGCATCGAGGCACAGAACGACCAACAGCGCAAGGACCTTCGGGCGATCACCATCGAACTGAACACACTGAAGGCAGAGCTGAACGACCAGCCGCGCGACACATCGTCGAGCACGTCGCGTCGTTACCGTGGAGGGAATTCCCGTGATTATCAACCCCGTGACGCGTCAAGCGATTCGCGTAACAGCGAACCTGCGGAATACGGTTCGTCGGTCGTCCTGTACAACAAGCGCCCGGCGTTGCCGAAGCGCGACACACAACCAGTCCAAACTGTGGGATTGTGGGATAGGGGTCATTTGCAGGCGGTGGCGCGTTATTCGTACGAGGGCAGTCGCGACTTCAATTCCTCTCCGATGCACAAGGGCACGCGCATGACGCTGATTAAGTACAACGACGCGAAGGATTGGGCGTTGGTGTCGTTTGACGGGATGACCACGTGGGAACCTGTTTCGTATTTGGATGTGGAGGAAAGCAGCAGCGTGTCGCGGCCTCGCAGTCAGCATATTCCGTCGTTGGATGGTGCGACGACGAAGAGACGCGGCCTTGTGATTGCCAACTTCGATGGAATTGACAAGAGCGAAATGACGGTACAGAAGGGAGAAATCGTGCAGGTGCTGAAGGAAGAGGGCGAGTGGCTGCTGGGAACGGTTGGTACGCGCGTAGGTGTTCATGATTGTCGTGATGTGTAGAAAGGATGGATGCCCGTGTCGTATATTGAGTATTTGAAATGAGGGCGAAAGCCGTTTTGACTCATTGCTTCTGTTTGTTCCACAAGTCGAGATTGTCTCTCCACGATTGGGTTGCAATTTCAGGAAACAGAAGCAATCAGAGTACAGTCTAAAGCAAAAAGGAGCGCATTTCCTCCGATAAACCGTCCATGTGCAGCACGGACATTTCCATCGTTTCTGCATCCTCGTTCCGTTTCCTCTTCATCGAAACTGTGATCAGCCACAACATGGCGACGAACACTACCACCATCACAGCTGCAGTCATAATGAGGAGCGCCTCGTGGTTGTTCACCGTCATAATGGACACCGTTGCGTCAATGTAGCCCTCGAAATTGCCACAGCGAATAGTTAGAGTCATCAGCGAAATGGGCTCTCGGATTTCTCCGCTGATTTCGCCAGTTTGCTCGTTCAGTGACAGCGCTGACGGGAGAATGGAAGACGAGAAGAAATGGAGGTCGGCTCCCTTCCACTTGGGCACGATCGAAATGTGATGTCGCAAGGACACGTACACCACGGGAGATGGGTACTTGAAGTAGAAAGGAGCTTTGCAGTGGCAGTGGTTAACCGTCTTGGTCCAATTCCCGGAATTGCAGAAATGAAGAATCGAGCCCGTGTACAGCTCGTTACACGCCACCTTGAACCACGTGTTGCTTGCGATGAACGAGGAGTAGTCGTCCTCGGAGAGCGGCATAGGATCGAAGAGGTCGTGCGAATCGCAGAATCCAGAAACGGAGGCTTTTCTGAAGGACACTTCCGCAATTTCAAAGCCGTTCGCCTTCTCGCAATCGTTGAAGACGAAGAGGTACTCGTTGAACATCTGCTTGTTGTAGAAGTGGACCTCCTTGTGAATTCCGTAATGCACGTTATGGAACTCAATCTCGTCTCCCTCGTACAGCTTCACCCACTCCCGGTTCTCCACCACCTCGCCTCTCTTCGCCATTCCAATCTCTCGAACACTTCCCAAAAAACGCCCGAAAAGTGTCATTCGATGAGGATAGGCGCCCTTCGATTCGCCGACAAAGAAATCGAAGCTGGAGGCGAAGTCCGGCTCGCCATTCGCCGTAAAGAACGCAATGCTCTGATTGACACAATTGGAATTCCTGAAATAGTGGTTATAATAGATCCCATCATTCACCAGCGAAACTCCCTCTTCCCCCCTCTCCGCGGACAGATCCACCACCCTCGCGCCCAGCAGCGCCCCACTTCGCTCGGGGTGGTACTGCACGTTCACACGGAGCAGGTTCGGGGTCGGGTGTGTTGGGCGGGAGTCGGAGTGCGTCTCGACCGCGAGGACGTTCCTTCCCTCCACGAGCGCGCTGAACTGGACGGGGATGTGGAAGGCGTATACGGTGGGGTCCGCGAAACTGCTGGTG
>ERZ780157.3040-NODE-3040-length-14632-cov-16.898950_pt1 | contig 14632 bp, 10 predicted proteins | sample MGYA00511169_ERZ780157 | MGnify/ENA primary metagenome ERZ780157 (study PRJEB29588, sample SAMEA1965149) | human gut metagenome | biome: human gut; feature: human-associated habitat; material: faeces | place: Denmark | collected 2008/2010 ... | reverse complement strand
ATTTATTACATTTATATTTTCATATGAATATCTAATTTTTAAATCCGAATCATTCTTGTATAAAGATTTTATTCGTTTTAGCCTTACATCATCATCAAGAGGAATCGTAGTTTTAGGTTGTCCACCACCTGCTATACATCCTCCACGACAGGCCATTACCTCGATAAAAGCGTATTCATCTAACTTGTCGAATAATTTTCTAACATTTTTTATTTGCGACACACTAGCTATTTTAAATGGTTTTCCTAAAAGAGTAAATGAGGCTTCTTTTATACCATTTAATCCTCTAACTGGTTTAAAATCTAAAAATTCTTCTTTATTTTTACCAGTTACTATGTAATTAAGTGTTCTTAAAATTGCTTCACTTACGCCTCCTGTTGCGCCAAATATTAATCCCGCTCCACTTCCTTTATCCATGATGTTATCATAACTACTGTCTTCTAGAGAATTTAAATCGATATTTTCTTCTTTTAACCAAATAGCAAATTCTCGAGTTGTTATTACATAATCTATATCGTTATTTCTTTTAATTTCTTCTTTTTTTGCTGTACAAGGAGTTAAGGCAATACTTACTATATTTTCTTTTTTTATATTGTTAATACTACAAAAATAGTCTTTAATAATTGCTCCTTGGATGCCAATTGGACTTTTTGTCGTAGATAAATTAGGAATAAGTTCTGGTTTAAAAATCTCTACATATTTAACCCAAGCAGGACAACAACTTGTAAATAGTGGCAGTTTATTATTTTTAACTCTTTTTAGTAATTCACTTGCTTCTTCTAAAATTGTTAAGTCTGCTCCAAATGTTGTATCAAAAACATAATCTGCTCCTAATATTCTTAAAGCCTTAATCATCTTTCCTTCAACAAAAAAACCAGCATCTAAACCAAATTCTTCTCCTAATGCTACTCTTACAGCAGGAGCAGTTTGAAAAATAAATATTTTATTTTTTTGTTTAATTTGTTTTTTTAATTTTATGTAATCGTAAACTTCATGTAAACTATTAGTAGGACACACTAATGTACATTGTCCACAATTAATACAAACTGGTTCTTTTTTTATTTCGTATTTTTCGTATACACAAGATGAATACTTACAAACTGACTTACATGTACCACATGAAATACACTTACTGATATCTCTAGTTATTGATATATTATCTTTATTTATTGGTACTCTTTTTACATCAAACATAACTTCTCCTAAAAAAGCAACTAGTAATTAGTTGCACGCATTTCAAAATATGATTTTGGATGAGAACATACTGGACATACTTCTGGAGCATATTTTCCATAATGAATGTGTCCACAATTACGGCAAATCCAATATACTTCATTTTCTTTTTCGAAAACTATTCCTTCCTCAATATTGGCAAGTAGTTTCAAATATCTCTCTTCGTGTTCTTTTTCAATTTTTCCTACTTCTTCAAATAGTCTTGCTATATCTAGAAAACCTTCCTCTTTTGCTTCTTTAGCAAAGTTAGCATACATATCTGTCCATTCATAATTTTCGCCACTTGCTGCATCTTTCAAGTTCTCAATTGTACTTGGAACTTTACCACCTTTTAATATTTTAAACCACATTTTTGCATGTTCTTTTTCATTTCCTGCTGTTTCTTCAAAAATACTTGCTATTTGTTCATAACCATCTTTTTTAGCTTGTGAAGCATAGTAAGTATATTTGTTTCTCGCTTGACTTTCTCCTGCAAATGCAGCCATTAAATTTTGTTCTGTTTTACTTCCTTTTAATTCCATTTTTATCCTCCTCATTACAATTTAATATTACAATTTTAAATAAAATATGTCAATTACTTTTTAAAAGTTTCAATTATTTTTGCAAAATTAAATAAAATTTCATTACTTTGATTAATTGCAACACTTTTAAAGGTTGCTTTCCCACCAATAGTTAGTGACGCTACTATAGAGGTCGTTATAAGTGAACATATAAAGATAGGTATATTAGTAGTATTAGATATAGATAAGGCAATTGTTGCTCCTACTGTACCTGATATAATACCACAAATATCTCCTATAACATCATTACAAAAACTCGAAACTTTATCAGCATTTTTCTTAAGTTTTACTGCTGTTTTTGCTCCTTTAATTTTTCTTGCACTCATTGAATGAAATGGTGCTTCGTCACTTGAAGTAACAGAAACTCCTATCATATCAAACAAAATACCAATTGATATAAATACCAATAGTATTACTACACTAAGTGGTAGATTAACATTAGCAATTATTCCTTCTGATAATCCTGAGAAAACTAAACTAATTAAAAATGATAATAAAGTTATTTTAACTATCCAGTTCCAATTAATATTGATTTTTTTTCTTTTTTCCATTTGTTTTTTGTATTCTTTTTTCATATTAATATTATATAATTAATTTAAAAATAGAGCAAGTAAAAATTGTATATTTAAGAATTTAAATTTCTTATTAATAATAAAACCCCATAAAGGGGTTTTGATTACATCATTTCATCTAACTTACAACTTGCTTTATTGATTGTTTTATCAACAACCTTTTCAAGTTCATTCATTGCAGTCTTACCATATTTTTGGTAAGCTAGTGTCCCTGTGACACCTAAACCTATTAACAACATACTTTTAGCTATTTTCATTTATCTCACCTCACAGTTAGTAAAACGATGGTATGTAATAACATACATTAATAGTTTGTCATTAATTTAAAATTTTATTCATAAGTTTTTCTTTTAAACTGGTTTTTCTTGACATTTCACTATTATTTTTAACACTATAAATAAAAGCATCATCCTCACCAATTAAAATTAGTTTTCTTTTTGCTCTAGTTATACCAGTATAAATAAGTTTACGATATAACATTCTTTTATAGCTTTTACATATTGGCATAACAACCATCTCAAATTCACTACCTTGTGATTTATGAATTGATATTATAAATCCATGTTTTATTTTAATTAAATCTTTAGGTAAAAATCTTACAACATTACCATCGAAATCAATATATATTTCAGTTCTTTTACTTTTTGTATTTTCAGTTAAAATGTATTTAATTACACCAATATCGCCGTTATAGATATTTTCTTCTGGCATATTTACTAATTGTAATATCTTATCATTCTCTCTAAAAATCACATCGCCATATTTGATTTCTTTTTTAGTAGGAGCAGCCGGATTAAATACATTTTGAAGTTCACTATTTAAAACATCAATTCCATTTTCTCCTTTATACATAGGAGCCATTAATTGAACTCTTTTATAATCATAACCTTTACTTATTATTTGCTCGCATAAATTTATTAAATTTTGTTTTAAAGATAGACTATTACATCTTAAAAAAGTATAATCACTTCTCGTTTCCAAAAAGTTTTCACTTAAACTATCATTTTTTATTTCTTGAGCAAGTGTCGTAATATAAGAATTTTCATCTTGTCTATACAATAAATCCAAATAAACTATGGGTATTACATCACTTTCAATTAAATCTTTTAAAATTTGTCCCGGACCAACACTTGGCAATTGATTATGATCGCCTACTAATATTACTTTTATATTATCATTTAAACCTTTAAATAAACTATCTAATAAAAGTGTATCAAGCATACTAACTTCATCAATTATAATTAACTTATGTACATTTTTATTATACTCATTTACAGCAAATTCATTCTTTTCTTGGTTCCATTTTAAAAACCTATGAATAGTATATGCTGGTAAATTTGTTGATTCACTTAACCTTTTACTTGCTCTTCCAGTAGGTGCGAGTAGCGCTATATTATTAACTGCATTATCAAAATCTAAATCATTTAATTCCATATACAATTGACAAATTGCCTTAACTATTGTTGTTTTTCCAGTTCCTGGACCACCTGTTATAATTAGTAAATTATCAATTAAAGCACTTTTAATTGCTTTTTTTTGATTTTCACTGTATTTTAAATTGTTTATCTCCTCAATATAATTAATTTTTTCATCTAAATTTTTATATTTTGTTTCATTTAAATTGGTTATAATTTTTATTTTATTGGCTATATTTTCTTCTGCTTCATACATTTCTTTCAAATAGTATCTGTCATCTTCAATTACAATTTTAAATTCTTGTTCTAATTCACTTAATAATCTATTAAATAAGTCATTATCTAAATTTAATCTCAAATATCCATAAACGCCGTTATAAATCTCATTATATTCTAAATACGTATCACTTTTTTCATAAACTAACTTATTCATAACATAAATTATAGCTGCTTTTATTCTTCTTTCATCATCTTCTTTTATATTGAATTTTTTTGCAACTTCATCTACTTTAACAAAGGAAATACCATTTATATCATCAATTAATTTGTATATATTATATTCAATGTTATTAATTGTTTGTTCTTTATAAGTATTATATATATTTAAGGAATCTTTCATATTAAATCCTAATTCTGTTAAGTAAATTATGACTTGATGAGATGATTCGTATTTGTTTAATGTTTCGTATATTTTATGAGCTTTTTTTATAGTTAGTTTTGGTATATCATATAAAACTTCTTCATTTTCTAATATTTTTTCAATAGCATTTTCACCTAATTCATTTACAATATTAGTAGCAAGTGCTTCTCCAACTCCTTTAAATAAATCGCTTGATAAAAATTCTATTAAACCATCCTTATCTTTAGGTGTTAGTCTTTCATATTCAGTTACTTGAAATTGTAATCCATATCTCGGATGAAATATATCTTCACCATAAAAAACATATAAATCATCTTCATTTAGTTCATGGAAATATCCAGTAAATGTTATTGTTTTATTAACAAAATCAGCTAAATTTTCACTATTTGTTTCTCTTACCTTAAAAAGACCAATAACATATCCTTGGTCTGTTTTAAATATACTTTTTCTATAATTTCCTTTTATATAATGTTTCATATTTATATTTTATCAAATATAGTTTAATAAGTAAAATAAAAACTGATTTTTAATCAGTTTTATTCTGCTGTTAGAACAGCGCGGGCAGAATAGTAGTCGACGTCACCACCGTAGCTGCCGCCGAAGATGAACACACCCGCATCAGTACCATCGCCGTAGTAGCCCCCACGACCGAACCAAGAGTCGCTCGAGCCCGGGAAGCTCGCGTAATCTGAATACCATCCACCACTAGTGTTTCCAAAAGTAGCTAAAGTCTCTTTTGTTGCATCTCCTAATTTTCCTCTTGCATGTGTTGTATTACTTGATGAGTCATATTTATAACTATCATAATATTTTGCATCTGGAGCAGTTGTGAATCCAGCATTACTTGAATAGAATGCGTTACTTGAATTTTTCATGTTACCCATTACTCTCTCCCAAGCACCACCTGACATATCATATACTCCATAAATATTTCCGGTTGTAGATTGAGCGACATTGGTTTTATATGCATCACTTGTTCCTCCACCAGTATAATAACTTGAATTTGTATTAACTGCTATATCTGTTGTTCCTAATCCATATTTACTTTGTTTTAAGTATGCTACTGCTCCCCATTCCATGTTTTTCATCATATGTGAATCTGCATTATTTATTCCATACGTTGTTTTTGCATTTTGTATTGATGTGAAATGATTTGAAATTGTTGCATATCTCCAACTTGACACATTTGGTTTTATTGTCATTGTTAATACTTTATTACAATTAGCACTTGATGCACTACTATTACATGTACTATCTGTTGTACTAATTTCAAATTTTCCTACCCAGAATCCTGTTAATTCCGTATTTCCAAATTTAAATGCTGGATGGGTGTATGTACTTGTTCCATTTGTAATACCTCCATATGTATTATCAGTACAAGTCTCACTTCCATCATCATTATTAACGCATGTTACTGTTCCGGTTCTATTTATTCCACTTTCAAATGTTATATTAATTAATTGTTCACTAACACTTTCATTATTTCCGTTAAATATAGTATATTTGTATCTTGGAATCCATACATACCATAATTTAATATCATCATCATAAACTATAGTATCATTGGTGTCATAGTTATTTTGAAAATTATAGTAAACTACATCAGCTGAATTTTTTTTATATATAAATTCGCTACTATAATATTTACTTATCATATCAGCAGACAATGTTGTCTTAGTAAGTAAAGTATTAGAAATAGTTCCACCAAATATTTCGTTGTTATTATAACCAACTGCTTTAGGATTTCTTCCTAAAACAAATGGTGCGGTTGATGCTTTATAATCAATAGTGGTACTAACAGAGTTATCAAGTTTTCCATTAATATATAACTTCATTGTACTTCCATCATATGTTCCAACTATAGAATACCATGTATTAGAAATAGCAGTTCCACTTTGTTTAACTATGACATATGACTTGGTTGCTGGATTATAGATTTGAAAAAATATTTTTCCACCATTAATTCCAATAGAAGTTCCTGCTACTTCTAAATTCCCAAATACAACCACATTATTGTTTGGATTATCAACCTTCATTCTTGTGGCTAAAGTAAAATTTTTCCCTAAATCAATATTAGTTGTTTCATTTATTCTAACAGCATCATCTATACCATCAAAAAACATACCATCAGAAGTTATTTTTACTCCATTTTCTAAAACCCCATGATAACCATTAGCTGATTTATCAATGGCATTTTGCATATTATAATAAAATATTGTATTATTGTTTGTCTGGTAGTTAAAACTATTTGAATAATAATTATTAATTGTATCAGAATTAAGTGTTTCTTTTATTACGAATGCATCAGATATAGCCCCTTTAAACCATTCTGTTGTCCCATGACCTGTATTTCCTGGATTAGTACCTAATGCAAATGGAGCTGTAACAACCTTATAAGTAACTGCAATTGTATCTTCAACTACTAATTCACCATTAACATATAGTTTTACTGTATTTCCATCATATGTTCCAACTGCGCTATACCAAACGCCTTCTTTAATTTTATTTGGTGAGACTATGGATTTATATTTAGCATTAGTAACATCATAAAATCCAAATCTTATATTTCCATTATGCACGTTTAAAGAAGCTCCTCCAGTTTGAATATTAGTTACTATTTGATGCGTTCCTGGTTCTATTTCATCAACTTTAAATCTAGCACCTACAGAATAATTTACACCTAAATCAAGGCTAGCTGTATTAGCTACAATAATTTCATCATCAACACCATCAAAATGTGCTCCATCGTGACTTAAATAAGTACCATAATATAGTGTTCCTGTATTGTTATTACTCGATTTATCAGTAACTGTTGTTTTATCAATGCTAGGACTTATAACAGCCGCATTAGCCCACTTTTTATTACCATAATCATACCATTGATTATTACTATTTAATGGATTCGCTTTCCTCCAAACCATATTATCACTATCATAGTATATAGGTACCATATTTGTATATAATAATGGTTTATTTGCTCCCATATAAACATTGTCATTATTTAAATGTGTTAAAACATCTTTTTTTAGTTTATCAAAAGTTAATTTTCTTGAACCTAAAATACTTAATATACTAAAAACTAATATTAAAAATAATACTAATATAGCATAAATCATTCCAGATACTGCGAAACCTTTTTTATTCATAATCACACCTCTACTATATATAAAGTATAAACTATTTTTTAAATTTTGTAAATAGAAAAATAATTTATAAACTTTATTACAATTCATTTTTACTACTATTGATTTTTTTGTTTTTTGTATTATCATAAATTTGAGTTTGAGAAAGAAATAGTAACTGTAACTTCGAACATTTCTTTTTCTGTTTTCTATAAGATTTTATAAAAACGATTAAAGTGAAATTTAATCGTTTTCCTATTTTTTTATTCTAGTCAACTATTTTTGTATTTTCTTGTACATTTTTTTCTGCCAATCAACACAAATTCCTTTTATAACTATTATAAATATATTACATAATTATTTTTTAAGCAACAATATTTGTACACTTTAATTTGTAAATGTACAAATTAGCAATTAAAATCACTAAAATAACTTACAAATTTATATTCATCATTACATTTAAACACTTTATAATATAAAGCATTATAAGTATTTCCATGCTTTATAGCCATAAGTGGAACACTTTTACTAGACATAGCGATAAACATATCTATTAAACTTAAAATAATTAACCCCATAAGAACTAAAGCAATTATTTTAGGCGTTTTTTTCAACTTCATATCTTTTCCTACTTTCTTCAATCAATTTCAGTGCTTCTAAAGTATCATGATAATCATAAACTTTTACTTTAATGTTTTGTAATGTCTTATAATTTTGAAAGAAATTTTTAATTTCTTCTAAAGTAAAATCTGATAAATCATTTAAACATTTTATTTCACTATACCTTGGATCAACATCAACAACACTAATCAATTTATAATCTTCATAACCATTATCTATAACAGATAAGTATCCTATTATTCTTGCTGGTACAACACAACCTGGAAAAGTCGGTTCACTAGATATTACCAATATATCAAGTGGATCGCCATCCTTAGCTAAAGTATTTTCTATAAAGCCATATTCTGCCGGATAATTCATTGCAGAATATAAAACTCTATCTAATTTAATTCGATTAGTTTTAAAATCAATTTCAAATTTATTTTTAGTTTTAAGGGGAATTTCAATTACTGCATCAACAACATTATTCATATTAACTCCTAACTATTTATTTTAAAATTATTCACAAATGTATCATAAGCAAGTTGTTCTAGTTTTAAATCGTATTTTAATTTTTTATTAGTTAATTTATTCATGAAATATTTTAAAAATAAAGGATTTCTTACTAATATTGGTCCTAGTACATGAGTTCCAAAGAAATTTTTATAGTAAACTCCTTCAGAATCAAACAATGGGTAATCTATTTTAGATAATTCATAACATCCATTTCTAAATCCAACAATTTTATCTTTAGTAACTAAAGAATCAATATATACTTCATCCATTACTCTTTTTATTTTATTACATTCATAATCAAAAATATCTAAAGCTTTAATATCATCTGTTTTTTTACCAAACATATCTAGACTATTTCCTGTAACTAGCATGAATTTACCACTTTCAATATATTTTTTAATATCTTTTTGGTATTTTTTTAAATTTTCTAAGGCTATTAACAAATTGTTTTCGGTTCCTGAACCTATATAAACTAAATCATATTCAGCAAATTCTAATTTATCATTTAAAGAAAGATATAATATTTCGTGTTTTATTTTATTTTGTTTTAAAATATGAGAAATTATTTTTACATTTCCACTATCGCCATATAAATTCAAAAAATCATAGTATAAATACGCTATTTTCATAAAATATTCCTTTCTTTTAATTTGTCTAAGTACATATAATCAAGGTCAAAATATACAACACAATATAAATGTCCTTTAGTATTTTCTAATAAATAATCAAATGAATTTTGATAATCAAAACAATATTTAAATAGTTTAGGAGAAACGCCTGCTTGTTTTAATCTAACTGCTAAATCATAAGCAAAAGGACCAATTAAAATTATTCTTTTAATACTATCATCTTTTAATAATTCAAAGTTTATATCATATAACCAAGATATATCTTTTAAATCATATCTTCCACTTATTCTAGTAAAACCGATTGCTACTGTTTTATCTTCTTTTTTTCCTTTAATATATTCTAAAGATTGATTATAAGAAAGTGGTGTTTCATTTTTACTTAATAAAATAGTACCTTCTACTCCATTCAAGTTAAATTCAGTTAATCTTTTTACTTTTAGAGATAAGTTATTTAATGAATTAGCTACAAGCTCTTCATCTAGTCCATCAATTATAGCAGTTGTAAAACAGGCTAAATTATTATAAACATTATATAAAGCATCATTTAATAGTTTAATTTTGCTGTTTTTAATCGTTAAAATATTGTTTTTTAAGTTTCCTTCAAATTCTGTTTCTGGTCTTTTAAAATCATCATTAGGGCATTCGTAATATCCTAAGTTTCCATAATTGAAATACTTAAAATTTAATTTAGTATGACATTTAGGACAATAACCTAAATCAAGTGTATCGATTAAGTTTTTCTTAGTTGAATACTTATTTTTGCTTAATCCATAAAAAGTAACCTTGTTTTTTTTATTTAAACTAAATTTAGTAACTAGTGGGTCATCAGCATTTAAAATCAAATGAACACTAGGAGCAATACTTTTGTTTATTTCATCGAATACCAATTCATAGTGACCATTTCTAGCTAATTGATCACGTGAAAGATTGTTAATTATAAAATATTTAGGAGTTATAAATTTAAAAACTTCTTTTACATATCTTTCATCTACTTCAACAATCAGTGCATCCACATTAGTCTTACCATTTATTTTAACACTTTCTATGATTGCTGTTACAACACCTGGAAGTAAATTAGAACCTTTAATATTACTAACTGTTTTATAATTAGAATCACTATAAATTTCATATAAAGTTCCTGCTACGCTTGTTTTTCCTGTCGTACCAGTTACAAAAATTGTTGTTTTAGGCAATTCTAAACTATTTAAAATATTTTTATTTAATTTTAAAGCGATACTTCCTGGCAAGGCTGTTCCTCTTCCAAATAATTTCAATACTTTAATTGCTAGTTTTGTAATCATAATAATAACTGTATTCATTTTGTTCACCTTCATTTATATTATACCATGAATAAATGTTAATATAAAGAAAAAAGCACTTAGTGCTTTAATTATAACTAACTTCTAGACTAGTTATTGACACATTTTCTTGCTTCAATAGTACTTTGTCAATTATAATTGTCTCTAACTTGTCTTTAATCAACTTATCTAATTTTCTTGCTCCATACTCTTCAAAATTAGATTTGCTTACTAACTCTTCAATTACTTTTTTAGATACTTTAACATTTATTCCTTTGTTTTTGTATTTTTTAACTAATTTATTTATTTTAATATTAATTATTTTAGTTATATCTTCTTTTGTCAAATAATTAAAAGTTATAACATTATCAACCCTATTTACAAAAGGTAGGCTAAACTCATCTTTTAATTTTGAGGCAGTATTATTATTTTGTTTAAAACCAACCTTTAGAGCATTAAAACCAACATTAGATGTCATGATAATTATAACATTATTAAATTTAATATCATTACCTTTGGCATCTCTAACAGTTCCTTCATCTAATATTTGAAATAACAAATTAATAATATTTTGATGTGCTTTTTCAATTTCATCTAAAATTAGGACCGAAAAAGGTTTGTTTTTGATTTCCTCAAATACATTTTTATTATCAGCATAACCTACATATCCTGCTGGAGAACCTATTAACTTACTTATACTATGAGCCTCACTATATTCACTCATATCTAACTTAATTACATTTTTATTTGCCAAATTATTTCCAAATGTTTTAGCAAGTAAAGTTTTTCCAACCCCACTAGGACCAGCAAACACAAAAGAATAACATTTATTATCATCTTTAAAACCTAATTTGATTTTTCTTGCTATATTAACAACCTCATTAATTGCCCTATCTTGACCAATTATTTTAGTTTCTAAATCCTTTTTAATTTTTTCAATTACTTTATCATTTTCACTTAATATTTCATAAACTGGTATTTTTGTTTTAGCATTAATTACATAAGCGATGTCGTTTAATTCAACTTTTTTAGGGTGTTTATCAAACAATTTCAATTCTAAACTATTTATTTTATCCATAAGTTCAAATTCTAATTCTTTGTAATTAGAAGCTAAATTAAAATTATTTTTTTCTATTGCTTTATTTTTGTTGTTAATTGTATCTTTTAATTGTTTAGTTAATTCATTATATTGAATCAATTTTTTATCTTCTCTTAGACTAGCACGAGCACATACTTCATCTAATATATCAATTGATTTATCTGGTTGATTTCTGTCGTATATGTATTTATCTGATAATTCAATTATTTTATTAATTAAACTATCTTCAATAGTAACATTGTGGTAGTTCTCATAAATAGGTTTTAATTTTGACAAAATATTTTTAACTGTTTTACTGTTTGGTACTTCAACCATAATTTTTTGAAATCTTCTTTCTAATGCTTTATCTACTTCAATAAATTTTTTATATTCTTCAGTAGTAGTTGCACCAATACATCTTATTTTTCCTCTTGCTAAAGCTGGTTTGAAAATATTAGAAGCATCAATTGCACCTTCCGCTCCACCTGCTCCAACTAATGTATGAACCTCATCAATAAAAAGAATAATATCATCGTTATCTTCGATTTCTTTTAAAATTTTTCTTATTCTTTCTTCAAATTCTCCACGATATTTAGTACCTGCTACCGTAGTTGCCATATCTAAACTTATTATTCTTTTGTTTCTTAAATTGATTGGAACATCACCAGATGAGATTAATCTACTTAATTCTTCTACAATAGCCGTTTTCCCAACACCAGCCTCGCCAATTAATAAAGGATTATTTTTAGTTCTTCTTGATAGTACTTCTAAAACCCTTTTTATTTCTTCATCTCTTCCAATTACTGGGTCAAGTTCATCATTCATAGCTTTTTTAGTTAAATCAATACCTAATTCTTCTAATAATAACTTTTTATTTTTCCTTTTTTTGTTTACGATTTTATAACTAAATTCTTGATATAAAGCATCAATATCGATATTCAATGATAAAATAACTCTAATTGCAACACCTTCTCCTTCTTCTAATAGGCTTGAGAATAAATGTTCTAAAGTTACCTCACCATTGTTGTTTTCTTTACTATCTAAAATCGCACTTTCAATTACTCTTTTTAAAAGTGGTGTGTATAAAAACCAATCACTTTCTTTACTTCCCATTCCAACTGTTTCTACTAATTTATCCTTAAAGATTTCATAAGTTAAATTATAATTTTTTAATTTTTTTGAAACATTGTTTTTCGTTTTTAAAATTGCTAATAATAAATGCTCACTCCCTACATAAGGGTGTTTTAACATAGACATTTCACTTCTAGCTAAAAGTAAAACTTTTCTTGCTTCTTCTTGAAAATTACCAAACATTTTTTGCCTCCTAAATTATTCTATGTCTATAATGTTTATTTAGTTTTAATTTTATACAACAAAATATTTGATTATTTTCCTAATTTTAATTTTTTTGGTAGTGCCTGTCAAGTTTACTGAGCCGACAACACAGCACGAGCCGAGATGTCAGTGTGGCCACCACCATTGCTGCCGCCGAAGTAGAACACTCCCGTTCTAGAACCATAGCTATAGAAGCCCCCACGATTGAACCAAGAGTAGCTTGAGTTCGGGAAGTACGCGTCATCTGAATACCATCCACCAGTATTACTTCCAAAAGTAGCTAAAGTTTCTTTCGTGGCATCTCCTAATTTTCCTCTTGCGTGTGTTGAGCTACTTGATGAGTCATATTTATAACTATCATAATATTTTGCATCTGGAGCAGTTGTAAATCCAGCATTACTTGAATAGAATGCGTTACTTGAGTTATTCACATTACCCATTACATATTCCCAAGCTCCACCACTCATATCATATACTCCATAGATATTTCCGGTTGTACTTGACAACATTCCATTTGCAGTATTATATTCATCACATGTAGAACTTTTTTTACTTCCTGATGCAGCACCACATCCTGTTATATAATTACTATTATTATTAATTCCTATATCTTTAATCCCAAGTCCATATTTACTTTGTTTTAAATAAGCTACTGCTCCCCATTCCATATTTTTCATCATATGTGAATCTGCGTTACTTATTCCATACGTTGTTTTTGCATTTTGTATTGATGTGAAATGATTTGAAATTGTTGCATATCTCCAACTTGACACATTTGGTTTTATTGTCATTGTTAATACTTTATTACAATTAGCACTTGATGCACTACTATTACATGTACTATCTGTTGTACTAATTTCAAATTTTCCTACCCAGAATCCTGTTAATTCCGTATTTCCAAATTTAAATGCTGGATGGGTATATGTACTTGTTCCATTTGTTATTGTACTACATGTTTCACTTCCATCTGCATTATCACTACATGTCACTGTTCCTGTTCTTGATACACCTGATTCAAATGTTACATTGATTAGTTGTGCTGCTGCACTTCCATTGTTTCCATTAAATATTGTATATTTATATCTTGGAATCCATACATACCATAAAGATATTTCTTCTTCTGTTACTTCATCGCCTACATTTTTAGTAACTCCACTATTTAATACTACTGCATTTGCCCATTCTTTAGCATCATAATCATACCATTTTTGTCCTAAATCTGCTATAATCCATTTATTATTTTCATATTTGATTGGTACCATATTTTTAAATAATATTGGCGTATTTGCCGAACTATTATCTTTATACGTTTTCTTACAACTTACTTTTCCTGTTTCTAAGTCGTTTGAACATGCATAATCTTTCATCGAGGAAAATCTTACATTATCTATTTTTATTCCTCTTTGTTCACTATCTTTTGAATTATCAATTGTCCATGTTCCATCTATTGGTTTTTCTCCAGATACTGTTAATTCATTTACATTTCCAGTTAAGTCTACTAGTCCGTTTTCTGAATTTAGTAATCCTTCAGCATACTTTGTTCTTACTGCATCGATTACTCCATAGCAACTATTTTCTAGTGACTTAATTTTTGCATTTTCGATTACATTAAATATTATTGGCGTTGCTATTAA
>ERZ780157.3036-NODE-3036-length-14659-cov-3.672282_pt1 | contig 14659 bp, 12 predicted proteins | sample MGYA00511169_ERZ780157 | MGnify/ENA primary metagenome ERZ780157 (study PRJEB29588, sample SAMEA1965149) | human gut metagenome | biome: human gut; feature: human-associated habitat; material: faeces | place: Denmark | collected 2008/2010 ... | reverse complement strand
TGTAAATAATAAGATGAAAGTTTCTTTGATGTGGCCTGTTATCAGTCGTACGGAGAGCAGAAGAACGGCAAGAAATGAAGCGCGCAGATGCGATATCACGGCAAAGATATAATTGGCGAGGACCCAGAGAACGAGGCAGATTACCATCCATAAAAAGGGCGGCAGGAGATTGGTGGCTTTGCCGGTAAAGACCTGAGAAAGATCTACGGCCATCGCAGCACCGTAAAAAAGAAATAGGATTGTCGGCGCAAGACATTGTAAAAAATTGGATTTGAATGCGGAAAAATATTCCCGGCAGATATGAGCGGAAGTTTTTGCGTGTTCCCGTGAGATGCAATGATAGAGTGCGGTAAAAGAAGCACCAAAAGTTACAAGCGGAATGCTTGTAAATAAAAATAAAAAACCAAGGACAATAAGCTGGCACGCGGTCGTGAGCCAGTCATATAATCTGTTTTGAAAGATAGAATTCATATCGAAAACCTCCTGTAATGGAATTGCCTATACTAAAATGGAATGGTTCTGCTAAAACTATAGTTGCTGTTTCAGAAGTTCAGAGTACGAACTTCCGGTATATTTTTTGAAACATTTTCCGAAATAATTGGGGTCCGGGATGCCGACTTCTTTTGCGGTCATATACATAAGCATCCGGGATGCCAGGCATTTTTTTGCTTTTTCCATGCGGCAGGTTGTGATATAATCGGAAATGTTTTGTCCGCAGTCAGCTTTAAAACGCCGGCTGAGATAACTTGGATTATAGCCAAATTCCTGTGCAATGGCGGTAAGATTCAAGGATGAATCGTGGTAATTTTCCATAATATATTGTTTGATGCGGTCCATATTGGATGGCATATCTTTGGGAGAAGATTGTTCTGCGCGAATTGGCTGTGAATCCAGTTCGTGGATTGCTTTTTTGCAAGCCGACTGAATATCGGTACGAACAATCGGTTTTAGCAGATAATCAGTGATTCCAAGGCCGATGCACTGCTTTGCATATTCAAATTCATCAAAAGCGGTTAGTATAATGATCTTCACTCCGGGGTAACGCTTTAATGCAATCTTGGAAAATTCGATGCCGTCCATAAAGGGCATTCGGATATCAACAAAAATAATGTCCGGGTGAAACTTATCAATTGTATTGATGGCTTCGATTCCGCTGGCAGCTTCGCCGGCGATTTCTAACCCCATTTCTTTCCAATTGACAGATGCTTTTAGAAGGCTGCGAAGAGCCTTTTCATCGTCAATGATCATGACACGATACATAAAACTACACGCTCCTTTACATTATAACAAAAATATCTAATAGCCATTTGAAAGTGGCAGTTTCAAAATAATCTCACAATATTCCCCCTCGACGCTGTGTATCTCAAAGACATCTTCCGTTTTATAATAATAACGGATTCTTTCAATGGTTCCCTGAAATCCAAAACTTCGGCTGTCTTTGCCGGAAAACAGAAGTTCCCGCTGGTGCGCGGACATACCGATTCCATTGTCGTAAATGCTAAGAAATAGAAAATCTTCCTGACGTTTTACCGTGACACGGATAATCCCATGTTCGCCTTTTGGGCGAATCCCATGATAAATGGAATTTTCTACGAGCGGCTGCAGAATCAGGCGCGGAACACGGATGGAAGACAGGCCTTCTTCAATTTCATATTCATCTGTAAAAATATCCTCAAAACGTGTTCTCTGCAGTGAAAGATAGCTTTTTACAATTTCTATTTCTTCTCCCAGAGACAAGTCCGTGCTTCCTTTGCTTAAGAAACGACGGTAAAAATTTCCAAGAGTTTCCAACATATTATATACTTCATCGGTTCGGTTTTCCAAAGCCATATAACGGATCATATCCAGAGTGTTATACAAAAAGTGGGGCTTCATTTGCTCCTGAAGAGCATCTAATTCAGCCATCCGCAGTGTTTTTTCTTTTTGAAGAAGTTCTTCGATCAATTGATTGATCTCAATCAGCATAGCATTGTAGCTGTTTTTTAAAAGACCGATCTCGTCATCGCTTACATTCATACTAACGCGGTGCAGCCAGCCGTTTTGCACTTCAGCCATGCTGTCGACCAAACGCTGGATCGGGTAGATGACATTTTTGGCAATATAAGTATTGATCAGCCACATAAATGCGAGAAGTATAAAAGCGCCGATGATCAAAGCAGCCAGTAATTTGGCAGGGAGCCCGTCTAAAATCCGTACTTCCAGACGGGAAGCAAGGATGAAATGAGAGTCTCCCAATGTGTCGCAGGTAAATATACTTTTGTAAAATAGTTTGTCCGTTTCTTCGCGCGTGTTTTGAAGTAGATTTTCCGGATTTAAGGAGGAAAATGTGCTTTCATTATCCTTGCAGATTAAGCTGCCGGATGTGTCATAAAGAGCAAAATGGCTGGTTTCGCCGGAAAGCCCTTCATATGTCTGTTCAAAGAAGCGGCTTGGGAGATTGATTGCCAGGATACCGATCGGTTTTTGGGTGTTTATGTCATTGATGACACGGACAAAAGACACCATTTCGCCAATGTTTGAGCGAAAGGCATCGCGAGTGCCTGCTTTAATAACGTAATTTCCTTTTTGGGCCATGACTTCGTCCAGCCATTCTGTTTCAAAAATCTTGCCGGTATTGACATAGGTGATTCCCGGACCGGTGTTAAGGTATTGGCCGTCCATGCGGAGAATCACGACATTACAGGAAAGATTAAATGTATTTAGAATGTCGTGGATCTCCTGGATAGCATTTCGTGTGCGAGGAGTAGAATTACTCTTTGCAAGTAAAAAAGTGCGTACAGTGCTACGAAGCATGGTAAGGCGGCTGATGCTGTTAATGGACTTCATGGTGCTGTCCAAGTTATTGGAAATAGCAGTTCGATTACTGATTTCTTTGTCGGCGATTGATTGCTGCATTTGATTTTCCAAAATCAGATAGAAGATACCTGAGCAGAATAAAATGCATACAATCATTGTACAAAGAAACAAAAACTGAATTTTTTTCCGAAGCCCCAATGACAAAAAACGTTTCTTCATAGTGCGTTATATCCCCCAAAATAACTATAATAAACTTATTATAGCACATTTATCCTTTAATTGCACCTGCCATTAAACTTTCTTGAATTTTTTTACTCATAAAGCAGTAAATGATGAGGGTCGGGAACGTGGCAATGACAAGAGCGGCGCCAATCGGTCCCCATTTGGTCGTGTAAGCCCCGGAAAGTGCCTGGATACCTACCGACAATGTACGATATTTACTGTCACTGATAAAGATGACGGCAAACATAAGCTCATTCCACGCTTGTAGAAAAGTAAAAATGCCAATGGTAGAAAGTGCCGGTTTCATGAGCGGAAGCACAATGCGGAAGAAAATGCCATAGACACCACAGCCGTCGATACAGGCAGACTCTTCAAGTTCACGTGGAATATTTTCAATGAAACTTTGACAGATCATAATCGCCATCGCCAATGCAAATGCGGTGTAAGGAATTATGAGTGCCTGATAGGAGTTTGTCATCTTTAATTCGCGTAAGATGATAAAAATTGGCAGGATTGCCGCGTGAATCGGTACCGTTAAGCCGAGCATAAAAATGCTGTTGACAAGTTTGCGGCCGCGCCATTCCATGCGGGAAAGTGCATAAGTCGCCATCAGGGAAAAGATGACAGTCAATGCAATCGTAACAAAGGTGACAATGGCACTATTGGCAAAGTAAAGTGCCATATTTCCGGTATCGAGAGCCTCCGAATAGTTGCTCCACAGCCATTCTTTTGGCAGGCCGATGATGTTGTCACCAAAGATTTCTTTATTTGTCTTTAAGGAGAAGGTAAACATCCAATACAGCGGAAATAGGTTTACCAATGCCCAAAGAGACAGTAAAATGTACATTACACTGGTTTTTACTTTTTTCATTTAGTCCACCTCCGTTCGAAAACAGCGTTTGATCAGTATTGCGAAAAAGAAGCACAGGAAAATGATAAACATGGCAATCGAGCTTCCGAGTCCATAGCGGCTTCGGTCGAAGATCATGTTAATCATCAAGGTACTTGGTACTTCACTTGCGTGAGCCGGACCGCCGCCGGTCAATACATAGATCAGGTCAAAGGCCTTCAAAGAACCGGTTACCGCAAAGATCACACACATACGCAAAACCGGCTTGATCATAGGAATTGTGATATAACGTGATAATTGGTGGTCATTGGCACCGTCAATCTTAGCTGCTTCACGGATATCCGGTGACAGACTTTTAATGCCTGCGTACATGAGGAGCATGTGGTAGCCGACGTATTGCCAAAGCATCGGGATGAAGCAGGCGGTAAGAGCATATTTTTGGTCGCCGAGCCAGGTCTTGCACCATGTGTCAAGACCGACGGCATGCAAAAAGGAATTGACAATACCGTATTGTGGATTGTATATTTTCATCCACAATTGTCCGATGACGGTTGTGGATAACAAAACCGGAATGAAGAACACCGCCACAAAAAATCGTTCACCCTTGATGCCTTTTGCCAGAGTTAAAGCAAGAAGCAGAGCGAGGGGAAGCTGTATAAAAACCGAAAGTCCGGCAAAAATGAATGCATTTCGCACCGTAGGGCCGAAGCCAAGACTTTTTTCTGTAAATAATTCAATGTAATTTTGTATACCAACAAATGTACCGGAAGTGATGCCGTCCCAGTCTAAAAGACTATAATATCCGGACATAAAGATTGGCAAGATAATAATGGCTAAAAACAGCAATGCAGAAGGAAAGAGAAAAACGAAGATTGCTGTTTTGTTTTTTCTTACTTTATCCATGAAATCCTCCTTTAAACGAATCGTTATAATGCCGGGCGGCTCCCGGACTGCAGCAATGCTGCTGTCTGGGAGCCGCCCGGATCAAATCCCATTCACAATTAACGTGTGATTATTTTTTACTTAACTGCTTATCCATGCTGGCAGCAAATTCTTCCGGTTTCAGATCGCCTGCGAAGAGGGACTGAAGGAGTGTCAGATATTCTCCGGCATCATTGGAAGACATCAACGTATCAAACCACAATGTATAGGAAGTTGCTTTTCCGGCAATATCTGCTACCTGCTGTGTTAAGGCAGGGACGGAAGAAGCATCATAATCTACGGTCCAAGCCGGAATTCCAGCACCGCTTAAGTAAGCATATTTGGAAACTCCTTTTGTAATCTCAAAAGCAGCGGCAGCGGCAAGGTCTTTGTTCTTCGTGCCGGCGGATACCATCAAAGTATCGGAACCTCCGCCCATGAAGTCGGTTACACTTGCATTTGCACTGTTGACAACAGGAATTGGTGCAACAGCGAAGTTATCCGGTTTCTCGGCATCGGTAACGATGGAACCACCCATCCAGCTTCCGGTGAAGTACATTGGAACCTGTTCTGCATAGAAAGAAGCACTTGCTTCATCATTGGAAAGACCGGTTGCACCGTCGATGAAAGCGCCCATATCAACCAATTCTTTGATGCAGTTAGCAGATTTTACAAAGTCCGGATCGTTGTAGGACTGACCCTGTTTTGTCAAAGCCTTGGTGACTTTGTCTGCTCCGGCAGATTTAAGTGCTAATCCGTCATGAAGCATAGCAAGTACCCAAGTGTCTTTTACACTGGTTCCAATCGGTTTAATGCCTGCATCAATGAATTTCTTGCAGACAGCTTTGAAATCATCCCATGTGGCTGGTACTTCAACACCTTGTTTTTTGAACATTTCTTTGTTGTACCACATTACGGATACCGGTGTACAAGTTACGGAACCATACAATTTGCCATCGTAGATATCGTTGGCAAGAGCGGTTTTACTGATTTCCTTTTCGTAATTTTTGTAATAATCATCCAGACACAGTACTTTTCCGGAAGATACGAAAGATTCAGAAAATCCACCCGCCCAAGTAAAGAAAATGTCAGGAAGTTCATTGGCAGCGACAGCCGCTTTGATCTTCGTTTTATAGGATTCATTTTCAAATGTTTCCATATTAATCTTTACACCGGGATGATTTTTCTCAAACTCCTCGATTGCCTGAAGATACGGTTTGTGGAAAGAGTCGCTTTCTGTGGCGATCGTCCACATGGTCAGGGTTGTTTCAGCCCCTGATGAGCTGTCTTTCTCTGAACTGCTGCCACAGCCGGTCAACGCGGACACAGCCATAATGACAGATAAAGCCAGAGGAAGAATTCGTTTTTTAAGTAACATAAAAAACCCTCCTTGTTCAAATAATGATATAGCCATTATAAGAAAAAAGCAAGAGGATTTGAACGGATTAATTTTACTTTAAGGGGTAAAATTTTTACTTTAAAAAAATCCCCACAGCAATATTGATTTTATTGGCGGCAGGGATTTTTGGAGATAACAATTCAGTTATATTATTTTCAACCCATTGATTTTGCGGCGTTGATAAATTCATAGAAAGAAGCTTTCGGATCCGTGATTCCCGTGTCAAAAAGCAATGGGGAGCAGGAAGCACGCCAGGAGATCGTGTCGTATAATCCCCATAAAGTGATGCTGGTTACGCCTTTTGGATTTACATTTTTATCGCGGCTGCGGTTTTTCTCCAAAATCGTTTTCATCAGCTGACCGACGTATTTGGCTTGGTCGGCATTGGTCTCCTTTTCGTCTGCGTAAGAATAGGAGCCGTTTGTATCGTAGTTGATCGTTACATCCAGTTCTGTAATCTGAACTTCGTAGCCGGCTGCGAGGAATTTTTCCAATGCAGCGCCATAAAGTTCGATCGTAGGCACTTTGATGTCGACATGGCTCTGCATACCGATACCGCTGCAGATTTTTTCCGGTTCATCTTTGTTGATGAAGTTCACAAGATTGAGCGTCTGCTGAATGCCAAAGTAGGTATTGTAGTCGTTGTAGAATAATGTTACTTTATCCTGCACATTATAGGTTTTTAACATTCCATAAGCAAGTTCAAATGCTTTCTTTACATAACTTGGGGTGTTACCGCTGTTTTTATAAATGTTTGTCCAAGTTCTTGTAAATCCCTGGCGGTGCAGGTATTCGTTTACGACGTCCCACGCATAGACGATACTTCCGGCAGAACCGGTAAGTTCTTTTTCTTTCTCCATGACATGAGCCATTACGTTGTGGATGTAGAAATCTTCGCGGGCATCCATCGTCGCCACATTGGTATCTTTGTCGTTTTCGTACTTGTCCGAGAAGAACCAAGCGGGTGTCTGGCTGTGCCATACGAGGGTATGGGCACGCATTTTCAAGCCGTTTTTCGCAGCAACTTCAAGTGCACCATCCACTTCACGGAAATTCAAGGAAGGAACGGTACTTTCCTTGTAATTATCCGGGATATAGTAGCCTTTTGCCTTTGCCTCTGCGACGGCCATTGTCGTTGGGCGGGAGCCGAGGATGTTATCCGGCTTCATTTCATTTTCAAGGGTAAAATTATTGAATTGGTTTTTTACAAAATTCAATGTTTTTGTATTTTGAAGTTCGCGCTTATATGTAGAACTTCCGTAATTCAGGCAGGTTCCCATGTATGGAATCTGGCTTTCATAGGTTTTCAGGATACTTGGCAGATTCGTGACAACTTTCGGTTTTACTTTCACTTTACAGGAAAGTTTGAACGTCTTTTTGCCCTTTTTTACCTTGCAATTGATTTTGGCGGAACCGTTTCCGACCGCTTTGAATCTGCAGGAAGTTTTTTTCTTTTTTGTAATCTTGCAGACATTTTTGTCTGAAGAAGACCAGGTGACTTTGCATTTTCCGGCTTTTTTCAAGCGGATGGTCGCAGATTTGTCACGAACCAGTGTCAGTTTCTTTTTTGACAGCACCGGCTTTTTTACCTTAGCGGCATCGACGGAATTCGGTGTGAGAATCGATGCGCAGAGCGTAAATGCCAGAAGCAGGGCTGTCCCTTTCTTTGTTTTGCCCATAATTTTAATACCTCCAATAAGTAACTTTTTCTCGATTATAGCGAAAAACGATAGAAATTACAAGTCCTGCGCTTCGCAAAGTGTTGCGATCTGCTCTTCCATCTCAGCATCGCTGATCATGGTAATACGACCGTTGTCAAATTGGTCGGTGACCCATTCGTATAATTTTGCTACGAGTGGGTCCTTTTTGGTATATTCTTTTTCACCGCGGCGTGAATACGAATGATTCAGCCAAAATACAATGCCGGCAGTGCCGGAAGTGCCCGTGATCGAAACTTTCGGTGGGCGGTTTAAGATCGATTCCGTGTCAAAAATATTGTAAATTTCCGGATTTTTCATCAGCCCGTCGGCGTGGATGCCGGCACGCGTGAGGTTAAAGTTCTGGCCGGCAAACGGGGTCATCGGTGGGATCGGATAATTTGTATCATTTTCGATGTAACGTGCGATTTCGGTGATGTACTCCGGATGCATACCATTCATTGTTCCGCGAAGGGACGCATATTCGAAGATCATTGCCTCAACCGGCACATTTCCGGTACGTTCGCCGATACCGAGCAGGGAGCAGTTGACGGCACTTGCGCCATACATCCAGGCTGTCGTGGCATTGACGACACCTTTGTAGAAATCATTGTGGCCGTGCCATTCGATCATATCCGAAGGCACGCCGGCATAATGCTGCAATCCGTAGATGATGCCGGAAACACTTCGCGGCAGCGCAACGCCGGGATAAGGAACACCGAGGCCAAGGGTGTCGCAGGCTCGGATCTTAATCGGAACGCCGCTTTCGCGAGATATTTCCATCAAGCGGCTGGCAAATGGTACGACAAAGCCGTAAAAATCAGCACGCGTAATATCCTCAAAATGGCAGCGTGGGCGAAGTCCGGCTTCGATACAGTCGCTGATGATGCCTATGTATTTGTCGAGAGCCTCTTTTCTGGTAAGTCCCATTTTATGGAAAATATGGTAATCCGAGCAGCTGACGAGCACGCCGGTTTCTTTTACTCCGATCGAGCGCACCAGCTCAAAATCTTTTTTCGATGCCCGAATCCAAGTGGTAATTTCCGGAAAACGATAACCGAGTTCCATACATTTTTCCAAGGCATCACGGTCTTTTTTCGAATAGACAAAAAATTCGGTCTGGCGGATCATGCCATTGTCGCCGCCGAGCTTGTGAAGCAGTTTGTACAGATGAATCATCTGCTCCGTCGTATACGGAGTACGCGACTGCTGGCCATCGCGGAATGTCGTGTCGGTGATGAAAATGTCATCCGGCATATTCTGCGGCACACGGCGGTAGTTGAACGCAATTTTAGGCGTTTCATTATAAGGAAACATTTCGTGAAATAACGCAGGTTTTTTTACGTCCTGAAGTTCATAGGAATATGGATCCTGCTCTAGTAAATTGGTCTTTTGGCTTAAATTGATATCTGGCATAATAACCCTCCTGTCTTGCAATCATTATAGAACAGGTGTATATTATATGTAAAATAAATTATTTTGATAGTAATAATCGAAAATATTGATAAAAGGAGAAGCAGTATGGATATTGAGACAATGAAAACGTTTCTGGTTCTTGTGGATACAAAGAATTTTACGAGGACGGCGCACCAGCTTTTTATCGCGCAGTCGACGGTGACAAACCGCATTTTGGAATTGGAAAAGGAGTTAAATGTAACTTTATTTGAGAGAAATAACCGAAGCGTCGAATTGACGCCGGCGGGCGAGCGGTTTTCGTTGTACGCGGCGAGTGTGATCCGGCTGACGGACACGGCGATGGCGGAGATCAGTTCCATTCATAAGTTTGAAAATACGCTGCGTATCGGTTCGTCGGACTCTGTTTATGAAGCACATCTGGCGCCGATCATTCAGGCGCATCAAAGAAATCACCCGGAAGATGCCTTGAAAATATCGATCGGATTGTCGAGCCAGCTTTTGGAGCAGCTGCAAAGCGATATTTTGGACGTCGTATTTTCGTATATTCCGCTGCGAAATCCCAAATTTCACTGTGAGATTTACAAGGAAGACCCGATGATCCTTGTTACGGACTGGAATAACCGCAAGTATCAAAAAGGAATCCGACAGCAGGAACTTTTGCAGGAAAATTATCTGATGTGCAATTTTGCCCTGCAGAATGTCGGCCAGTTTATCCGAAATCTTTTCCCGAAATACCACCAATTTTCGCTGGAAATTGACGATTGTTCGAAAATCATCCCGTTTTTGATCGGCCAGCAGAATTACACATTTCTGCCCAAAGATACAGCGGCTTCTTATATAAAAGAGAAGAAACTGCGGGAAGTGGAATTGCTTGATTTTCAGACGCCTGTGATAAATAGTTACATTATTGGCAAAAAAAGCAAAAAAAACTTATGGGAGAGCATGTTTCTTATTACAAATACTTATAACTTATGATAAACTTTTATTATATAAAGAAATTTAAAGTTACGAAAAAAGGAAAAGTGACTGCGGTCAAAGCGGGAAAAGCCAAAGTAACCGTAACGGAAAAATCGAAAATAAAAAGCGTAAAATCGGGGTTGTTATGGTTAAAGTGAAGGCGAAAAAGGCGGTCGAGATTTCACAGTCGGAACAGCCGCCAGGGGAAACCCTGGTGGCTGCTTATTTTAGGGGGGAGCTTGTGGTCTGCGAGACGAAATTTATCAACTAGGTCAAGGTGCAAGTCCTAGTTGTGTGGTTTGAGGCGAGAAATCACCGTCTGAACCAAAGGTAAAGTCATTGTTATATGGTTTAAAAAGAGAAATCGTTGTCTGGGTCAAAAGGCAAGTCCTAGTTGTGTGGTCTGAGGCGAGAAAACGCCGCCCAGACCAAAGGGAAAGTCCTAGTTGCGTGGTTTAAAAAGAAAAATCGTTGCCCAGACCAAAGGGAAAGTCCTAGTTGTGTGGTTTGAGACAAGAAAACCGCCGCCCAGACCAAAGCCACTATCTATCTCCGACCGTTCGTCGCAAAAAACGACCGTTCGTCGCAAATGAGTTGTAATAATATGCAAATGAATGATATCATGAATAAAAATTCAAAACAAAGGAGATTGATTTATGAAAGGTTTAAAAAAGTGGCTAATGTTAATCATGATTTGTAGCATGGTGATTTGTAATTACGGAACTGTGGATAATGTTAAAGCAGTATCGCAAACGGAACCATCTGAAGAAGAGGAGGAGATCCTATTGGATGATAATGAACTTTCTTCTTGGGAAGAAGAGGAGGAAGTATGGGATGACGACGATGAAATTGAAGAAGATGAAGAAGATGATGAAGATAGTCAAGAAGAGGACATTTATGTAGATGATACAATAATGGTTACTTCTGAAATAAAAGAAAAGTGGGAAAACTATTACAATGCGGAAGTTACGGTTACAAATTTAACAGATACTGTTATAGATGACTGGACAGTTAAATTTAAATACAAAGATCAGATAGAACATATTTGGAATGCAGAAATTATTGAGCATGAAGAAGACTATTATACGATAAAAAATTTGGAATGGAATCAGGATATAAAGGCCAATGGAAGCGTAACATTTGGGATAACGGCAAAATATAAAGATAGTATTGGTGAAATAAGTGAAGCCTATTTGGAAAATAGTATCTGCGAAGTGGCCGAGGAAAAATATTCAGCTCAATACACTCAATATTCTACATGGCCTGGATATGTTCTTGGAGAAATAAAGATAAATAATATTTCAGATGAAAAGATTGAAGATTGGAAAATTGAAATAACGGCTAATGTGGATATTGAACAAATTTGGAATGCAGAGATTGAAAGTAAATATGTAAATGACAATGATGAGACAACTTATATAATAAAAAATAAGGAATATAATCAAAACATAGCACCGGGAAACAATAGTGCATTTGGATTTATTGCTAAAACAACAGAGGTTAACGTAAAAGTAGAACCGGTACAATTATTTTCAATAAGTTCAACATTACAAAACGAATCAGAGGAAGATGATTGGGATAGTGTTGAAGAAGTTGAAGGACTTACGGAAGATGACTTTATGGAATACTCGGATTATCTTGAATATTTAATGTTGCAGGCAGAAGAAAATCCAGGTATGCAAAAAGCGGCAGATAACATGGGGATTCAAACTTTTTCAGTGAAAGAAACAGAGGCAAAACCTCAAAAGACAGTAAATGCAAAAGTGACAAGTGTATATAAAGTGATTGGAGCTAGGAGTGGATATAGAAAGAAAGCATTTCAAAATTTTTGTATGGGAAAATTAAAAGGAAAAAATGGGGAAAAATATGCTTATGGAATTGTACACTGTGGAAAAAATGCAGTAATGCTCCGGATGAGTTTGAAAACTTCTAAAAAGAATGGTAAAATTAAACAAGAAGCGAAAATTATTAATCAAATGCTTTTACGAAATTTTGGGCATTCTCAAAGTTTAGAATCGTTTGTTTATAAAGGAAAAGAATATTTCTTATTAACTGGAAAAACGTATAAACTTACGGCTGATGAACTAAAGAAGGCAAAACAAACTGCTAAAAAACAGAATAAAAAATTAAGTCAGGTTATTCCATATTTTTGTACACAAATTGCATGTATAAAATATAATGCTGGTCAGGAAATAGATATAAAGCATTGTGGAAGATTGGTTGGAGTTACGTATTCTAATAAAAAGCGGACTAAATTTGGCAGACTGAATCGGGTAGATATAGGTTTAAAAGATGATAGCCGGATTGTTATCTGGAAACGAAGAAAATCTGATTCGGCAGTCCAGGTATCTACATTTGCGTTTGATAATAAGATTAAACAAAAATTAGTGGAAAAGAAAAAGGTATCTTTTACAAATAAAAAGCTACTTCAGTTTAAAACGTGTTTTACGATGAAAAAAAATACATCCAGCTATATTTTGCCTCAATCTATGCAATCCATTGATCAGGGAGGAGATAATACACTTTATATCTCGTCTGGAAGGGAAGGCGAAAGCCCATTATGTATCGCAGAGTGTAGTGCTAAAAAAGGTGAATTTCGTAAAAAATATATGCTGCATTTTGGAGATAATTTTCCTATTCAGAAAAAGAAAGAAATTGAAGGGATGCATAGTAAGGGAAGCCAGCTTCAGTTTGTGATTGCAGATATTAAACCTGTAAAAGGAAAAAATAGCAGTGGGAAAAAAGTTAAGATTAAAAGACAATATATATGCGTTATTGACAAATAGGAGGTTGAAATCATGCGAAAGTTAATTTTATTTGCAATGCTTTTTATATTGTTTTGCATTCCTGCAAAAGCATCCTATGCAAAGCCAGATGTGACGAGCGGTAAATGCGGAGAAGATGTCTATTGGAATTATGATGAAGCTACGTTTACGTTAACGATATCTGGAAACGGAAAAATAACTTCAAATCCATGGCGTGATTATTTTGACGAAGGGCAGATTGGGGTGAATCTGGTAATAGAAAAAGGGATTACTTCAATCGGTAAAAACATATTTGTGTTTGAGTGGTTTGGAAATGTAAGTATAGGTCCTGATGTGGTTGAAATTGAACAATCCGCATTTAGTGATACTTATATCGAAAAATTGGAGCTTGGTGATTCCGTAAAAAAAATTGGTGAATCTGCTTTTAATTCCGGTGGCAGATTAAAGGAATTAAATTTAAAAAACGTCGAAGAAGTAGGGGAGCGTGCATTTGAAGGCTTTACACACTTGGAGAAAGTGACTTTTGGTAAAAATCTAAAAAAGATATCAAAAAGTGCTTTTGAAGGATGCCTTTCTTTAAAAGAAGTTGAGTTTCAAGGGGGTGCACCCAAGATAGCAAAAAATGCATTTAAAGATGACCGCTTTCTGAAAGTGATTATAAATCATTCGGAAAGCTCCATACCGCTTGGAAAATTAGATAAAGATCTGACTTGGTATCAGGAGGGGAAGAAAGTTACAACGATTTCTCCCGGAAAGACAGCAAAATGTAAAGGACGGCTGTTTAAGGTAAAGTACAAAGATTTGAAAGGAACGTTTGAGGGAAAACTTCCGAAAACTTACCGATATGCAGAGGATAAATACCTGCCGACAAAAGGAAAGCGAAAAGGATATTTTTTCTATGGATGGAGTGATAATGGATATTATTGGCTGAGTGATCTATGTGATCTGCGGGGAAATATTACATTAATGCCAATCTGGATTCGATACAAGGTTAAGAAAATGAATGCTACCACCAGAAGATTTTCTTATTCTATAGAGAAAAAATATGATTATTTCTATAGCAGGACAGCTCAGATTCGTTACTCCGCGGATAAAGGAATGAAAAAAGCAAAAACGCTTTGGTGTGACAATCTTTGGAAAGGAAGTTTTACAATTAAAAATCTGAAAAAGGGAAAGAAATACTATGTACAATTTCGAACCAGAGATGAAGATTCCAAATCGCCATGGAGCAATCCTATTAGGATTTAGGGTAAAGAACAAACGAAAGTGAGGTGGGGAATGATGATGACCTATTCGGCTTATACATGGCTTGAATTTTGGAAAAAATGGTTTGGAAAATAATGGAGAAATTAGCTGCCGGGCAGATACCTGTTTGTCCGGCAGCTATCTTGTGTTTTAGAAACTTGACATTTAGTTGTATTTAATATATACTTTAGACATTAAAACATTTGATATACAAAAGGGATATGTGAAGAAAATGATACTTTTATTATATTTATTAGAGTTAGCAACTCTTTTTCTTGTTTGCAAAAATGTACTTCATTTGAGAAAAACTTGGTCTTTAGGAAAGTTAGCAGTTACTTTTTTTGTTGTGATATTTTGGGCATTTTATATCATTTTTTCTCAAAATACTTTT
>ERZ780157.3033-NODE-3033-length-14666-cov-3.422832_pt1 | contig 14666 bp, 15 predicted proteins | sample MGYA00511169_ERZ780157 | MGnify/ENA primary metagenome ERZ780157 (study PRJEB29588, sample SAMEA1965149) | human gut metagenome | biome: human gut; feature: human-associated habitat; material: faeces | place: Denmark | collected 2008/2010 ... | reverse complement strand
GCGGCAAGATCGTGGTGGGCGTAAACGGCGAGCTTCAGGTGTACGACCTGGACCCCGCGAGTCTCTCGTTATCGCTGCTCCACAGCGAGCTGGGTAGCATCCTGATCACGCAACTGAGCGTGGACGAGGCCGCGGGCACCATTGCCGTGGGCGACCTTCTCCACTCCGTGTCCGTGTTCCGGCTGACGGTGGACTGTCTGTCGGGCAAGCAGATGGCGAGGCTGGAGTTCTCGAGTTGCGAGAGCGTGCGTCGCCACGTGACGGCGCTGGATCGCGCGAGTGATGGGTGTGGTGCTAATACGATATCCGAAAGCAACGCTAAGAAGGCATCTGAAACCACTAAGAAGTCACCAGAAAACAACGCAAACCACGACAAGATCCTGGTGGGCGACGTGAACGGCAACCTGGCGATCATGCGCGAGGTGAAGGAGGACGAGCTGGACAAGAGCAACCCGCAGAAGCGCCTGGAGGCGGCGGAGTGGTTCCACCTCGGCGACCAAATCAACCAGTGCCCGAGAGTGCCCAGCGCGACGCAGGGCGTCCAGAGCAACGACGGCAGCGTGAGCGACATCGTGTTCGACACGCTCTTCTTCACAGTGAGTGGGCGCATTGGATGGGTGGGCGCGGTGAGCGACGAGGAGTACGCGCTGCTGAAGGCGATCGAGCAGGCGCTGGAGAAGGTGAGGGCTGTCGCGAGCGGTCATCTGTAGACGATTACGGCGGTGGGTGGCTTGGACCACAGGGGCTGGAGACAGGAAGGCAAGCCGTTCATCACGCGGGAGTTGGAGTACTGCGTTGATGGAGACCTGATCGAGCTGTTTTTGGAGCTGAGCGAGGAGGGACAGAAGGCGGTCGTGAGCGTGGTGAACGAGGCGCTGAAGCGGAGCGACAGCGTGAAGTGGATGATCAACTACATCCAGAGCATAAAGACAAAACACTCGACTCTTTGTTAACAAACACTCCACTCAATCCAGTCGAAGAATCCGATCTTCGTCAAGTCCGTCTTCAGCAGCTCCAGCTTGTCCTTCTCCAAACGGTGGCTACACCTCATCGTCGCGCCAAACGCCTACCCCAGCAGTCTGCAGGGACCGTTGTCAATGCCCAGGAACTCCCACACGCTCTTGATCAGCGTGATGCTGTCCACGCCCTCGCCGTAGCGGTTCCCGCACTGGTACATCACTCGCCCGAACTCTCGCGCACGCTCCATCTCCACTCTCGCCTTCTTCATGTCGCCCGCAGCGTACGCGTTCAGCAGACGGTCGTACACCTTGCCCATGATGCTGAACGTCGCTCCCACGAAGCCGCAGCAGCCCGTCGCCAGCGACGCCAGCATGGCCTACACGTCACTGGGAGCAAGCACTCCGACATCCTCGCGGCCCATAAGGATCGTGTACTTGCCGTCGCAGGCGTCAAGACAGAGACCCATCACGAGACTGTTGTAATCGGTGTACTTCATTCCGCACAGATTCGGGATGCGCGTCGACGCCAGCTCCAAAAACTTGTTGATGGGGTAGGGAGTGTAGTTGATCACGTCCAAATGGTAGTAGAACACGGGCAGATTCGGAACCGCACCAGCCACGTCCTGCACCCACTGCACAAGGAGATCGAGCGAGCGCGGAGGGAAGAAGCGGGGAGGGACGAGCGCAACCGCGTCCGCACCGGCAGCCTACCCTTCACTCCACACCAGCAGCGAATACGGCACAGTGTCTCGCCAGCTCCTGCGCCACGGACAGCACCTCATGGCCCACGTGAATGATCACGCAGAGACCATACTTGTGGCCCACCTCGATCCACTTATCGGCGAACTACGCATCAGGAGGATCCCCACTCCGCGTACAGCCTTTCTCTCTGCGACAGAGAGCAGCATGGACTCTCCGGTAGTGCCGCACACGAACACGCCGTTGATGTTGTTCTTCACCAGGTGTTTCGCCACCGGCTCCACAGCGTCCAGATTCAGACTCATGTCGTCCTTCATGGGCGTGTGCACAGCACAGCAGAGGCCTTCGAACGTGAACGAGCTGGGATCGTTGGGCGTCTTGTAGTAGTGCTACTCCTCACTCCGCGACGCACGGCCGTACTCTTCTTGCGTTCGTGAATTCAGTCTTCATCGGCTTTGGTAATATCAATTTGGATTTGGGCAGCTGCCGTGAGGGGGATGAAGGAATGAAACGCCCGATCGTGTGCTCCGCGCCAAACATGCAAGATTGAAAAGGGAGAACGCAAATACCATTGAACTATGCTACAAGGCGGAAAAAGGAACTAATCAATCGTCACTGAAACTCAACCGGCGATGACTCTTCAATAACTACGCGTGAAAGGGCGCTACGGACACCACTTGGACATCCGCGTACAAAGACTCTTCGGGCTTACTGAGAATCGGCGTTCGGCAGTGATCAGGAGAGAGAAAACCAGTGGCACGATTTGTCCTGCGGGTTACAGACAGCAGCAGCGACTCACGTGTACTGCGTGTTAATCGAGGTGAAATAGTCCGTCAGCACTTCCGAGCGGTACTTCGTTAGGACCGGAAACACTGCACACACGTTCGTGCTGTCAAGTGATCTTGCAATTATTCCTCATTCCGTCACTTACGAGACGCCGAGAAACGAGATCACCTTCTTCGCCGCCGTCTCCGGCATCCGGTTTAGGCCCGTTTTCTACCCGTCAGCAAGCGGTTCGCAACGCATTACACAATTCGCATTCACCGGAACGCGCGGCTTTGGAGGAAGTGGAACAGCGGAGTCGTTGACTAGCCGAATCGGGTGGCCTTCTCCGGATTTGATGAGCTTCTCCCTGCAATCCTGAATCCTCGTCGGATTCATCGCTTTCGCTTTCTTGCTGTGCTTCTTTAGACTGCTCTTTTCTTCCTTCTCTGACATTTCACGCTTTCTTCTTTCCACTTGAAAGGGGAAGAGTGATTCCGAAACGAATCAAAAACGACGCTCTACAGGGATGAGTGCTGCAATACGGAGACTCACAGAGAGAAAGAACGAAGGATGAGAGGAACACAATACGGGGTTGAATGCACTGCTTGTCTGGCTTGTTCTCCCTGCTAAATCAAATTGAAGGGTTTCGAGTTCCGATCCGAGAAACAGAATGACTATCTCTTTTTGGCAGGGTGCCATTTCAAATTAGGGCCATTCTTATACAGGAGGAGGCGATTCATTTCCCCGATTTCGGGCTTCCATGGCGCCAATTCCTTCGCGTTCAAATTCAAATTCTCTTCGCCTACAGACCCCCTTTCGTTCTCTTCATGTGCTTATTGAGTGTTTGGGGACGAGCAATGATTATTACAGGAGGGAGTGGGGATAGTTGATGAGTAATCTAGGAGGGAGCGAGGACAAGTGATTAATATTACCGAAGGGAACAGAAACAAGTGATTAGTATCACACGAAGGAAACGAAAACAAACACATCAAAAGGACAGCAAACAGCAGTTAAAGCAACGTATACTCCTTGGCGTCGTGGCAGTACGCAGTGGGGTCCAGTTCATATACAGTATGCAGCTTCACCTCCATGTCTGGAATCGAGGCGATCGGCTTGTCTTCGAAATACGCCATGATGATGCGAATCACAGCCTACCCATGACACGACACGACGCACACCCACGATATGGCCCACAATCAGCACGCTCTCTCTACAGCCCACGATCTTCAGCAAAATCTGGTTCAGTCGCTCCTTCACGTCAATGTACGACTCTCCGTCCGGGTAGCGGTACTCCAGCTTGTTCCTCTCCCTCTTCTCGTACTCCTTCGGATAGCGCGCTTTGATCTCCTCGTACCTACTCCTAAGACACCATTCGCAACGATCACGTCATCCTCGTGTAATCGCCGCCATTCAGCTCACGAAGAAGGGTGCTGTACTGCACGTTGTACTCGTCCAGCAGCGGCCGCACCGTCTGCGCCACTCGCAGCGACCGGTCGCACATGATGGTCACATTCACGCTCCGCTCGTGGATGAACTCGTACAGCTTCTTGCTGAAGAGGACCCCGTTCGCGTTCAACGGCGGATCGCCTCCCAGAATGCCCTTCAGTGTGAAGTCGGTCTCTCCGTGGACGCACAGCCAGATCTTCCGCGGCGTGAGGTGCGTATTCAACAGATAGGACACCACGTCACTCTCCAGAACGCCGTTGCAGTGGTTGGCGATCACGTACTCGCCCACGTTGAACAGACGGATGTACGACTGGTTCTTGTCCCTCTTCTTGTCCAACGGCTGGGAGTTCTTCTTGTAGTTCTCTAAACGCATGTGGAAGTCCGCCAGCGCCTCATCTCGGGACTTGTTCTTGTAGTCTAGCCATCACGCACAGAATCCGAGCGTACCGGGAGAGTTCAGCTTCATTTCACAGTTCTTCTGCACCAGCTCCTCGTCGTCGCAGATGCTCTCCAGGAAGAGGACTCGAAAGCCGGCGTAGGCGCAGCGAAGTGCGATGTAGTTCCTCCGCTCGATATTCGAGTTCGTCGCGTCAAAGAGTCCCACATCACCCCCGTGAAGCAAAAACGCCATCAGCGCTAGGCATGAATTTACAGAAACGGAGCTACCGTCGAGCGCCATCATTGCGAACTTGGTTCGCAACACCATGGCCTCCTTGTTGTTCGGGTCGAAGAAGGCCGAGTTCTCTCCCGTGTGACCGCTCTACGCGTGAATTATCGGATTCTCCCCCACGATTCTTCTGTAGTCACCCGCGTTGAAAACTTCGGTCTTGAAACCCTTCCAGTTGAGGTACCTGTGCAGCATCTTCGAAATGTAACTCTTTCCCGTCGCCTACACCTTCAGTTTGGCCACACCACGGCATACGGGCAAACCGATCATGACGATTACCGTCTTTTGCTCCACCAATCCAGAATGCGTGGAATCCTCGAGCATTTCTAGTGATGAAGAACTGCCCCCTCATCGACCCAATTCGGAAGGAGACCGGATGTGCTTTCGCTGCTCCTCTTCAGAAGGAATCTCAGGACTCTGCATGCACTGTTTGTGGTGAGGGACCGAATAAGTGTTTGAGGCATCCGGAATGGCGTTTTTGCGACGGCATTGTGGTCCTCTGTAGGAGTGGGATAATGATCGTAGTGCCGAATCCCAAAAGCCTTCCATCAATTCGACTGCCTCCAAACAAACACGCTCTTAAGCCAAATTCGCGGACTCAGACTCCTTCCCCTTCTTCTGAAAGCAGCACACAATGAACGAAATGATCGCCGCAACCACAGCCAAACCCGTGACAATCCACATGGCTAGATTGTTGTGCGGCGCCTCGGTGGGGGTGGGAGTGGGGGGAACCGAGCATCCCTGCTCTCCCTTACGATCCATCACCTTCGACATGCCCTCGGCGATGACGGTCACATTGGCAGGAGTGAAGGTAGCGACAACCGTGCTGTTCTTTCCGATGGCGCTGCGATAGTCCTCGAAGGGATCGTTTCCCTGCGCATCTCTGCAAACCAGCTTCGCCGCAGAGTACTCCGTCATGGGCTTCACCGGCTCAGAGCAGTTCAGTCCAGAGAGGAACTTTTCAGAGCAGGTGACCAGCACATCCGAAGTCAGTACGTGGTACTTCTTCTCCACATCGTTCGTGGCAACGTGCGTGTACGCATAGGTCGCGCTCATGGAGAACAGCTCCTTCTCGCACGCCGTCTTCTCAAAGCGCTCCGTCTTCAACAGCAATTCGCTGGGATCCTCTCCCTTCTCGCCAACGGCCACCAGCGACATTCTCGAACCTGCTCATAAGTGGAAAAGGGTATGCTCACTCATATCACGGAGGGGGAAGCAAGAACCCTCATACTCGCCGCAAACTACATATCACGCATGCGATTAGACAAGAAACGATCAATGCTCTCGCCTATCCGGCTTCTGAAGCTAGAGGGCTCATCAATCTGAGAGTCAGCTGTAGAATCCCAATTGCGTACAGAAACGGCCGCCTTACACAGGATGGCAGCGAGCAGGAACCACGCAAACAGATAAGACTTCATCGAAAGAGAATTGTGTTCTTTGCGGAAAGAGAAAGAGACGCGGAGAAGTACTGCGGATGGAAGGAAAGACCGAGGAGGTTCTTATAGCGAGCGGAGAAGGCATGAAGATGTGTTATGGAAGATGGAAAGGATGAAGTGTTGTGGGTGAAGGAGAGGATGCAGTGTGGAAGGAGGGGAATAAGTAGAGAGTGAGAGAAAGAGGAAAAGGCAATGTGTGAGAGAAAGAGAGATGGAACACGACAGAGAAACGGAACGCAACAAAGAACACACTCCAACAAACACCCCCAATCAACTAAAGGAACCATTTACGTCTTCCGGTCTCAATCTGCTTGTGGTTGAACTTCCACTCGTACTCGGCGTTGATGGAGTTGAAGGTGCCCACCTGCAGCCAGCGAGGCTTCAGCGTGAATCGCGGTCCCAACTCCTGCAATCTCGCCTTCTTCTGGTTCTCGAAGACGTACCGATGCTGTCGGACCTACTCATCACGCACTACAACTGCAAACCACGAAAATGTAGTCACGCTGATTGTGGAAGGTGATCACGCGACGACCCTCAAACTCGGGAGCAGCTACGAGTCAACAGCCAAAACCACCATTACCCGGATACATCGAGCCAAAGAAACGACCGAAGCGACGTCCCAGACGCGTGGTGAAGTTGTTCAGGATGATCTCGGGATTGTGGCTCGTAACGTCACCGCAGTCCGCAATGTCTTCATGGGGAATGAAGGACATCACCTTGAACATGGCAGTGGGTCCCTTGGGGAGATGGGAGATGATGAGTCTATGCATTACAGTAGGACGCATCTGTTACGAGTTCACCTTCTTGTCGTGCTCGCCAACCACGATGAGATGCGTGAATCCCTTTTCTCCCGCCTCCTTGCACATTTTCACGAGATTATGCGTTTCTAGGATAACAGTGTAATGGACACACAAACCTCGCTTGTAGAGATAGGAGTTGGGAATCATTCCCATCAGCTCGCTGACAAAGAAATAGGCGTTCTTCGAAGGACGAGGACGCGTCGTGATCATGATTTTGGGCGTAATCTTGTGCGAGAAGTAGGGCTCAAACTCGTCATCCTTCTCGTCGGCGTATACTTCGTCGTCGTTCTGTGTAACGATCGTGTCATCGTACTCGCGGTGATCCTCCTGTGTCGTAGGCTTCTAGACTCGTCAGACGGCAAACTACGAACTCCCTACCTCGATTGGAACGGCCTCCTCTCCGTATTCCTCTCTCGCCTTCTGCTTCTTCGTTCTGCGCTCCTTCTTATCAAGCTTCTTCTTGTGCTTGATTTGCTGCCAGAGACGCTCTCTCGCCTGCTTGTTCTTGATCGTATTGATCACAGGTGTCTTCTTAGGCTGTTTGTCCATGGAAAGCAACGAGAAGGAATCAATTGTGGTGCTTCCTTCACTCGAGCATACTGAAACACGCAAGACAAAAGGAAACTGAAACAAACAAGCAGAACTAAAGGAAACCGAAACAACACGCTACTTTGCAGCCTTCTTCTTCTTTGGCTTTTCCTTTTTCGCTTCCTTCTCCTTCTTCTCCTTCTTCTCCTTCTTCTCCACCTCCTTCTTCTCCATCGGCACTGGCATCTCCGCGCCAGGGGGCAGGTAGCGCAGCTTCAAACCCGTCAACTGCTTCACTTCTGGCAAATCGTGACCCTTTCCGTCGAAGTCCGCATACGAGGAATCCGTTGCGAGGTCCTCGGTGATGATAATCTCATGTGCAAACGGCCTTCCTAGGAATAACACCCCACAAGCACGGGAAACCGGGAATCACTCCCTTCTTCTCGTCCTTGTAACAGTAGAAGAACTGGGCAACAGCCTCCTTGTCACCAACGGACACGGTGTAGTGTTTATCTCCAACTGTCAGCTTCGTCACGGCTATTTGTTACAACTCGCCCAGCATCGAGAACTCGCTCCGTGTTTGAAATCCACCTTCAATTTCTCCAACTCCGCTTCAGGGAACTATGATAATGAAATGCAGCACACACATACCGTCTTCGGAGCACGAATCAGCCAGATCTCGTTCTCCTTCTTGTTTACGATCTTCTCGGGAAGAGAGCAGTTCCCCTTCACTGGCTTGTATCCTACGGGAGGAGTCAGGGTCGCAGACATTTCTTTTTGACCATCGCCCAAAATACCCGTGATTCTGCGCGATCACTGAGGAAGGTGAAACAAACAGCGGAATGATACAGGAGGGACAAGAACGCGTCGATGCTCATTTCCTTTTGTTCCCGAGAGGCCATGTCCTTCACGAGGAGTTTGGACTGATTCAGCAGAGAGAGCTCATTCGTTCCCATAAGTACCGCATATCGCAGCTTCTGCCTCGCAACGTCCTTCAGCGCCTTCTTTATGCTCCCTGCTCCCTTGCAGTACACGGTCTTCACGTTCCGGTCTCGAATGATCTGCTCATGAGCGCAACACCTCTCTCTCACATTCGCAACCCGAATACCGCTTTGGAACACGTCTCGGTTCGTTTCATCTCCCAGCAGCACAATCTACTCCTAACGCTACGCACAAACGCCCACTCCAACACCACTCAGCTCTGACGAAGGCTGGAGCGACGCGAGCTCCAAACACCGCTCGATCCCTGCAGAAAACCCGATGCAGGGAACCGCTCTATTGAACCCTATCCGTTTGGCCAACAAGCTGTAGCAGCCGCCTCCCTAGCTCTCATCCCCCTTGCACAGACAGACGATCACCGAACCGATGGCACTGCAGAACTCGAACACGATGTTGTCGTAATAGTCCAGTCCACGCACGAGGTGCGGGTCCAGCACGAACGGTACGGACAGCGTCTTCAAACCGTCCTGCACCCGTTCCAGTCTCTGTTCTGTAAGAGGAGCACGGCGCACGTACGTCTCGCGATTCCGATGAGAGCGAATCCAGAATGGACGGAGCGCTGTGAATGATCTCCTGGTCCTGCTCTTCCTTGCTATCGAGAATACGGAGATAGCTGCCACGTTCGAAGCGATTGCGACTCTCTTGGGACAGGGAAGACTGGTGCTGCTCAAAATAGCTCTGCTATTGATAGACGTCTTGTGGACTCACTTTCAGGAGAGTGCGATACTGCGACATGGATTCTGCCGAGCCAAGAGAGTTGATGTGGAGCGTCGTTGAGGCCTCGAGTCCCAGTCGTTTGATGATGGAGGCGCAGAGAAGGATCACATCGACGTCGTGAATGGACGGATCGCAGTTCACAATTTCGCCTCCGAACTGATGGAATTCGCGATAGCGTCCATGCTGAGGCCGTTCATACCGATACACGCTTCCATACTAGCAGTGAGGGCGATTCAACATGGAAACGTAATAGACAGATGCTGTAGCGGAGGCAATGCGTTTGTCATTCAGAACGGCGCGCAGAACGCTGGATGTGAACTCGGGTCGCAAACAGAGCTTTCGATCCGACTTGTCGCTAAACGTGTACATCTCCTACACTTCAACGCCCTTGAAAAGTGCCACTTTGGTCACAATGTCCGTATCGGAGCCAACGCCTCTGCTGAAGAGTTCCTCCCTTTCTACCACAGGCGTTCAGCATTAAGGAAGTGGCTTCTTCTCCCACGGACAGGATATGTCTCGATGCGTTCAAAGCCGAAGAGTTCACACTGGTTGCTCATGACTGAAATCAACTAGGAGTGAAAGCGCAACAAATTCCACGTGCCTGTGAATAGCGCCAGGCCTCCACTCCCACGAGGTCCTTCATGCCCTTGACGGGTGCCAGAGAGGATAGGCATCGTTTGAAGATGGTGTTCATGGAGTGGGGATGATTGTGATTGTGGTGAAATGTCGGAAGTCGTTTGCTCTATTCATTAAGTATGGAATGAAAACAGTGTTTAGCGGAAATGAAAGAGGGAACAGTGATGTCTTCCGCTTTCCACTCCCTTGCATTTTGGATCCACTTCCACACCCTTCCGTGAAACCACAGAGGAATCAACGAACTCTACATCGACTCCAGAAATCGAAGGCATTTTGCCCGTCCAGAAGAAGACGAGATGCAGGGACCTTTGTTTGGAACGGGAGAAGGGGCAAAACACTGGTTCAACGTAGACTGCGAGGGAATCTCCACGTTTCTCTTCGCGCAGTTTGTGATCCATCTGGCGCTTCTCACTTCCCAGGCACGCTCTTCCTTTCCTCTTCATCCTAGTTTGTGATTATTCCGCAGGCGTTCCACAATGCAAGCGAGATCGTCGTTCTTCGGATTCTGCTTCTTGTGACCTATCTTCTGTGCTGCACGTGCCATTTCCGTTGTAGTTTCATGTTGCCATGGATTCCTTGAAGGCTGCTTTTCCAACCCCGGAGCCGTCCCCCATAATGCGCAGCCTTTGAAGGAGATAGCGGAGGAATCGGGCGAGTTGCTGAATCGCTGTGGAATCTGCGATGCGTACAAACCGCCGAAGTGCCATCATTGCAGGTGTTCCTTTTCTTCTGCTGTCATCCTTAGTACGTGCAATCGCTGCATTTTGCTGATGGACCACCACTGTCCGTGGATCAACAACTGCGTGGGCATGTGCAATATGAAGTACTTTATCCTGTTCCTGTGCTATACGATCCTGTACTGCGTGCTTCTTTTGTACTGTCTCTTTCACTGCTCCCTGGAAATGCTCCAAGTGTCTTCCGATTTCCGTCGTAGTGCTGTGAAGAAGTGTTGATCCTAGTGGTTATCGTGATCCTTTCCATTGGCGTGACTCTCTTCTTCTCGATCATCTTTGGTATCTTCGCTGTCGTCATTCTCGTTGACATCCTGAAGACCGTCTTCACCGGGTCGACTCGTTCCCTCTGAACGGATATCTGATGTCTAGAGATTGACCGTCTCCGCAGTTATCAGCGAGATTCCTCCTTGTACGACAACCTCAGGTGGCACTACTCCGTATCCATCACGCATAGTGACGTTTTTGGAGGCTCGGGCCACTTCCGTCTTCACTGGCTGCTTCCTGTTGCACCGAACTACCCTGATTTCAAACGGAACGCTCAGTACGTTGTGGATGCGTCTGGGCGTCGATGGAACGGGTACTCGGAGTAGTGTGCTGTTTCTTTCTTGTTCAACGACTCTTTGTTCAACAAGCGAGTCATTCCCTTCTTGTTCAATGAACGACTTCTCTTTGTTCAACGATTCCTTTCCAACAAACAACGATTCACATAACTCACTTTGATTCCTCACTCTGATTAGCAGGGGGCACGACTCCGGGAGGATACACATACAACGGCTGTGGAAACGGAGTCACTATCATCGGCTGCCCATTCGATCCCACCACCATCATCACCGGAGACTGGTAAAACGGCGGATACATCACTTGCTGCGGGAACGCCACCGCTGAGACAGGCATCACGGGCGACTGCATCGTCGGAACCGAAACCACTGGAGGCTGCACCCGCGCCTGGAAGGGAACCGAGCGCGGGCTCAGCGAATCGCTCACGTTGGTGCCGAACGCGATCTGATCCTGTCCCCTGTCCTCCGCTTCGCCAGGCAGCGTCAGGATGCGAAGAGTGGACTTCGTCACCTGTCTGGGCTGCGACTCGTTGCCTTCGTTTGAATCCAGCGAGCGCGTTGAGGCAAGCGACTCCGTATCCTTCGACCTCTCCTCCGGGTGACAGCCCTCTTGTGAGGAGAGCATACAACCCTCTGGTGAGGACTGTGATGAGGAGAGTGCATGATCCTCTGATGATGGAGAGGAGAGAAGACAACCCTCCGGTGAGGACTGTTGGGAGACGGGCAACACCACACTCCTGTTCTCCGTGTTCTCCATCATCTGCACGTGTTTCCTGAACTTCCGGAACAGTGGTCGGTCTGTGGAGAGCACCACGACGCCGTCCTTGCTGTGGGTCAGGTACTGCGACATCCACTCCGAATAACACCATCGTGAACACTGCTTTCTTGTGATGTAGATGGCGTACCGATAGGAGAGAGGAGTCGGGAAGCGAGAAACTGCATTCCCATTCAGTGAAACTCTCGCGGTGAATTCATCGTTTAACCGCGACAACAGCCAGTATCGTGTTGAATCGTGTTGCTCGTTCAGACACTCGCCGCCACACGCCCACTCATTCTCCTTCATCACCACGTACAACTTGTCTTCCGCTCCCACCAGCTCGCACTCCACGTGGAACTCCACACACCTCACACCCGCCGTCTCCATCTCGCACGACTCCGTCTGGGAGGACAGGCTGGAGATGGTGTTGCAGGACTCCTTCCCCAGCGATGTCTCACTCGCTCCGTCCAGCTCCTTCTTCTTCCCTGCACGCTTCTTCTTCTCCTTTACCGTTTTGACTGGGACTGGCTTCACATTGTGATGAGGAGTGATTAACGCTCGTCGCTCCGCTTTCTCCTCCTCTCGCAGTCTCTTCAAGAGCTGTTTATCTCTCTCTCGCGAAATCATGAAAAGCACGAACAGCAGGCACAGAATGCTACATGTGATCATCACTGCTCGCATCAACATGAATTGGATTACAAGGAACACGGTTTCATCGCTATCAAATACCCGAACAAAAAGCCTGAAAAAGGAATCGATCGAGAAAAACGGATAGGGATCGAGCTGATGATAGAAGGAAGAGTATGACTGGATGACGGCGGAAAGCGCACAGTAGTGATAACGGTACTGTTGCTGCTGTCTGGAGGACTGTGGAGGCATTGACGTCATGAGGGAATCCATTGCCTTCTGGTAACACAGTTTGCTTCTACTGGTAATGCAATGAACGGAAATTAAACAATCTGCATCGAGAGAGGATAGAAGACAAGGAAGAGGCGAGATGGCAAGACAACGACGAACAACCACAATTCTCCTTGAGCGACACTACCTCCTGCATCGTACTCTCTGGCGAAGAGAAAAAACGATACGACAAGAGGATGATTTCGTTCAAATCCCAATCCACGAAAAACAGGTGATCTGTAGAGATCGATGAACTACGGGTAATAAGAATAGCGAATTCAAACAACAACAGAAACAGATCACTCCACACATCAATATCAAAGGATGGAGAACGGGACAACTCTCTCTCCAAGTCTTCAACACGCTGTGATTCATTTGCAGATTGCAACACACGCATCTCCTCGTACGAACACGATAAGAAGCTGTCCATCTAACACTAACAGTGGCGTAGTTCACAAACGTAAAAATGGCCAGCCCTTTCCAACAACGAGCAGGAATCACGCAGTAGAGGAATTGCCTTCTCTGTCTCGTTGGTGATTCGATATACGACAGACTTGATGCGCAAAAAAGACGCTCGTTGGAAGAGGAAAAAGGGCTCCTATCGTAAACACACGACAACAGTCCATACAGAATAGACGTCTCCGTATCGCTTTTCATTCTCGAATTCGATCCATTCCATAGTGTTCATGGCCCTCTTGTAGTCATTCTGCTCCAACAGAGATAAAACGGACACAATATCCTATGAAATCATTCCATTTGACGAGAACCACCTCTGAGAAAGACGGATCGTCGATAAGCGTTGGCGTATCAACAGGAAAGGAAAAGAGGAGCCTACAACTAAATGAATGGGAAGATGGGTACAGAAAGACTAGGGCATGAATAAGAAGCATATCGAAAGAGAGAGACTACACTGAGAACAGATTACGACTTGAGAGATAGGGAAATCCAAAGAGAATCGGTAACTGAGATAGACAACTCAATACGTTCCTCTTTGCGGAAGAAATGATGGATTGGAGGGGTGAATGAAATAGCCTCGATATTTGGAGTATGTTCAATTCGAGTTTGACGAAGATAGGGATGTGAGGAAAGGTGTGAGACGAGATAATGAAATTGATTGGGAACGAGACAACAGAAAAGGGGGATGAGCGATGGAACGGGTATATCACTGGCACACTGAGTATGTACGAGATGAGACATAGAATATGCGATACAAAACAACAGTAATGTGACGACAATGTGAAACACGCGTCGAACGAATACAGTGAGATGCACACACCAGACTAAATACAATAGCAGAGTGCAACACGCATATGAAGAATGAGATGAGAAATGCAACAAATGACAGAAACAGATACACGCATTTGAATTATGAGATAGAGACCAATACAATACAATAGCGAAAAGTGAAGATCAGATAGCAGTGCAAACACGTGACACGGCGAATGTGATTGCCTTCCAGTTTTATCATCAAGAAATGAGGAGGTTAATCCTTTCATTGTTTCTGATTCTATCATTGCGGATAGGTGCAACAAGTGACCCAGAACAGGATCATGAGAGTAACATCCCGAATACTCATGCGCGAATAACTAAAAGGAGGCTAGTAGACGCCTGCTTGAGTACCACTCAATGTGGGAATCAACAATAGGCGATCCAATCACGTACACCGATCCATCAGGGAATGATCACGACGTCTACTGCCAAATAGGATATCGCTGTATTCAGGACTTATGCTACCCCTGCGCCATTTCAACGTACTACACGTACACGGATAAAGTGGAGTGCAAGACATGTGAAGACGGATACCGCTGTGCAAGTACACACGAAACAGGGACGTCATGAATAGACAAAGCAACAACAGAGGCACAAATGTACCAGAATCCATGCAATGCAACAACCACATACTGCGTTAGCGGTGAAGAGAAAACGGTGAGGATGATACACATAACTCACCAGCAGGTAAACAACGGGTACTACGCAGTACAAACAACCGACAGCAAAAACAACATCATAAGCATCGGAAAGGCTAAGTGCCCCGCCGGCTACTACTGCGTGGGTGGAGAAAAGTTCGA
>ERZ780157.3029-NODE-3029-length-14676-cov-3.069694_pt1 | contig 14676 bp, 17 predicted proteins | sample MGYA00511169_ERZ780157 | MGnify/ENA primary metagenome ERZ780157 (study PRJEB29588, sample SAMEA1965149) | human gut metagenome | biome: human gut; feature: human-associated habitat; material: faeces | place: Denmark | collected 2008/2010 ... | reverse complement strand
GTCGATGTCGTTGATCGTCGTCTGGTCGGAGCAGAACTGCGGGTACAGCTTGTACATCCCCGTCAGCACGATCACCGGCACCTTGGAGTGCAGGGCGGCGATCACCACGTTGTAACCGCCCGAGGGCACCAACACACCGCCGTTCGCCAGCACCGCGTGACAGCCGATGACGACCTTGTTGCAGCGCGACATCACCGTGAAGGCGGCAGCGTCGTGGATGAGCAGCGTGCTGATTCCCTTCTTCGACAGCTCCAGCGCGAACTGCTGGCCCGCCAGAGACGGGTAGGTCTCGCAGCAGATCACCTTCACGTGCTTCGTCTGGTGCGCCTCGTTCGCCGCTTCGAGGAAGGCGGCGACGGCTTTGGACTGTCCGTAGGTGATCACCACGTCGTCGTAGTGAATGAAGTGGGAGCCGTAGTGGCTGATCTCGTCCGCGGCGTTCTCAATGTCGTAGTAGATCTCTTCTTGAATGGCGTCACGGATGCACTTCCACTCACACTCCACCACAATTCCTACGCTCTTCAGCGCCGGCTCGTCTTCCAACTGCTTCATCATCATGTCCACCGTCAGCTTCTCGTAAAACATGGAGGATAGGGAGTTGCCAAAGGAAGTGGCGATGCCGTAACGACCCACCTAGAACTCACGAATGGCGTGAAGTCAGACCTTCTTGTACGCAGCAATTGTCTCCTGCTCGATGATGGATATAAAACGAAGAGTCACGGAGCCAATCGACAGCGCTAAGGGAAAAGACAGGTGTAAAGGACCTACACATCGGCTGCTTTCTCAGCAGACAGTAGGCCAGTCGTCTGATGTTGGAAATGAGCTGTGTGTAGTTTGCCAAGGAGGTTTCGTCCAACTACACGATAATGCCACGATTCTCACGACAATACGATTTGAATCAGCAGCGAAATCGTTTTATTCGCAGCCTCGTACGCGGAGTGGATCTCTCTAACCGTAAGCTCCTTTCGGCATTCAACTACCTTCTCTGCAACTTGATCGAGAAGTTGTCATACTCCTTTTGAATGTGCGGCCACTGAGATAACCACTCACGAAGCTCCACTTCTGAAGCGTTTTCCTCTAGCACGTGAGCCACCATCATGTTCGCGATCCCTACGCTGAGAACTCATGCTTGGTGCTCTCTCTCTTAGGATTGTCTGGTTGCTCCCACCCGGTTGGAATGGTGCAGTCTCGATTCCAGTCATCATAACGATTCTGATTCTGTCGTCTCTCTCATGAATGAAACGCTATTCCCATAGCTCATGCATTCTCTCTAGCACATAGTATATATGCTCCTCATGGGTTTTGTTTGGGAGAATCATCAAAGGGGAGTGAATTCCAAAAACACGCTCCATTTTGTCGTTCATTGAAAGAGACAAAAGAGAGTCCGAATGACCGAAGTTCTTGGAAAGTTCGTGTGGAGCAAGGAGGACGACTCGTTCCTATCCGTTGTTTCGTCCCTGGCGTTCATGATGGTGTAGGTGGAAGGATGCTTCATCGAGGACGAGTCGCTTAAGGAGCTCAAGGACAAACTGTTCAGCTGTATTGTTGTAGCTCCTCTCGTCTTCTCTTCATCCGTGTAGGATTGCGGCCTTTTGACAAACTCAGACATATCGGGAGAGACGAGGTTGCGTCGGCTAGCGAGTCGTTTCTGGGATTGGGCATGATCTCGTAGTCACCTACGATTCGTTTGAGTTTGTCGTCGTGTGGAGTGGCTCGGAGTTGCATGTAATTAAGCGTGGTCTGTAACAAAGAAGATTGGATATGGGTTTGTTACAATCTGGAATTGACGAGCATTCCCGTAGCGATACCGCCGATAAAGATACAACACGTAGAAACGATAGAGGGAATCGCCATGAGCGCCATCCCGCTCAGTCCGTGACCGCTCGTACACGCATGCATGATCTTCGCGCCCAGCAGCAGAAGAACACCGCCCACAAAAGCCGCCAGAGGAGAAGCGCCTTGGATGCTTGAAATCGCCACGTTCGCCTTTCCAGCGTAGCAATAGGAAGCAATGTAGGAGCCCAGCACGGAGCCAGCGCACAGGAACACTTGCCACCAGTTGTGCTTGCTCGCCTCCATCTCGTCACAGCAGGAGTACACGTTCGCGCAGATCGTCATGTACGAGCCACTCGTTCCGATCATTCTTCCCAACAGTCCGTTCAGCGGGAGCTGGAGCAGGCCCACGATCACGCCGCACACAATCGGGGACCACGCGTAGGAAGAGAGCGACATGGACGTCGTCGAAGAAACGTCGCTGCGCCACGGTCTCCACTTCTCCACAACGAACACGATGCCGTACATCATGCTCGCAAAGAGAACGGCCAGCACGGGGTAGCTGATACCCGTGGCTTCCATCACCGTCTTCGGACGACTGCTGACCGTGGACGACATCTTCTCGATCCCTACGCGTCAGTGGGCAGGAGGAAGGGTACAGGGCTTCAACATGGCGTACAGGTACGTGCCGACGAAGCAGCCGAGGAAGGTGAACAGCGAGTTCTTGACGAAGGCGCCGAGCTACAATGGACACGCATCGCCACAGCTACCTCCACGTAGATCATTCCGGGACACGTTCCGGCCAGATCCAGACCCGCGCCGAGAAGGATGCCTCCCACAATGAAGGGAAGGAACCCGCGATTCATCAAGGACGCCATGTTGTTCTGGGTGGTAATCACGTTCGAACGCGTAGGCTTCAGCATGTACAGTAGTGCAAAGGAGAGGGCGCCTAGTCGTGAGGGAGGGAGGACAACAGTCACTCGTGCCCGACGCCGTCAGGAACAGTTTCAGCATCACCTACGCGTGAAGAAGGAGGGAGAGAGGCGAACGAAACGAGACATGGTCATCTGGTCGCGGATGATCAGAGGCTCGACCACTCTCGCCTTGTTCATCGCAAAGCCGAAAACGATGCCGGCGAGGAGGCATATGACATAGCCCTGTCGAGAGTTCGCGTTTATTGCAGCTATACATGACTCACGACGCCGAGCCCAAACGCATATGCAAAAAGAATGGCGTGAAAGCGGTTAAGAATGAGCAAATGACTCCAAAGGAGGCGTTTCACTGTTCCCCACTCTGTGTTTATTGCACTCGTGCTGGTCGCGCCATGACGGAAAATGGCGATTGGAGGAGAATCAAGGCTATTGGGAGGGAGGGAGTGTCCATCGAGCGAGGAAGGTCGAAGAATGGGGGTCGACACGCTTGATTTTCATCGGGCAGTCGAGGGCAGGCAGTATCGACGCGTTCCGCTGGTGATGTTCCATACTTTCGTGAGGTTCCAACGAATCGTTCAGCCAACCAGATTGCGCGAACTGCGGGGGGCGCCACCGAAATCGCCCCGGATTTTGGTTTGTCGCGGGGACCCTCACAGCCGTAAACTTCATTTCATTATTTCTTTTTGTTTCCTTTATCGTTTTACCTTATATGAGTCATAAGCAACATACCACTGCAGGAATCCTCAAGCCCTACGTGGCTGGCGGTTCAGCTGCTGTTGTGGCTACGATGTGCGTCCATCCCGTCGATCTTTTGAAGACCCGTGTGCAGGTGCAGGTTATCCCTGTCGGTGGCAAGAAGGTCGGGTCTCTTCGGATGGCCAAGACGATCATCCAGGAGGGAGGCGTTACCAAGCTGTACGCTGGTCTGTCCGCTGCCATCCTGCGTCAGGCCGTCTACGGAACGGCGAGACTGGGTCTTCATGACCAGCTGTCGAAGATGTTCCAGGACCGCAATGGAGGCAAGCCCATTCCCTTCTACCAGAAGGTGGCCGCCTCTATGATCTCTGGTGCCGTTGGTGGTCTGGCCGGCAACCCGTTCGACATTGCTATGGTTCGTATGCAGGCCGATGGTCAGGCTCCCGTGGAGCAGAGACGTGGTTATACAAACGTGTTCACCGCTCTCGGTCGTATCGTGAAGGAGGAGGGAATCCTGACTCTGTGGAGAGGTTCCGTTCCCATGGTGTTCCGTGCCATCGCTATGAACACGGGTATGATGGCTTCCTACGACCAGTCGAAGGAACTGCTTGCTCCCTACACGGGTAAGGGCAAGACGACGAGTTTGATTGCTTCCGCCATTTCTGGCTTCGTGTGTGCGTTCACGACGCTTCCGTTTGATCTGATCAAGTGCCGTATGATGAACATGCGTGTGGACCCCGCCACGGGCAAGCTGCCGTACAAGAACCTGGTGGACTGTGCCATCAAGATCTTCCGCTACGAAGGCATCACTACGTTCTGGAGAGGCTACTGGACGTTCTACGCCCGCTCGGCTCCTCATGCTATGATTAGTCTGCTCTTGAAGGATGTCTTCAATGACTGGTACAACAAGGCTTTCATGTAAACTATGTCGTTTTAGGGATTTGTGTTTATCATAATTGTAACTCTATTCGCTGTTTGTTCGACGACGCTGATGCATTCCATTCTCTGGCAGTGCGCGTTCCTGATGGCGATTGTCGCGACCGCTGATCTGCCCTTTCCCGAGGGGTTCTCCGGGGAGTACAGTACCACTGCGCACCAGATTCCCGAAGTAGGTACGTGTCGTATCTGTCAAGGATAGACGAGTGAGTATCCTCAGCGCGTAAAACAGTACCGAGTGAATGTGGACCGGGCGCTTGGTGGCAGTCGAATCACCTACGAAGAGGAGGGAGAAGTGGGAGTCACGATCATCCGGAACTACAAGGAGGTGGGGAAATCCGTCCACTCTCTCACTCGCTAGCATTACGAAGTGCGTCTGGAAACGGTGGATGGGATTCAAACGTGCGAATACAGCTTTATGGCGGAAGCGATGCCGGAACCCGAACTGCAGAACATGAACGACAGCATCGTTGTTTTATATGCGATTCGCTCATGTGCAGGGGGAAGTTACGAATGGCGGTATTTCGACCATCGGTTACTCCTTCCAGGATAATCGGCAGTACATCGAGTTGTACTACGACTCCAAGTCACAACGTATTCCACATCGATTGCTGATTACGTAGTGCCCGTGCGAGCGACGGAGTTCTACATCGACGACGACAACAAGCCGTATCCCGTCTTCTCTACCGTTTACAAATCAATTGTCGAGGGCCCGCAGGACGAGTCGCTTTTCCGCGTGGAAGAATAGTAGCAACAAGTGTGTTCGCTGACCGCTAGCATCCAGAGTGGCAAGTGCGCGAGAAATGGGAAGGGATGGCCCTACTACCACATTTTCGGTCCTTTTGTTAGAGTGTAGTGCGTTTTGTTGGGATCACTTTCGCACACAATCACAATTATGTCGATTCTCAACTTTGCTTCCAACTCTTTCTTCGACGACAACGACTACGGATACAGCACTGCGGCCAAATCCAGATTGAGATAGTAGGACGTCGCATTCTCTTCCCCTCATCGTGCAGTGAAGAAACGGGAAAGGACAGATATCACATGAGCATAGACTTCATCGAGGTTGCAGATTCGGCACTCGGCGTGATCCTGTAGACTCCAACACAGTTCGTCGCCATCTGTGACGCTCCGGGCATCCCGAAGGACCGCATCAAGATCCAGGTGAAAGATAACAGAATATTCATCGAGGGCAAGCGAAAGAAGAAGATCATCTCCGATAAGGACACGTATCTCGTGGCGGAGCGTCTGAACGGTCCCTTCAAGCGCGTTCTCACGGTTGCTCACCCAATTCCGTGTGATGGTTAGGTCCCCCTCGAGTGCGACGCGAATCAGATGGCCGCGAAGCTCGAGGACGGCCTGCTCGTTCTGACGATGCCCAAGGTGGAGGCGAAGAAGGAGACGGTTGCCATCGCAATGAAGTGTCGTGTTTGTTAGGAAACAGCCGCTCATTTCTTTACTGTGACATGCTTTACTAGTTCGTCCCGGATGGCGTTGAAGTACTGGACATCCTCCTGCAAACACTTCACATCTACGTCTCATTCGCATGCTCAACAACCACTCTGAAGCTGCCCTTCGACGAAGGCGCGATCGATCTCCTGAAACGTCTTCTGTACTCGAAGCCATATGCGCTGGGAAGGATTCTCGTCCACGAGGTAGCCTCGAATCTTCTTGACGCCAGTCCGGAACGTCGTGATTTGACGGAGAAGCAGTATCACCGCATTGTAGTTGGACAGTCGAACAGCGTTCACATTAATGGATTTGCACGCCGAGTTCACCTCGGACTTTATGGATTCAAAGGCAGACGTGATCGACTCCACGCGACCGTTTACGCGCTCATACTGCTTTTTCATCGTTTCTATATCATCGATCTGATTGAACAGCTTGTCTTGGTTCTGCACCACGATGTCGCGCAAGTCCGCGTCAATTGTCTCAAGATAGATGGAAAGCATCTTTAGACACATATCGATGTCCATTCCCTGTCCCTCGTTCTTGCTCGCGCTCAGCACCTCACTCGTGAACGCATTCGAGTCGAAGTCCGGATTTGTAAACTGGCTGAATGTGCCTGCACGTCAGCGCCACGCGGCATCGCCCTACCGTCTCGTTTTATTCTTTGAATCGAGGGAACTTGACTGGAATCCGACATGACAAAGAGAATTGTGAGCAACGCCAAACAAACAGTTCACACGCCGTACTTCGCCAACAACTCGTAGTATATCTCGCTCAGCTGAACCTCGCTCTCCCTCGAAGGATCGTCCTGGTACAGATCCATCGTCTGCTGCAATGTCTACGCGTAATGCGTCGCGCACACAACTACGTCAATATCGGCTTCTATCTGGTCAAAGTCATTCTCCCTTTTGTCCTTTTGGTACTCGATAGCGCAGTCCTCAAGCACGGACAACAGCCGCTCAATCTCCCGAATGTACAGAGGATTCACAGAGTCATCGTCACTCCCCGCAGCGAGTCTTCCCAGTTGCAGCTGTAGCCTTATGATCCGTGTCTAACAATCACACACGAGATTCACACGCACGAGGGCTCGGTCAATCTCCTTCTCTGTCTCGTTCACCTGCTCCATGTCCCCGTTCATCGCATATTGACTCTTCTCCATCCGCAGACTGTCCAACTCCCTCTTGGCATCTCTACGTCTCATCTTCGTCCAGATCCGCCCACTCAAGACGATCAACGCCCTCACCTCCGGAATCAAGAAGAACGTCTTTCTAATCGAATGAGGGACGGATCCATTCCCTGCCTGCGGTATGTGAGGCGTCGAAATCACTTTGCAATGCGATGGAGTGTGATAGAACGGGAGGAGCGAGTGCACCACGTCCGAGTCCCTCGCCTGGTCACTGCGATCATCATAGCACACAACAACCGTACCTTGCGAAGGAAAGGGCCGTTCCGTCAAGAAAGATCGGGTCGGGAATGTTCTTCGGGTACGCAAATCCGTCGATGTTGATTGTTTCTGAACAGTGATGCGCCATTCCAGAGACATACCCTTCGACTCCAAATCCGACGGTCTCACCACAAACCCCACGTCTTCTGCCGCCATAGGAGAGGCCATCTTGTTCCCACTCTCTTGGATTAGGCGAGTCCGTTGGACACTCCACTTTCCGGGGCTTTTTCGGCGATTCATATTATCCGGTTTTGAATGGAACAGGCGACCCTGTCTCTGAGGAAATGCGGCTTAAACTTGAAGAGTGAGTGGTAGGCAGCGATTCGCTGCGTGAACCGTAGGATTGCCTCCGTCCTGCCCAATCTCCCCAAGTAGTGTCCCTCTCGTGCTCCAACGCTGTAGAATGAATCTCCAGTCGGAGCTGTTCAACGCTGCCATGCAAACGGACTTCCCTCTCTGTTCCAATGGCGTTGTCAATCCCGCCTTGCTGCAGAAGCAGTCGTATGTCGTCAGAGAGTGCGTCGTTTTCCAGGTGCGTTGCTGGCGGAATCGTTCATTGTAGGTTCAGTCCGTTTCAAACGTGACAATGCCTCTCGAGTCGCAGTTCGCCGATTCAGCCAATCGATTGCTGAAGCTGGAACTGACGGACGGTGTCACCACCTGCTACGGCATCGAATACTCCCCTATTCCGTCCCTGACTGCCTCGCTCCAAGTGGGATACAAGATCAGTGTGCAAAACGTCCAAGTGGTGAATGGACTGTGGCTGCTTAACGCCTCCAACACCGTTTTTCTCGGAGGTCACTCCTCTCGTGTTTTCTGCAAACAGAACGACAACACAAACCTATCGTTTCAGCTCCATTTCGAGCTCTTGTCGCCGGTCGCGCTCGGACTCCACATCCATTTCGAGCTGATACTTGCTTTCCAAAAAGTAGTTCGCCGCGAGTTCAATGATCCTCTGAATCGCGTACAGTTTAATCTCCATGATCGTCGGCTCTCGGTTCTCCATCTGCTGCACCGAGCGCGTGTACTCCTCCTCCAGCGGCTCGATCGCCACGTCCATCTCAAAGTCGATCACGAAGTGGTCCATCACCCAGTTGAACAGGTTGTCGATGACGGTCGCCAGCACAGACAGCTCGTAGTTCGTCAGACACGTGCGGTTCTCCACCGACTCCCCGACCAGCACCTCCATCTGCTCCGCGCGGATCTTCCACAGCAGGCGCTCGCCCTTCTCCTTCTCCAGCTCGCGCTTCAGCGTCGTCGGGTCCTCCGTCGGCGAGGAGCCGTGGAACGAGAAGGCGCCGGAAGACGACCGGTCGAGGGCGGTGCGCATGTACGTCGACATGTCGTTGATCTGGCTCCGGTACAGCTGGTTCTCCGCGCTCAGCCTCTCGTTCTGCTGCCGCAGGTAGGTCAGCGTGTTCTGCGTCGCCGCGTCCCCGTCCTGCGGGTCCAGCGACACCATCGTGTTCATCGTGCTGGTGTCGAGGTCCTCCAGCTGCTGCAGACGCGCCTTCATCAGCTCCGTCTGCTTCTTGAACGAGTCGCGCAGCTGGCTCAGCTCCGTCTCCTTCGCCGCCTCCAGCGCGCTGTACTTCTTCTCGCTCTCCTCCAGGTACCGCGTCAGCGCGGTGTCCACCAGCGTCGTCGCGTCGCCGATGATTCGCATCACGTCCTCCTTGAAGTGCTTGTTCACCGTGCGCGTCCCCAGATGCGATATCGTCCGAACCAGGCGGTCGCACAGCGCGGGGCTGATCCCTTTCCCGCTGCAGATCTCGCACAGCGTGTACACGAACATCACCGCGCTGTTGCTCACGTCCATCATCTCCTCGCACGCCTTCTTGCTCGTCGCCTTCTCCGCCTCCAGCGCCGCCTCCATGTCGCTCTGCGACTTCGTCTCCTCCATCGGGTTTTGTACACTGAACTGGAGGAAGTCGTTCAGCGTCTCCGTGTTCACCAGCTTGTCCTGCAGCTCGTTGATGAACTCCTCCTTCTTCTTCAGCTCCGCCTCCAGCTCCTTCACCTGCTTCGCTGCCTGCGCGTCACCCCTCTCTCCCTCTCTCACCTGCCCGCTGCGACTCAGCGACTCCACCAACTCCTCGTTCCGCTTCTTCTCCTCGCCCACCTCCTTCTCCTTCTCCTCCACGCTCTTCCTCAGAAGCACGTTCTTCTGCTCCTGCAGCGACATGTCCTCCTTCAGGCGACTCACCGTGCTCGTCAGCTCCGTGCATCGGCTCTGGACCGCCTGCAGCGTCTGCGCGTCCTCCTCGTGCTTCTTCTTGTGCTCCTGCAGCTGCTCGCCCAGTGCCAGCAGGTGGCGCAGCTTCTCCTACTCCTCACCCTCCTCACTCTCGCTCACATCCAGCGCCTCGCGCAGAATCGCCACGTCCGTCTCCTCGTGCATCGCCGCCGAGCACTCCAGCTGCTCCACCGGGGTCACCAGTCGGTCGTAATCCTGCTGCAACGTGCTCAGCTCCTCCTGGACAGCCGCCAGTCGCTCCTCCGCGCTGCTCCGCTTCCGCCGCTCCTCGTAGTAGTCGCGCATGCAGCGATCGCGCTCCTTCTCCAGCACCAGCATGTACTACGCGTCACGTGCCGCCCCACCTCTCACGTCCTCTGTCCCCTCCACGGGGATGCACTTGAAGTGCGTGAACGACTTCAGCGACTCGAACAGGCGCTGGTTCACCTCGCGGAGACTCGCCACCTGGCGCCGCAAGTCCGCCACCAGCGGATCCTCGCTCTCCTTCATCTCTCCCGCGACGCTTGCAATGCTTGCAATGCTGGCAACGCTGGCAACGCTGGCAACGCTTGCGGTCCTCGCGCTCTCGCTCAGCTCCATCAGACGACCCTCCTCGGTGATGAGCTTCGTGCGCAAGAGACGGTTCGCTTGCTGCAGAGCCGCTTCGCGCGAGGACAAATCCGAGCACTGCGCCTTCAGCTCCGTGTTCTCCTCCTTCATGAGCTGGTTCTTGGAACGCAGCAGCGCGTTTTCCTTCTTTAGGGAGATTTGCGCCTCTCTCAGCTCCTCCACCTGCTGATGTGTTTGACTCAGCAGACTCTGAGTCGCTGCAGGGCCCATGATGGTGGCCGGACTCGAAGGACTGGATGGCAAACTGGACTGGGTCTCCTTCAACTGCTTTTCCAGAACATCGATCCGATCTTGGAGCTGGGTTCGCTTCTGATTATCGTTTAACGACGACACGAGAAGCGATTCCACACGCCCATTCAGTCCGTTAATTTGTGCTTCCTTTGAGGCCAAACTGCCCTCCAGCTCTCGAATCCTGTCTTTTAGCTTGCTTACCGTATTTTCATTCTCTTTCGCCTGCATTGTGACATCCACAAAGCAATAATACCTTTGCGTTGTATTCATTCTGAAGCACGGCGTATTCGGATGACATCTTCTACACAGTCAAATAGTAGCGCGAAAGGCACTTCCAACTCGCGCTTCTTCTCGTTCAACAAGTCACCCGCTGCCACAATGCGGGAGCCGAAGTTGGATAGCCTCTCCGTACTCTGCTTCAGCTCGTCCTGGTTCTGTTAGCCTCCTGCACAAAACCATCTACCTGTAAAGAACGCAGCCTCCTCTCCTTCTCCTCCAACTGCTTGCGGTATTCCTTATTCTCCTATTCTCTAACAGGATTACCGCCACGGCCTACCGATTCCAGGTCTTGGCAACGTTTTCGTTGCTCCTACTCCTTACGCGCTCTTTCTACCCGCCTACAGATCCAGATCCCATCGAGGTAGTCTCTATCTAGTTTCCGGTCGGGCAAGCGACGACGCACCAAAAGAATGAGTGCTCTTCAACCAACACAACGATGCTCTTTCAACAGATACAACGATACTCTTTCAACAAACACAACGATACGCTTCAGTGCTTAAGCGATAATCGGGTACGAGGGGCTAGTGGCAACGCCGCAAATGTTGCCCTTTCTAGCAATCTTGATGTAGCCCTCATCACCCCACCAGGTGGACCACGAATTCTTGATGATCCAGTAGTCCTTGCCGTTCTCCGTTCCGTAACCCACGGCGAGAACCGCGTGCGCCTGATCCTCGACGGCGGATGAACAAGTCTCATCGTCGAACACGCCCTCGGCGTAGAACAGGAAGTTCTTGTTCACAGCAACGCCCACAGAGATAGGACCCACGTTGGCCACGGCGTCCTCCAGCTCCTCGACGGAGAAGGGCTTGGTGAGCACGTAGTCCGTCACCTTGATGGCAGCGGCGCTCTCGTCGAAGTGGCATCTGCCGTCAATGCCCAGGTAGTGACCGTAGTCCTTGTCCGTCATCAGACCGCCGTTGTGGATCATCCAGCCGTACGCGCGGAAGTCCTCGCCACCGTTGCAGCCGTTGTTGCCGAAGTTCCACGAGCAGTCCAGCAGGTTCTGCTCCGAGAACTTCTCCAGCTTGCCGTACTTTCTGTAGTACTGACCCTCCAGCACGCCCACCGTGCCGAACGTCCAGCACGAGCCGCACATGCACTGGTCCTTCACGGGGGTCACGGCGCCCAGCTCTCTCCAGTCGATCGACTCGGGCTTCTTCGCGTTGGACATGGTGTACTTGTGGCCCTCGTAGTTCTTGTTGTGGGAGTGCTTCAGACCCATCAGCGCGCGCAGCTCCGCCTCAGAACGGTCCGCCAGGTGGTTCAGCTTCAGCTTGTAGCTGCGGTTCTCCTTGTTCACCTTCTCCACGTACGCCTTGTTGCGCATGTAGTTCAGTCTGCGCTCGGCGTACTCCGCGTCGTTGTAGCAGCGGTTGTTGTCCTTCAGGAACTTCTCGAACTCCACATCCGTGGGGTGGGGGAAGCGCGCAGACAGGAACTTGTGGGAGTCGCCCACCACGGAACCGGGTCCGGGGAAGTCGATGCAGGTCCAGCTCTTCTCGGGCTCCTCGAACACCTCAGGAGCCTGCTTCTTGTACTCCACGTTCAGGTAGTCGTAGATGTACTCGTCGAAGTGGGAGTGCAGGACAGTGTTGTAGCCGATCATGTAGAAGCGCACGGGCTTGAAGTTGCCGATGTCCCTACCGATCAGTTCCCGGCTCCATAACCCACTCGTAGTACCAGTACTTGTTCAGCTTGTCGCCGTTCTTCTCCTCGTGGTACCAAACACGGCAAGTGTGCTCACGGACCACTTCCGTCTTCTCCTGGAGAACAAAGCCTTCGAGATCGGGGAGGATGGAGTTGAACGCGAGGTCGTCCTTGAGAATGTTGAAGCAAGTCTCGTAGGTGATCACGGGCACGATCGCGTAACCGACTTCCTTCGTCATATCGTAGTAGTATCTGTTGATGCCACCATCTAGAGGGTGAAACAGCCTCCACAGCCTCACAGTAATCGAAACGCACCTTCTTCGAGGGACCATCGTAGTAGACGGTGATCGGCTCCACGAAGTCAGCGTAGGGGAGGGTGACCGTGACGTTGGCCATATAATACTCAGGGAACTGAGGATACGCCAAAACGACGGATAGCAGCAGGGCACTACGGTCAACATTCAAAAAGGCTTCCTACAACACAAACATCATTGCTCACAAAAGGATTATCTGGGATAGTATTGTAGAAGCATCTCGAAAGCTGATTGGCGCACGAAGTTGTTGCGAGGTGATGACGAAATGATCTTGCAGATGACGCCGACGGACTCCTTCCCGCCCTCTGTGTGTTGTTCGAAGTGTGCAGAGTGCGTAGGACGATGCTATCCTTGCGGATGATTCTCGGAGATGAGTCGAATTGGAGGTCTATACGCCGTGTGCTGAATGGGCAGGATGTATCTGAGTCGCTTGGAGTCCCATATCCCGCTTCGATGGGAGGAGGCAATCGAGAGAACAGCAGTACTGTGGAGCCTTTGTTTGTAGTTGCTGGTTTGAAATGGAATGTATTCGCTGGATGATGACGGTTCATTCTCCGGAAAGAGTAGGGGAGGGAAGGAGCAGTACCACACACAGTTGGATGCGAAGTTATAGTGGCACAGAGTGGAATAGGGTCCTCATTCTCTTTCGTTGTCGCTGTCAAACCATGTCGTCCATTCTGTTAATGATATGACTTGTCTCACAATCCCAACGCCAACCACAACACATCCAGACAATCACCCCACACAGTGTCCGATTCAGCCCATAACAAACAAACCATTCAAAAGTTACATCTTGACTATATCTAAAAGAGGCTTTATCACTTCCGGTTCCATAGAGTGGAGCAACTGCTGCATGGAGTCCATTCCATAGCGAGATATCATTTGCTACGCATTACTCACACCGTCTGCACGTACCTGCATAAACGATCCCCAGTACTGCTGCACATTCACCTCTGACACGAAGCACTTCAAGTACTCCTTCGAGTAGTTTCCCGCACTCCCCATCGATGACTCCAAGAACAGCAGTCGCATCTTCTCTTCGCCCACCTCCACCTCCAGTAGCACGTTCACGATGCAGTCAGTCACCTGCTCCAGGGAGTACAGGAGCTCCTGCGACCCCCTCATGATACACAGGAGCATGCACTGGACGAACAGACTTCTTCGCACATACCCAACGGCACCTCCTCCCGCCGAGTCGAAGCTGCGCAGGAGAGACGACAGAATGCCAGAGAAGAAAGCGTCGTTCGCTACGCCTAACCCTTCTCCCACGCCACTACTCAGACCCATTTCTTGGCAAACGGAGACGATGACGGAGTTGAACTCGTTGTCGTTCATCAATAACTGCGACACGATCAGCAGGTACGCCACGTAGCACGACTCGGGGAGTCTAGACGTCACGTATGCTCGTCACACACACTCTCCGTTCGAGTTGCTTCGCTCGCGCTCGAACAGCACGTGGAGAATGCGGCGCGCCACGTCGGCTACGATCGCCACGCTCTCGCGCGGGTACACAAGGGTCACGCAGTGAATGGACGTGGCGAGACGAGTCATGTCGCGCGGAGACACGACGGAGAAGAGAGTTTGGTAGAAGGCGCTCAGCTGCGCGGCGTAGCTCTGGATGAACTGCTCCTTCCCGATGAAGTAGTAGGAGTCGAGAATTGACATGATGGACGGGAAGCACTTCATGTTGTGCGAGTACACGAGGAGAAGCGACTGGAAGAGGACGTGCAACGACTCCGAGTACTGGAGCGACGGCAGCTTCATCAGCAGGCTCCACAGCTCCAGCCCGTCCTCCAGCAGCACCGAAATCACCTCGCCGCTCGCGTCGTGGATGGCGTACTGCACGATCTGGAAGAAAGAGGAGAGCGAGGACTCCAGCAGGGACGGGTACTTCTATGCATCAGCGCGAGCGAGCAGCGCCACCTTCACTATGAGACACGCCAGACGCACCAGCAGCAGCTGGCTCATCTCGTCGCTCAGCGAAATGGCCTCGTTCCACATCAGCTCGTAGCAGGAGAGCAGCAGGGAGCTGATGTGCGTGCTGTCGGGAACCGTCTCCACCAGCGTCGTCAGCAGCGAGATCATGTACGTCTTCGACTGCTTGGCCTG
>ERZ780157.3027-NODE-3027-length-14682-cov-3.273945_pt1 | contig 14682 bp, 20 predicted proteins | sample MGYA00511169_ERZ780157 | MGnify/ENA primary metagenome ERZ780157 (study PRJEB29588, sample SAMEA1965149) | human gut metagenome | biome: human gut; feature: human-associated habitat; material: faeces | place: Denmark | collected 2008/2010 ... | reverse complement strand
CGGCAATGGAACGTCCAAACATAACTCAATTGAGGTGGGTTAAAGGATTCTGTGACGAGGCAAGCATTGTAGAAACATGAACCGAGCGGTTTCGTTATCGGAGTCATGCTGAATAATCCATCATGCCCCTTCACAGAACCGCTGTTTTCTTGTTACGCTCCTGTCTTTCACAAATAGTTGTGATTCTCAGGAATGAATGTCGTCTCCACTCGCTGAGATCGAGTGAGCATGCTCGCGTTGTCCAATCCGTTAGACCCTCTTTCCCTTTCTCTATTCTCCTCTCAGAAATTACACTTCTTTCCAAGCAGAAATCCGAGTGGTTTCTCTTCTTCACTGGAATGATTGTCCTCCGACTCGAACACGTGGGAAAGTACGGGACTCACAACCACTAGCAAGTAAAACAAACAAAACCACTTCGTAGCACTGTTGAGCTGTTTCACCTTGTTAAGCAGCGAGTAGCACTCGTTGCAGAAACGCTGCACATGAGTCCTTTCCATCACTCCAACCTTGTGCTCGCCCAGTGGATTCACAGAGAGATAGGAATTGCAGCAGTTGCTACAGAAAAGGTCTCCACACAGTCTGCAGTGACTACACATCACACTGAGAGAGCGGAACCCACTGACGACGGCGGAAGGAGGTGAAGGGAAGCTTGCACATCTTGCAGCACTTGCACTCCATGTCCATCTTCATGGGCTTCGATTTGATCCCTATCCCGTCATCATCGTGAATGAGAGGTACCCTGCTCAATGATCGCCTTCCACTTTTGGAGGTCGGCAACCGCCAGCGTGCAGACAGCGGACTCCACTGGACTCGTGTGCGCCTCACTCGATAGCGACTTGATCGCCAGATCCAGCTGTTGGGAGACAGAAAGCGGGATGGGCGACGCTTCGAGCACGTCCTGTTCCGTCGTGAAAATCTCCGAAGTGGCCTCGGAGACGGCAACAGACGCATCATCGGAGTCACTCTCAAAGGAGGGCTTTTCCTCGGTCTTTTCGAGTTCCGCCTTCAGCTCCTTGATGGTGGCATCGCGCTCCTTCAGCTGCTCTTGCAGCATCTGGCAAGTGTTGTAGTTGTCGGGCTCAATCGTCTCTCCCTTCGTCAGGGCAAGGACAATTCCCCACACATTTGAGCGCAGGGCCTTCAGACGGCGAGAGAAATCGTCCAGAGGAGAAGACGGCGCGGGTTTGGCAAGACTCCAAGGCTGTTTTCCATATCTAGCAGTGAACAGAAAGAAGCAACTGCACTTGTGATATAGAATGAGAAACAGGTCCTGTTCTCTTCCCTTGTACTTCTCCATCGCATATCCCACCTACGCATCATCCGCCACTGCAGATGAACTACTTTGTTCACCTTCTCAGGATTTACGGTCTTGTAGAAGGCGGTGAGCTGTTCTTCCAGATTGTCAGGAACGACAAACTCTATATCCCTATCGCATATGAAAGGACTGAGCACGAGCACCTACGTGGATTGCTCATTGCTGTTATTACTACTCATTTCCATTTCTGTTGTACGGTTAGAGAACAGTCCCCCAAATAGCAGTACGAAACAACATCAGCACAAAAAGTACATCAAGATTATGCAACTCGACTTACAAAAACACTACTATCCCTCTTCAAGAAACAAGAATGGAAACGCTTCCAGACGGACGATTCCGGGAAAGAGCCCGATTTTGGTTGTCGTATCCTTTTTCTCGTTCCCACCTTCCTAGGGCAATGAGGGATATACAGAACCTGCTCCCTATCGTGAAATACGTTCTACGGATCACATCGTGCGCGATGTACCAAGACGACGAAAAGGGCAGCGTGGAGATGTTTTTGGTAGCAGAGGTGTATAATCTCTTCATTGTTGCAACGATTGCGAGTCTCTTTATGTGTAAGGAGTGAGTGCGGCGCGTCATACTCTCTAGGGTTTTTCAGGATTGCGCTGAAGGAGAGGCACATCCACGAGTTGACCACGCATCTCGCTACGAACAATGCTCTCGTGTTTGACACTCTAGGAAGCGACGTGGACGTTCTGAGGCAGTTTACGCCGGAGCATCTGATGAAGTTCTTGGAATACAATTCGGGTTCAGTCCCTATTCCCATTCAACAGATTGTCGTCCCCTTCGTCTTGAATCGCAGTAGTTTGGCCGTAGCTGTATGGCTGAATACAAGTGTTCATCCGTAGAAGGATGAGAAGGAGGCTCCCTCCATTTCGTTCCGAATAGACGCGAACTCAAAGTATTCGATGCGTCTCTTTTGGTCTGTCTCCGCGTCCATTTACAAGAAGTGCTCAAAGGATATGGCGACTTGTGGCTCCTCCCTCCTTCCTTCACGCGTAGTGATCTGCACAAAGGATCCCACTCTCAAGAGCAACTTCCTGAATCCATTTCTTACGACATCGGATTCAACCTCGACGCCCTCCTTTCGCGAGATTCTCTCCGTGCTCGAATCCAATAGTCGTCATGGCGCTTCCGCAACCACAGATGGTTTCTCGTCTTTTTCTTACTCGTTTTCCATCCCCTCCGAACTCTTGAGTTCATCTTCCCATTTCGTCTCATCCGTAGAAGAGCTCCCAACGTACCATCTCGACGGAGAGTCTCTCCTCATTTTCGACGAAAAGCCGAAGCCTTCGCTCCACCCCTCCGATTCCTCCTCGCGCCTCCTCGCCTCGGTGGCGCGCACCATTCGCTCGTCGCGTCGTCGCATGTCAATGATCGACCCCGTTTCGTCCCAGGCGAAGAACGACTTCCTCCCGCTGGTTGTGGTGCTGTGGAGCAAGGAGCCGCTGACGGACGCCGAGGTGAAGGCAGCCGTGTCGAAGCCGCTTCGTCGCATGTCGTCGCAGCGCAGTGCTCGGTACTTCAACAGCCTGATGTCGCATACCATGTCCTCCTCGCACCTCAGCAACATGGTGAAGCAGGAGGAGAGCGAGGCGGCGCTGAACGAGGTGATCGCGCTGATGCCGGAGCAGGAGTCGCGTCAGGAGGAGGAGAGAACGCCGCAGTTCGTGTCGATTGTGGTGATTCACTTTCTGAAGAACCAGACGCCCACGATGATTCGGCGTATGAACATCTGTCCTGACGGCGTGTACATTCCTCGCGTAGGTGTTCTGTTCTTGGGTGATGTGTTTTCTATCTTTGTGTGAGTTTTCTGTCATTTTGTGAGTTCTCTATCACTAAGTGAGTTCTCTGTCCTTGTGTGATGAGTTCTCTATCACTGAGTGAGTTCTCTACCCCTTCACAACGATACCCTCTCATAACGAGTGCTTGCTGAACACTCTAACCTCCCCTAGAGCATCTACTCAACCAACAGCGAGAGCCAGAAGAGCAACGAGTGCACCATCTGCTTCTCGAACCCCAGCGACACCATCCTGCTGCCCTGTCGTCATAAACTAGTGTGCAGGTACTGCGTGTGCATGATCAAGCGGTGCCCGCTGTGTCGAGGCGTCATCAACAATTACCTTTGCGAGGGCAAGGAGGAAGAGCTGGGCTACTGCTACAACGCGGAAGCCATAGAGTAGTTTATGTATACTAGCACGCTGTTTCCAACAAACACACCATGATTCCATGGTACAGTCCGCACTCGTGAGCACGTCCATCTCCCACGTCGACGGATCCCACCCCTCCACAATCTTCACGATATCCTTCATCGTGGGACGCTGCTTGTCCACCAGCCAGCAGCGCTTCATCAGCTCGCACGGTTCTACCCTCAATCGCCTCATCCGCACCTACCTCGCGGCATGCCCGGTCGCAGCGTCGGTCGAAGTCCATTGATCACCTTCTGATAGAACTAGAGATGATGTAAGTAACTCGGGACCACCTCGATGCGACTGCGACTCTTCATGTCGTAGTAGCACTGCTTCTCTCCAATCAGCTCGTACAGCACGCAGCCAAAGCTGTACACGTCCACCTTGGTGGAACACTTCGCGTTGTCGATCAGCTCGGGCGCCATGCTATTCATCATTGCGCCATCTCAGACCTACATCGCGGGCGAGCCGCAGAAGGACACTTCGATGCTCTTGTTGTTTTCAATTTCTCGCGCGTAACCGAAATCTCCCACCTTGGCGCGATTGTTCGTGATCATGATGTTTCCCAGCTTGATATCTCTATGAACGGTGTTGTAACTGTGAAGGTACTCCAACGCATGCGCAATATCCAGAATAAAACCTCTCTTCACTTCATTCGAGTATCTACACTTTAGGATGGCCACTCGATAGCGACTTGACACCTCTTCGTATAACCAAATCCTCCAGCGACGTTCCGCCGTACTCGATGACAAGAATCGGGAATCCGGAGGGATCTTCACTGTGACCATAGATCTCGAGGATGCATTCGTGCTTGAATCGCATCTGCATTTGGAACTCTCGAAGCAAGTAGCGCGATTCCACCACGCTGGGAATCTTCTTCATGCGCTTCAACGCCACATCCTTCTCTTTGTAAATGCTATTCGTAAGCAGCGCAAACGAGAAGAACCCGTGGTACACAACCGAATTGGCTCCCTCACCCAGCTTCTCCTTGACGATGAGTTCTTGAAAGGGAATCATGATATCCGCTACACTTTAGACAAGGGAAACAGGAGAGCACTCGGATTGCTACATAGTCAATTCGACAACACAGACTCACATCTCGTAAAGGGGACATGAAACAGAAAAGTAGCTGCACAGCGACCGAATTACCGGGGCCAGTCCGTGGTTCTAGCGCTCACAAGTCGTCGGAAGAGCTACCCATTTCCAAGTGTTGATTCCGTCCATAATAATCTCGTTGTTCTCGTTCACGTAGTTGCACTCCTTGTTTACCGTTGTGTCTGCTCGTCAATTCGAATAGGCAGTGCCCACTCTTGGAAACAATGAGGAATATCCGTACTGTGTCCGTTTCCACCTTTGAAATGGGGTACAGAATGCTAACGGGGATGTAGTAGTCCTTTTGGCAATACTCCGAATGCACGCGACACCGAAGTATCGCCACGTAACTGCCATTGGCAAACTGTCCTAGAAGTGAACGCATTCCGTCCATTCTGACGCAACATGTAATCATCGAGAACCAACTGACTGTGGACCATGCATTCAAACAGATCCATGATCAGAATGCTCGTGACGGACAAGTCGCAGCACTGGAGTTGCTTACAGGCGTCAGCAAATATCTCCCTTTGAGACCTTCGTTTTTCCGTCGTGGCACTCATAGAAGCTCTGCACCTTGAAAATCAGCAAAACAGGATCCACTATGAAGTGTATTGTGATGGAATTGGAGGGTGTCGGAAGGTACCCATTTCTGCGATCCTCTTTGTGAATTCGACGTGATGGGAAGAGAAATGACTCGTTGGCGGGTGTCTTCCGGATCACCCTCTCGTTCTTTTTCCCATCGTTTCAATATTACGCTGCTGATGTAGTTTGCTATGGACACTTCTGCTTTCATCTGCAATGGGTTTGTGTTTCTACAACGCAGTTCTGATCTATTGCCGTGCTTATCAGACTTCCCACTTGAACTACTGACGAAAGAAATGACATTCAGGAACAAGGGTCATCCGATTCCAACAATATCAACCGGACTTACCAGTTCAAGGAGAATAACACATTGACTCCTACCTCCACCTTTTACTCCGAAGAGAGGAATCCACTCCCAATTGTCTCTTTTCACCTCGTAGAAGCGTTGTTTCGCCTTACTCTTCCGTTCCACGCCGTATCCCTCTCACTGTTCAGATCGATTGTGTCAATCGTGTTTGCTCACGTACGACTCTTGGGATGCGTGCTCTGACACGACGCTCACCCCGTTTCTGGATTAAAAGAGGAGAATCCAAAACCGGAACTGGATGGAGGGAGTTACGTCACTCAATTCTGGTTAGCGTTCTAGAAGGCGTTTCACCGAATACGAAGAATCATCACTTTTACTTCGTTTTGTGCTTCTGTACTATGAACAATGACCAAGAGTGTGTATCCGTCGCTCATAAGATACCCGCAGGGATTATGGGGAAGAGCTTAGGTAATGAAGGACGGTTCAAGGAACGGAGTATCGCGAGTCACGTAACCGTGTTTGACTATGACGACACCCTTTTCCCAAGTTCTTGGCTTAGTCAGCTGTGCGCCTTCTCGAATCCGCTTCCCAAGGGAGTACTGACGGAGTTGCAGCGCGTAAACGATACTGCAAGCCAGTTGCTGCTCGAGGCGATGAGCTATTCCTCTGTTATGGTGGTTACGAATGCCGAAGAAGAGTGGGTGTACGAGAGCTCAAGACTGTTTCTGCCCAGCGTCTTTGCTCTGCTCGATAAGATTACTGTGATCTCTGCGCGTGACCAGTACGAGTCTCTTTATCCTAACGATTCTGCGAAGTGGAAGAGAATTGTCTTCAGCAAGGAGCTGTCGCAGATGAGACCCCAGAGCAACGATTACTTTTCCGTGTTGAGCATCGGCGACTCCCTTCATGAGAGAGAAGCGGTGTTGGCGTTTGGAGAGAACAACCTCAGAGTGATCGCCAAGTCCATTAAGATGATCGACCTTCCCTCTCCCTCCCAGTTGGCTACGCAACAGGAGCTGATAGCCAAAGCGCTTCCCTCCATGATCTACTCCCAAGAAAAGCTCGACTTGCAGCTTTCTGTTCAGACTTCGCTTTAGTTTACGTGTGTTTATGTGTGGAGTAAGCCTGCTGTGCGATTTATTGCTTCACGTTTTGTGCTTTTGTAAACTATTCATTGCGCTGTTTCTTGAACATACTCGGATTCATCAAGGGATCGGCACGCCTTTCCAAGAAACAGGCTACAAACCAGCAAGAGATGCCAACAACTCGTCTTCCTCTGGGTTCTCGGCCTCCGCAGCAGCAGGCGTGGACACAGCATGGGTGGGAACGGACGGAAGCATGGTGGTCTGCCTCTCGCTCTCTTTCTTGTTGTCCTCCTCGATCTCCTTATCCAACTCGGCCAAGATGTCGTCATTATCCTCCTCCATGGGTCGTTCCGTGAGAATGTTCATCATGTCCTGGATATCCGCCTTGCGGTCGTTGATGGAATCCACCAACTCCTGCATCTTCTCCAAGGAATCCCTAACGCATCACCCGTGCGCGAGAGGACTACGATAAGGCCAGATCCAACGCCTGCTTCGTAGTCTCGTAAATGCCCACCATTTCGCTGATGAACGCCGCGTTATCGACGGAGGTAAAGGACTCCTCCTGGTTTTGTAAGATGGCCTACGGGTCACGGCAGAAGAGGGAGCGCACAGTGTAGTTCTTGAGCTGCTCACGGTTCTTCTTGATGCTCGACATGAGCTGCTGCAGTCCTATTCTTCACGCTCTTCACGCGCATCTACTCGGATTCTTCGGATCCTCCTTTCGGAGTCTCTTGGCCTCCTCGAAATCAGAGTCGATCTTCTTCTGCGTAAGGTTAATCCTTCCAGTGAGTGAAACCACACGGAATCTACTTCTGCTGGAGAGTTTCCATATTCTCACGGATCTTGGCCATAGCCTTTGTCGAGTTCTCCAGGGACGCTTCCTTCGCGTCCTCCGCCGCACTGGCAGTATTCTTGGGCTTGATCTCAACCGGCTTTCCGAACAGTCTCTTAAACATCTCTTTTTCTACTGAGTAATGGACTAAACCGACAAACCGCGGGAATTCGCAGTATTCTCTTTTCGCGCAATCCAGTTTATTCCTCATTCCCTTCTTTTCTCATCGCTCTACACTCTGTGAAGGTCACCTTCTGACTCCCCAGTGCGAGAACCGAAATGAGTCTTAATCCAGAGTGACTTCGTTTATTTGGCATTCTGTATCTGGAATCTTCCTCTCTTCATGGAATCGTTCGTTTGTGGAGATGGGGACTCGGGTCTGCTTCTCCGCTGTTAGCGTGCGTAACTTGTGTGATAGCACACCCGTTGACTGAATGAGGAGAGAAGACGTGGAAGAAGTGATTCCCGAATGAGTCCTCCTTCTTCATATCTATCGATGGCATTGAACACTCCAACATTCGAAGAAGAAAGGGGATATTCCTGAAACCGCTGTGGACTCCCGGGATTGATCACTATCCCTTTCTCATGAATCCTATTTCTTTCTTTCATGAAGGCCTTTTGCCATTCCATTTCTTCCCAATCCCCTCTCTTTTCTACCGAGTTGGGCTTTCCCTCGTTCTTGACATAGATGTTTGATTCGCATCGCGCACTGTCCAGAATGGCTGCGTTTCGTTCGTTCTGGCCGCTTTCCGTCATGAATAGGACTTTGGCGACGAATCCTACTTGTTTGTTCTTCAGAATCTGTAACGTGCGGACTCCGCTTCATCACACAGGTACTGTGAATCCGTTTCTTTTGACTTTCGCTTTCGTGCTCTTCTCCCTCCTATCGTACGCATAGAACGACAGTGATGACTAGACTGTTTCTCACCACACGCAAGAAGTCCTCTTTGTCGCCAATGACGCTTCCTGTCGTAATCGCGAAATCCTTCGTCTCTACCTCCTCGAACTGTGCGAGGAGGACAGCGCTCTTGCCCTGAGTCTCTTCTTCTTCTGCCAAGTACATTAGTCTCTGTCCTGTGTCCCCTAGTTGAACTGGAGCGCGGAGACGAGAGAGGAGAACCGTCTCTTCCTCCAGAGAATGCGCGCCTACTGCGTTCCCCGCATTCAGACCCTTCTTCCTCCCGACAGTCTGTCGAAGGACTCCTCGTCCGTGAGCGAGCTGGTCGAGCACTCCGTCTCCTTCTTCTCTGTAGCCCTCTCGCCCTCCCGTCACTCCGTAGACGCTCTTCTCCCTGTCCTCTCATCTCTTCGCAACCCCGCAACCGGACCGTCAGCGCCTTCTGGACGACCAGTGTCTCGCCATCAATCAAACCACGCTGGCGGCTCTCTCCGGGATCTGGATGCCCGTCGGCTGCGGCATGATGGTGACTGGCATCTGCGAAGAGGGCTGCCGCGTCTTCTCCACCAAGTCTCGATGTCCCTGTCTGATGGACTTCCGCGTGCGAGGGAGCAGGCAGTCGCGATCTCTGTACAAGCGCGTGAAGACGAAGCAATCGATCGACGACGCGTCGTTTCTGCCCCGCTCCTCCTTCTGGGAGTGGATTCGCGGCTGGTTCTGTCTGCCCGTGCAGAGCAGCGTCGACATCGAGCCGTTTCCTCACCCCGCGTGCTCCATCCTCAGCGGAGAGAAGATGCCTCCAGACCAGTATCGCGTGCTGATCAAGACGAACGAGGCGATGAAGCAGGAGGAAATGGCGTCTCACCTGATCGACGAGGTAGCGCCATCGGCGTGTCTTCACCGTAGATTCGCTCCATTCTCGAGGAGGAGAGCGTGGGGGCGATTCTGCGGTGCTACGAGGTCACAGCCATCACAGAACGCGACGGCATCATCGAGTACCTGAACGGGTTCGTGTCTCTCCACGAGCTGAAGAAGCACATCCAGTCCCAGGGTTTTGACCTTCTCGGCGTTCGACTCTCTCTCGGCGCTCACCTCCAGGAATACATTCGCTACTCCTTCGAGGGCAAGCCGCACGCGTTCCAGCGCTTCCGACGCAACTTCGTCTATTCGCTAGCGGCCTTCTCCATCGTGTGCTACGTGCTGCAGGTCAAGGACCGCAACGACGGAAACGTGACAGTGTGATGCGTGCGTCATTGCGCAGATCCTCCTGGACAAGCACGGCATTCTGGTCCACATCGACTTCGGATTCATGCTCTCGAACTGTCCGGGCAACATCCGCTTCGAGACGGCGCCGTTCAAGCTCACGTCCGACATGGTTGTGCTTCGTCTGGGCTGTGAGCGTAGATGGACCTCGTCGGCGAGCCTGGGAGCAGCGGGTTCCGCCTGTTCCAGTCCGTGTGCGTCGGGGTCGTGCATGTCGATGAGTCCTAGACCTCCGTGTTTGAGGCGATTTGCGCTCACAAGAACCAGCTGATCGCCATCGTGCGACTCTACGCCTCGCTCTTCCCCTCGCTGCCTTGCTTTTCGAGTGGGGCTGAGAGTGCGTCCTGAGGACTAGACGACGCGCAGAAGGCAGTTCGACTGCTGGAGGAGCGGCTGTCTCCGTCCCAGTCCAGCGGAGAGCATGTGAAGATGCTCATTCAGCAGTCCATCGGGAGTTGGCGAACGCACTGGTACGACACGTTCCAGTTTTATTCGACAGGTATCTTTTGAGTTTCTGTTTGTTGGCAGCATGGTGGATGATCTGCCTGGGTCAAACGCGAAAACAGGAGAATCGAATAATGTGGGCTCGTAAAACACAAATCATAAGGGATGTGGGGAGTTGGAGACACGTGACAATGGACAAACCGTTTCCAGAGCGGATAGTATCTTCTTGTCGTTCATCACTGATGGCGAGTGATCTGGAGTTGAACAATTTCATTTCGTTTGGCGTGCTCTCTCGCGATGGCGTTGCTGATGTGGGGGACAGCCGCCTCTGTCACCCGTAGATCACCTTCGCAGTGAATGACCGATCGATCTTCAATATCTCTGGAAAGGGAGTTCCCGTAAAGGCGAGCGGCTTTCATGATGCGCAGATTCTCTCCGTTCCGTTCAACCAAATTGCGGGATTTGTTCAGAATGTATCCAAACCAGAGCTACTCACCATCTACTACAAGAAGTGGGGTCAGGTAACGCGTCTGACTTGTAGCACCTATCTTCCTCAGCACTTCAACGCAATCAACGCGAAATCCTGTAACATAATGGTGTCCGCGCTAAACAGTCCGTCTGCCTGCTCCGCGTGAAGAATAGAAATTCTGCACAACGAAGAGCTATTCATCATCAGCTGGTACTTCACTGTGTATCTGCTGCCGTTTCGTGCTGACAGCTAGCTTCAAAGAGGGTCCGGCCGAAAAGCAAGGGAAACGGCTGTGGGCCGCGCGATACCTGGCCATTGTCGGGTGCAGACTCTTCGTGTACCGGTATCCGCTGAACAAGAAACGCGGTAACGGAAATATACCGCTGAACGTGATTGACCTGTCAAACGCACTCATCTCGCGCAAGGGAGACAACGTCATCAACATCCATACGCACCGGGACGTAATCGAGACTGTCGGATGTCACTGCTAGTATGAGTTCAAGTTCGATCGAGCGGACACCGTTCCCGGCTGGCTGATGGAATTGAAGAGCGCCTCGTCTCGCGGCATTTCGCTCTACGGCGAGCGAGTGTTTCTTCTCTTGCGCGATCACGCGTAGGAGGAGTCCCAGATCATCGGAGCCCTCCGCAGTTCACAGTCGAGTGCATCTGCTCAGGCGGTGCCGACTCGCGAGGAATCGAGCTGCAGTCCGGTCGATGACGATGGCGATGTTCTTTCTCACAACTCTCTCCTCCATCCACTGCCGTCGTATTTCGGAAGAGAGGCGACGATTCGTCCAGACGACAGCGACGACGACTCCCTCCACGACGATTCCATAACGGTTGTCGACTTGGAGGGAACTCATCCGTAGTTGTCCGTGTACGCCTGGGGCTCCAACAACGCACACCAGCTCCCCATCTCCTCCAAGGAGCAGGCCGTCGCGAAGCCGACCCAGTCCGGCTTCTTTTCCTCTCCCCACCTCGCTCCGCTGATGGTGGCGGCGGGCGGCAGTCACGCGCTGTGTCTGACGGACGACGGAGAACTCTTCGCGTGGGGCGCGGGCGCGCGCGGCCAGCTCGGCTTGGGCGAGTCGATCAGTCACTGCGAGACGCCCCGAGTGGTAGAGGCGGTGTGTGGCGTGGACTGTAGATCGCGTCGCTGAGCAAGACCTCCATTCTCGCCGTGGCGTGTGGCGGCAGTCACAGTGCGTGTCTCTCCTCCTCGGGTAACGTGTACACGTGGGGCCAGGGCGCCTACGGGCAGCTGGGCCAGGGGCTGGACGTGGACTCGTCCTCCGAGCCGATGATTCTGAACAAGCTGCGAGGCAAGGAGATCGTGACGGTGCGCGAGGAGGCGTGAGTTGAAGCATAGATCGCGTGTGGGCAGAACCACACGCTCTTCCTCTCCGCCAACGGCTCCGTGTACGCCTGCGGGAACGGGTACTACGGACAGCTCGGACTGGAGCAGGAGATCGACTACGTGGGCGGATTTGAGGCATGTGAGGCGTAGTTCTCTCCCGTGGTGGTGAAGGCGCTGCTGCCACACACGATCACCCAGATTGCCTGCGGCGAAACCTTCTCGCTGTTCGTGAGCAACAAGAACGAGCTGTTCGCCACGGGCATGTTGGAGCTGCCCGAGAGCGAGTTCGACAAGCATCGAGATGTCTTGGCGACTCCGCACCAAATCCCCTTCGAGGGCGAGATCCTCAAGATTGCCGCAGGCACGCGCTTCGCTCTCGTACTGTTGGGTGTGTGCTCGTGAGGCGTAGTTGCTGGTGAAGGGAAAGCACGCGAACGACGTGTACTACTGGCGAGCGGAGGACACGGATACGGTACCTCAGGTAGAACAGCAGGGTTTGAGTGAGTGGTAGACGCCTCGCGTCGTTCCCTTCCTGTCGACGTGCCACATCACGGACGTCACCTGCGGCACCTCGCACTGCATCGCGTACAGCCAGGAGACGGGGCGCGCGTTCAGCTGGGGCACCAACTACTGTGGCGAGCTCGGCAACGGGTCGTTCGAGGCTTCGCTGGACCCGACGGAGATCGACATCGGCAGCGACGAGAAGTTCATCCAGCTGGCTGCTGGCAACGCATTCACGATTGGACTGTGTCTGCCGCTGTCCGCCTCCAACCCTCGCGGCGGCGTGATCGACGAGGTGTGCTTCGCGGGAGAGGAGGCAAGGGAGGAGAACGACCCGACGCCGGTGATCACGTCGCGAAACCGATTCACCTTCAACACCATCGAGGTGGACGAGATTCGCGGGAACTCTCCGCTGCTGCGGTCGTCGCTGACCAACATGACGTCGACGACGGCGGTGAGGACTTCCGTCGCGTTCACCCCGATGGTGGAGCAGCCGCGTCCGCGCGAGAGCGAGAAGGAAGACATCTGCTTTCAGTCGCGTTCCAACCGCGCAGCAGCGCTCGAGAGGCAGTTCCAGACGATACTCCATTCGTAGTGTGCTTTCTGTTTGTTGGAGTACAGTGTTTCATTTCCAGACCGTGCAGTTCAGAGAATCGGGAGAGTGGTCTTGATGAGGCTGTCTTTGATGTGGCGGTAATGGAAAGAGTGCATGTGGTTTACGCTATACGAACGAGTGTGTGCTGCTCTTTCTGAGTGAGAGAATGACCATCGCGCCAAGAGAACTCAACTCCATTTCTGATCTCCACTATTCTCATAGCACTTTCTCTTCTATAAGAATCAGCACTCATTTAACCCTGCTATGATCCACTTCCCTTCTCTGCAATCCCCCATGCCCCCCGTATTCGCATCGTCGACAAATCGGCTCGGAGGCTCATTCCTTTCGGACGCGAAATGAGCGACACGGGCAGCGAATCGCAAGACAGGTTGGCAAAGGACCAAGGGTCTCGGCTGAACATCGTGCTGCGCTCTTTCTACAAGCGTCTTCAGGCGGACCAAGTCAAGGATATGGCGGTTTGTGCCCAGTCTATATCATCGTTCGTATGCGCTTTCGCCTCGTGTGAGTCCATTAGGCGAGTTCCTTCATGGACATTCCCCAATTGCTTGACCCATACGTTGAGAATGATTTGCCCCCGCTGTTTTCATATCTTCAGGTGATGGCGCGGTTTCTTCCTCAGGAGTAGAGCAGCTTCGCAAATCCGAATCGAGAGAAGGATGACCTGGTGTACAAGGTGATTTACGCGATCATTAAGGTGCGTGGTCTCAAACCGTCGGTCATGTACTTTCCGAACGATGTTTCTCTCTTTTCCCCGCTGGTTCACTCGCTGCGACAGTACGACGAGTGCGGAAACGCGAATTGGGAGTCTCTCTATGTCATTCTGTACTGGATCCATCTCCTCCTCCTCTCTCCCTTCGATATTGCGACCATCCAGGAGGAGCACGAAGACCTTATTTCCGATTTGTCCTCCTCCTTGCTGCTCTTCTTTCCTCGCAATGACCCTGTGGGCGATATTAACTCGCTCGTTCTTGCTCACTTTCTTGCCAGGTGCGACTGTCCCTGCCATTTCATGCCTAGACGCGATGTGATGCGTCGCATTCTCACACCGTCTCTCACGCTCTTTGAAACCCATCTCCGGACCGTATCCTCGTCCACCTACAACACGGCATACGCACTCTACCAGTTTCTCAAACTCGCCAGCATTGACGACATGACCTCCGAGCAGAGTGCTTCCTGTTGTAGCGAATGACGCCTAGTCTCTCAACTCTCCCCCTTCCAGCCGCTGTGCACGAAGCTGGTCGAGGAGGACGAGAACGGTCCTCGTCTGCGCATCGTGGCGGCGAAGCTGCTGACCCAGCTCATGATCGTGCGACTCCAGGCGGTGTTCAGACGCGCTGGCGTGGCACTGTACCGCCCAGAGGCTGGCGTCACCCGTAGCTCCTCGCGCGGACGCAGTGCGGCGATGGACGCGGTGGCGATCGACGACGACGTGCTGAGCGACCTGTCGGAGTGCGCGAACGCGCTGTTGGCAATGCTTGCTGAGGAGGTGAGGCATCGCGCGGCGCGTGAGTGGTAGACGCTCCTGGTGCGCGAGAAGACGGGCAAGGCGCTGGCGCGACTGTGCGGCTGTCTCCCGAGCGACCTGCTGGAGAGCGTGCTGGGCGAGCTGACGGACATGCTGGGCGAGGAGGCCGCTCCCGCCTCCGTCCACGGCGCGCTGTTCTGTCTGGGCTGCATGGCGATGTACCGCGCGCTCTCTGACGCGCAGCTGGACGCGCTGCTCCCGTCG
>ERZ780157.3014-NODE-3014-length-14738-cov-4.343799_pt1 | contig 14738 bp, 24 predicted proteins | sample MGYA00511169_ERZ780157 | MGnify/ENA primary metagenome ERZ780157 (study PRJEB29588, sample SAMEA1965149) | human gut metagenome | biome: human gut; feature: human-associated habitat; material: faeces | place: Denmark | collected 2008/2010 ... | reverse complement strand
GATTGAGTATCATTACCACTCCTTTTTCAGATAAAAGATGAAAGATGAAAGATGAAAAAAATCAATCCTTTTTCTTAACTCTTAACTAATAACTCTTAACTATGAATTACCAGTCTGTCCTTTCGTTTGTAATGTTGCACCGGTCGGAGCTGTGATCCGGACGCATCGCCAGCCTGCGGTTTTTGCCGTAAGCTTCGGGTTCGCCGTTTTTCAGCGCCGCAAACCGCGCCGGACCGCAGGTCTGGAGATTTTCCCCTGCGTAAATCGCAAGGCCGTCACTCCATGCGATATCGCAATGGCTGCTTGCAAGCAGCTCATTTTTCGTCGCTACAAAAGTCAGCTTTTTTGTCGTGGGAGTCTTGTCTTTTTTGATGCCTGCAATGTCGGTTACGACCTCGGGCAAATCAGAGGACAAAATCTGACGTCCCTGCTCAAATGCGGCCTGCATCGTGGTGCCGATCATCATTTTCGACGCCGAAAAATTGAGTCCGAGAAACCGTGTCCGGTTTTTGTCGATCCGGTATTTGCGCTCCAGCTCGGTGCATTCGCTTAGCCCGATGCCGGATTTGTCGCCCGCACCGACCACGTTGTAAGAGCTTGCAAGCATCGCGTCGATGACGTCCCGCTGACGCGTCAGACGCTCGCAGCGGTGCATTGTAATGAGCGCAAAATGCTCATGCTTCGGCTTGCCCGCGATATGCGACTCCCTGAGACGGTTGACAAAAATGCTGGTCAGGTCTCCGGTCGCCGCGATGTCCCACCCGAGCGCATAACGGTCATGTCCGAAAAGCCGCGCCCAGTAAAGCGGGTCAAAAAGATCAATATAACTTTCAAGCTGCTCCATGTTTTCGATCCGGAGCCACATCACGTCAAGCCGCTGCTGTGCCGCTGTGAGGTCGTCTCCGTAGATCATCTGATCGCCGGACGCCTGATTCGGAATACACATGTATTGAGACTCAAACGCGCCGCGCGTACGGCAACCGTCCTTGATCTGCGCCAGGAATTCTTCCCGCGTCTGCGGCTTGCCCCCCTTTGCGATTTTTACCTCGTTGACGGTCTCGACAAATCCCTCCGAGATCGCGTCCATGATGGTTGTGCGGTGGAAACTGATCTGCGGTTTCAGACCGTTCCGGCACGCCTTGCAGAGCTTTGCAAACTCGCTGTGCTCACTGCCCTCGGAGTCATACGCCGATACGAGTTCGAGCTGCCCGCCCCACGTGGTGCAGGGATACGCCATATCGTAGATCGCCGCCTGATCGGGATGCAGGTCCCATTCGTCGATCAGGACGTCGCCGCCCTTACCGGCAAAAGCAAGCGGATTCGAGGACAACGAATAAATGCGCGCCCCGTTTTTGAACTTGACGACACGTGCCGTGATCCCTTTCTTTTCGTCCACGACCTCGACCAGATCGCCGTCGAGCCCGATCACGCCCTCCCACTGCTGCGCGATTTCCCGCGCCGCTTTGTTGGCTTCTTTCGCCCAGTGCGCAACGTAATCGACCACAAACTCTTTCGCCGTGATTTCATCCCGCGAGCTGACCCACTGGACGAACTTCGAGTCATGTTTACCGCTCCGCAGACACTTGATGCACGCCCGGTATGAGGTCGCGTAAGTAATGCCGCCGCGACGGGTTTTCTCATAGAGCTTGATCGGCGATTCGTCCTTGATCCATCGTGCCTGATACGGTAAAAATTTCATGTCAGTCCCACCGATTCGTTAAGTTTCTGAATGACGGCTTCATTGTCGACGGTTCCCGCAAGTTTGCGCAGTTCCGCAATTTCGTCGTCCCGTTTTTTCAACTCAAAATTGAGCTTCGCAATTTCCGCCGCATGCTCTTTTTCGGCTGCCTCGATTTCATCGTCTTTTTCGCGCAGTTTCCGCTTGAGTTCAGCGATCTGATTATCCTTCGCCGGATTGGTCAGAGCGGCGACGCTTTGCGCTAGACTCCGCAGAGCCTTCACGCGATCCCCGTCCGACAAGTCAGAATTCTCCGGCAGGTCAGACAGGTCCGACAAAGCCTGAATCAGCTTCACCCGCGCCTGGTCGGACACCGTCTCCAGCGTCCCCGCGTCCCGCAGCAGAGCCGTCGTGAGCTGGCTGGAACGGTCCGCAAGCTGTTTCCTGCGCCGCGCCGCAGTTACTTCCTGATATTCTTTGCTTTTCTTGATCCCGCTCATCGCGGGTGCGGTCAGCCGCAACCCCCGTTTTTTGTATTCCCCGGCGATCTCCGGATCGCTTGATACAGCCTCAAATGTCGCGCCGTCGTCAATCATGAAAATGATCTTCCAGCGCAAAGCGGCGGGGAGCATTGAAAAATTACTCCTCGGACCCGCTCTCATCGCATCGCCTCCGGTCCGAACAGAAACGGATCGCTCCGCAATTCGGAACGTTCGATTTTTCCGAGCGCGGCATCCAGTTTCAGACGGATTTCACCCTTGAGTTTATACCAGGAGTCAAAACCGAGTATCGGCTCCAGATATCCTTTCTCCGAAAGAAAATCAATCTCCTGCCGCACCGTGACCGCGTTATCTTTTTCAATGACAAGGCGGTTGAAGGCAAGACACAGATCCTGATTGAATAGAATCACCCGGATTTCCTGCGGGTTCTGGTAACTGTAAAACGCGCCCAGAATGGCACGCCGTATCGCATAGGTATTCATTATTTGCTCCTCGTGTTCATTGACAGCAGGATATGACTTTGAAGCTCTTTCCGGAGCTCCCCCAGATCTTCCCGCAGATTCCCGATGTAATTGGTCAGATTCGTAATCGCCTGACTCTGCGCCGCATCCGTGGACAGAACCTGTTTGATGTCCCTGCCCAGAGTCTCCACGGATTTTGCCAGCGAATTCACTGCCGCAAGCATCTCCCCGTGACGCTGTGAATCCTTTTTCAGATTCGCGATCTCCGCCTCAGCGGATGCCATCCGCGCCTCGGCGAGCTTGTCGCGCTCAGCCATGATCCGTTTGAAATATGCAATCGCGATACCCCCGAGGATCGCCGCGATCACGCCGGTCACGCCGCCGCCGACCGCGCCGTAAATGATCGAGTAAATATCGCCCATAATATCCCTTTTCAGTTAAGAATTAAGAGTTTTTTAGTGATCAGTGGTTAGTGATTAGTGGTCAGTGAAGGAAAGGGCTGCCGCCCTTTAACCTGCTTTTTACTGCCCATAACTTCGCAATCTCGCTATCTTGCAATTTCGCTATCTGAAAAAAAAGCGCCGGATTACGCGCCGGAGCCCGCGCTCATATCGTAAATCAGCCTGTCAACCCGGCCAAGGTAATGAGCTGTAATCAGTTAAGAGTTAAGAGTTAAGAGTTTCCATCTCGCAATCTCGCAACTTTGCAATCTCACAATCTGAAAAAAAGGATGCAGCAGATAAACCGCGCTGCTCCGGCGTCCGGGGTGTTAAAACATCCCGGCTCTATCCCTCCGAGCCGCCTCAAATCCTGCGTAAAAAATCACGCGGCGGCAAGTCCGGGAACGTCTCGCCCGGAACGTCGTGCTTTCACAAGTGGGTTTCAAAAAATGGCGCTCCCGGCAGCAGCTTATCCGTGATCAGCGGGGCCCTGCAAACCGTCCATTGTCGCGCGCTGGACGTGCCTCTCTCTGCCACGGGAGCAAAAAAGTATTTCTCTCGCGATCTCGCAACCTCGCAATCTCGCAATCTGAAAAAAAGTTCCCCGCGCACGTCACGCGGGGCAAAAGAAGAAAGACAGAGACAAGCGAGAAAACAAGTCTCTATATATACCGAGGTTGGTCAAGAGATTCAGATAAAATTCTTAAAAAATGAGCGTAGATTTTAATTTTTCTTGTCAAAAAGCAAGATGTTTTTCTTATTTTTAAAAAAAATTATTTTGCTGATTTGAAAAAATTAAAAATGACCACATATTATAGATAAGAAAGTGAGGCTGAAAAATGAAAGTCAGATTCGGAGAAAAGCTATTGTCGGAAATGCGGCGCGCGGAATTGCGCCACGGCGTGAGCTACAGCGAAATCGCACGCAAGGCATTACGCAAAACACGCCGCCTGAAAATCAGGATCAAGCGCAAAAAAGCGGAGACAACCTACGGCGGCGAAGCGATCCGGATTGACGTCGAGGAAAGCGAGTTTCCGGGCGTGACTCCTGCCGAAATCCGTAGCGCGATCGCATGGTATCTGTCACGGCAACCGGAGACTCCGGCGCCGCGTCCCGTCGATGACGGTGGACTCATTGCCGGAGTTGATTATAAAGTGATTATTTGTTAATTTTTTAATTTGTGCCAGTTGCGCACTTGGAATGATTTCAGTCTCCGGTAGCGCCGTGAGGCAGGATGAGGGATTCAACCATGATGTCCCCGATTATAAAATCAGTTAAAATCTTATTTCTGGATCATCTTTTCTGTGCCAACGAGCAGAAAACGAGTGATTTCTTTCCATATAAACTTTTTGAATAATCCGGCAAACTTGATCAATATTTTCAGACATACGCTTTACGAAAGCATCCTCATCTTTCAGATCGCATCCTTCTTGCATAGTTACAAGTAGAGCAAGATCATAAATCCGTTTTTCTTCTTCCTTTTCAAACACCATTTTTTCCATAATCACTCCTCCTTTTTTTATTTAATCAGTCGTTTTATCAATTCCTCTAACAAAGAACAATGTTTTTATAAATTCAACTGGGCAACGAAGTATTTGTCTAAACGGTCTATTGCAATAATAATTATACTCAGCTATTAACATAATTATATCCTTTCTTATTTTTACTTCATCTTTTGAAATGCAATCCCGTAATATCTCGCAAATCTCATGTCTAATAAAATCTCTTTGTTCTTCATCAAAAATCTGCATTTTAGACATATAAGACTCATAGCGCCCATTCAATAGTGTAACGACTTCTTTCCAGTCATTACAGTATGTAGCCATATTTACTTTTCTTAAAGTTCCTTCAAAATCTTCGGTAAATGCAACAAAACGTTGATGCCATACTAATAATCGGCAAACAAATATGATAGCTATAGATATTGGTACTGTCCACGCTCCCAAATTTTTAAGCGCGATTAGAACAATATCCATTATTTTGTTTCCTCTCTTATTTTTTCTCCAAAATTTGCTGCCGCCATTGCGACAAAACGAACCTTATCTGCGTCAGATAGGCTATCGAATATTTTTAGCACTTGCTCCCGCATTAAATCAGACTGAGAGTTGGCCGTTTTTCCACCAAAAAAATCTATGACGATATCGGGGAATAACCTGAATAATGTCGTAACAGTCATATTGCCGATAGAACAACGCCCCCGAAGATAATCTGCTATAGTAGATTGCGATATTCCTGTTTTATTGGCTAAGGCTGTTTGAGTTCCAGCCCTTTTACAAGCTTCTTCCAAAGCCTTGAGTACGTCTTGCTCTACCATGAAATTAATCCTTTTAAGATATTTTTCTTAAAATTATCGTAAGAACAAGGCTTTTTCAAACTTTTTTCTGAAAAAATATCGAATATCCTATTGACAATATAGTAGTATTCGATTATACTTATCGAGAATTACGATATAAGGTAGGAGATCAACCATGACAAAACTGAAAAATCTAAGACAGGCACGCAAGCTGAAGCTTCGACAGATCGCAGAGGTAATCAATGTTAAGCCGCAGACGGTGCATAAAATGGAGCGGGTCGGAATTCATAAACCGGTCACTGCAATGCAGTATGCAGCAGCCTTTCCCGGACTCAACTGGGAAGACTTGATCGACGATCCGAAGCCCAAAGAGTCCCGTGTCCCGCGCGCATAACTAATAACAAAAAAGAAGGAGAAAAGACAATGAGCAAGAAAATCAGATGGTTCCAGTGGGGCGATGAAAAACCAGGCTATGTCACGACCTGGACCGTTGCAGCAGACGGTTCGGTTGTCATCGGAAAATGCATCCCGATGGAGACAGCACGCCGCCGCGGTTATGAATTTGAATGCCCGTATCCCTAATGGAGGCCTGAATCATGGGATTGACACCGTTGGAAAAAATGAACCTGGCCGGATTGGCTGATCTGCTGTGCAAACGTGTCAACGCAGTGGTTCGGAATACAGAACCTGACAAACTTTCTGAAAAATTGCAGGAACTGGCCAAGATGGCTGATACCATCAAGTTTGCGTCACAAAAACTTGACAGAAAGGAAGAGACCGAATAATGGAACTCACACCGGAAATCATTGAAGCTATCCGGAGAAAAAACGAAGAGCTTGGTGCCAAAGCATTTTCCGCACAGGTTGGAATTGGACCCCAGACAATATATAAATATATCTCCGGAATGATTAAAACAGTCCATCCCCGCACGTGGGCACGGCTGTATCCTTTGATCCGTGAACATCTGCCGGGGGAAGACGGGGAGCTTTTGCAGATCGGCAATATTGTCAGGCTGAAATCAGGCGGTCCTCCGATGACGGTCGAAATGATCAATGGCCCCATAACAGGCTGTGTCTGGTTCCTTGACGGTCAGCGGTTATCCTCTTTCTTCCACGCCGACACTCTCAGAAAAACTACTCCGGAGGACTGAATCAATGACACTCGAAACAGTAATAACAATACAGATGATTTCTGCCGGAATCTGCATCGGTGTATGTCTTATAGTAATGATAGGAACCGCATTGGATGCCATCATGAGTAAAAAGCTCGGCAAAATACCGCAGCCGAAAAAGACGCCGCCGCGCGGCGACAACTTCATCGTCTGTGTCTGTGCGGATTGTGTGCACCATGTCGGCTATCAATGCGGCAGAGACCGCACATACATCACCTCGGACGGCAATTGCAGATCTTATGTGCCGCAAGATCGTAAGATCGCGAAGTAAAAACTCTTAACTCTTAACTCTTAACTCTTAACTGAAAGGAACTTTCATGAAAAAGACTCTCACACTGCCGGAAAGCGAAATCATCACCCTCGCGGATGCCGCGAAGAAACACGGAACGGTGGAGCTGGCAAAAGCCATCGGCATCGGCAAAACGCAGCTCTACCGGATTTTGAGCGGGCACAATCAGGTGATTCCCGCGACCGCCGAAAAAATTGACGTCTGGCTCTCCACCGGCATCCCGCAGCCGGAGAAAACGGAGGAGCCGCCAAAGTCAGAACAGCGTCGGACTCGTCCGACAAAGTCCGACATACACAATCCCCGGATTTATACTCTGTCCGGCAAGCCTTCCATCGACTGGAGTGATCCGAAAGTTCTGCGGATTGCCGTCTGCAAAGTTGCGGCAGCGATTTTGCAGGGCCGTCTAAAAAACGTCAGCATCACAATCGGAGGGCAGTGCAAATGTGGCGACTGACTTATTACATGGCGGGCATTGTCTCCGGGATGCTCGGCGGCGCGGCGCTGGTAACTTTTACGGCACTGTAAGGAGCGGCAATGGCGGACGGGGAAGATTATGTAACTGGTCAGCAGGTCCTGCAGGCGGCGTCGGAGCCGGGACGCATCTACTCCGACCGGCGCATTGTCATGATGCTGTTCAAGGCCGCGAAAAAGCCGGAATGGGCGCTGGCGAATTTTTACGCCCATCTGATGCCGCACTGGTCGCATCAGCAGCTGGCGAACTTCCTCGGCATCAAACGCTCGACGCTGACGACCTATCTGCGCGAGGAAGTCACGGAGGACATTTACGACCTGCTCCCCAAAGAGCGGGAAAAAGAATAAGACAGCAAGATTGCAAGATTGCGAGATTGCGAAGTAAAAATCTTAACTCTTAACTGAAAGATAGTGCAATGCAGAGACACACAAGAATCAGAATTCAGGATGCAGCGGATTTCATCCGCGAGGAGGGCGGCTGCAATGAGATCATCGCCCTGGGGCTTCAGAAAATCGTTGAAGCCCTGAATGACGAAATGGATGACGAGGAGCTGATGATCCCCGACGACAGCGATGATATCGTCGTTGACGGTCCCGAACCGAAGGAAGAACAAGGAACAGGGAACAAGGGAGAAAAAAAGGAAGAACAAGGAACAGGGAACAAGGAAGGAAGAAGGCGGAGAGAAAAAAAGGAAGCCGCCGAAACCGATGCTGCGGATTCCGGTTCTTTGTATACTTCGCAATCTGAAGCCAAATCTCGCGATCTCGCAACTTCGCAATCTCGCGATCTTGCGCTGACTCCGGAGCAGATCCGGCAGGGACGGTCACGGGTGCTGCGCCTGATCCAGCAGCGCACGCCGCCGGATATCCCGACGCTGGTCCGCGCCTGCATTGACGACGGCATGACGGCAAGCGATCTCGCCGAGACGACCGGGCTCGACTCGATCACGCTCATCAAATGCAAGACTGGCGCCGTAACATCGACGGTCGCGGACCGGTTTCAGGAGCTCTTTGCATTTCCCCGCAAACCCGCGACACAAGAGGAGGCGTAATCATGGCTACCGTAATGGATGACAATCGTGCGGCGCTCGCAATGACCGAGGCGGAGGCGGATCAGGTTTTTCAGGCGATCGCAGAGGAGACGATTTTGCTCACGCGCAAAATGGCGGAGTATGAGCGGCATCTCGCGGCGGTCAAGGCGGAGGCTGCCGCCGCCAAAGCGCAGAGCGATGCGATCCTCAAGCCGCTGGTCAGGCAGTTATCAGATTACATCAAGGCGCATCCGGAGCAGTTTGCAATGATACGCGCCAAAAAGACGCCGTTCGGCAGCTACGGTCTGCGCAAGGTGTCCGACCTTGAGATCACGGACGAGGCGGCGCTCCTCAAATCTCTGATGGCGCATGATCTCAAGGATGGTTACGAGGTCACGACCAAGATCGTCAAAAAGGCGGTTGAGCGCATGGTGCGCTCCGGCGATACCCGCATTACCGGCGCCGTGATTCGCAAGGGAGAGCGTGTTGGTTACACTGTCAAAAAAGAGCTGCTCGACAACGCAAAAAATACGGGAGTGCAGGATGTTTGATACGGATTTGTTTCACTCCACCCCGGACGCCGGAGTGTCACATGTTACACTTGTTAAAACTGATTGCAATGATCATACAAGTGAGTCCGGAGTGTCACATGTTACACTTGCGAAAACTGATTTGGACACGATCCATAATCTGGAGCGCGGCATCATGCCGGAGACTCTGGAGGAGCTTACCGGCGCCGGTCGTTTTGCGGTGAGCATATCGTCAAAAGCGCCGTCGATCATTGCTGTTTCGATCACGCTTGCCCGCAAGTTCCTCGACAAAAATGCCTGGACGAAATGGGCCGCCGACAACTTCAGGCTGCGCGGCTCATATCTCCACCATCTGCACAAAATCGGCAGGATGCTGGTCGCGATCGCCTCCGACAAGACGCTCTACCGGAGGCTCTACGGTCTTGACGTGGACAAACAGTATTCCATGACGTTTGTCGACGTGCATCAGCTGCCCAACTTTTTTGCACACTACCCCAAACTTGACCTTGAGACGATCAGCCGGATCAAATTGCGCGCAATCACGCTCGCGTGGCCGGAGGAGCCGAAAGACACCGGCGACGACGGTGAGGACGCAAAGCCGGAGCAGCTTACTTTCAATCTCTTCGACGAGATCACCGACGACCGGCTGGAACAGATCATCGCACACGAGGATTTCGACACCTGCGGCGCAATTGTAATGGTTGACAACGGCGCAAGACTCTGCCGCACCGCGATCCCTTACATGGCGCAGCATCCGGAGGAGTTCGGGCCGGATGACCTGCCCGCGCTGGAGGAGATGTACCGGAATCTTGATGACGCTTCGCACAAAATCCTTGCTCTGATCAACATTAAAAAGCAAGAGCAACTGCAAATCACGGAGTAATGACCATGAGTCTGTTCAGCGAGATGATGAGGCGCAAACGCGCCGCGCGGGAAAACGCATTGCAAACAGTTTTAACAAATGTAACATGTGACACTCTCCCGCCGCCGCAGCTTCCGGCTGTCAACACTCCCAATGCGGTTGCATTGCCGGTGCAGGCACCCGCAGACGTCGCCGTCTACTCATCCGCGCCCGCCCCCGAAACCGATAAATGCACCGCAGAAGAACGTGCGCTCCGCGATGAAAAAGTCGAGTTTGTCCGCATGGTCACGGACTATAAACACGCACACCCGAAACAGGGGATTGCAACGGCAGTCCGGCACATCGCTGCCACCCGCATCCATGATTTTCCGCTCCTCTCCCGCGCCGGTAAGAACGGCGGCTCGGCGTTATCCTATGCCAATTACCGCGTATGGACCGAGGGGACTCCGAAAAAAGAGGGATTGATTGATCCGGCAACCGGCAGGATCGACTACACCCGCAAAAACATTCTCCTGCCCAATTACGGCAAAACAAAAGAGGTTCCGGACGGCGATCCCGCGTTCTGGACCGCTCTGCAGGGGGCGATCTTCCAACCGCAGGGCGAGGACATCGCCGCGACGCACCGCATCCTTGCCCTGAAATGGGCGATTCAGTATCCCGGCGTCCGGATACCGTCCCTGCATCAGGTCTATTATTACCTCAAACGGCGTTATCCCGAGCGCATGAAACTCCTTGCTCGCAAGGGCGAGAATTATTACGATCAGAATATCCGCGCGTCCGTCATGCGCGATCCGAACACGATCCGCCCGAATGAGGGATGGGTTACGGATACGCAGGACTGCGATTTCATGATCCAGGTCGAAGGTTCGGACGGCATTGAGGCGATCCGTCCGAAAATCTGCGTGATCATGGACATCAAAAGCGAGTATGTGCTTTCTGTTCAGTTTGTCACGACGCCGGTCTGCAATGAGATCATCCGCAATGCGTTTGCGACCGCCGTCTTTCATTACGGCCGCCCGAAAGCGTTCCTGACCGATAACGGCCGCGACTATCTCAAGGCGGGATTTACGACGCCGGTTGTCTTCACGCCCGACATTAACGGCACAAAACGTTACGAGCATTCCATCCTGCGCGAGCTCAGCGTTGAGCACCATATTGCAACCAAATACAATGGACGCGTCAAATACGTGGAGCGTTTTTTCAAAGAGCTCGCAAAATATTCGAAAATCGCGCGCGGCTATGTCGGCAACAAACCCGAAAACCGGCCGGCGACGGCTGCCGTATGGGAAAAAGAGCGGAACCGTCCGTATCTCTGGAACAAGGATGAGGCCTGCAAATTTATCGGCGCGATGATTGACCTCTACCACCGGACGCCGTCGAAAAAGAGCAAGTATCTCAATGGGCTTTCCCCGGAGCAGGCTTTTGCGCCGGAGCTCCGTTACAGGCGCGCTGATTTAACTTTTGATGAGTATCTCCGCGCATTTCAGATGCCGGACCCAAAGGCGCGCAAGGTCGACTTTCGCGGTCCGTCCGTCAACTGCGACGGCAAGGTATTTGTCGCGGTCCCGGAGGAGCGCAAAAAACTCTGGCAGTATGACGGCAGGCCGGTGATGGTCAAGTTCGACCAGATAAGCGGTGAGCATTGTTTTGTATATGATCTTGACGGCTCTTACATCTGCGAGTGCCGCACGCCGAAAATGCTGCCGTATTTCGATGCGCCGCGCGAGGAGTTGTCCGCCGATCTTGAGCGTATTCGCGCCGACCGCAAATATCTCCAGACGTTGATCCGCGACGCAACCGGCGACTGGCACAAACTTGATCCGGCAACTGCGTTCCAGCTGCCGCGCGAGGCATTTTTAGACAAGGCAAAACTCCGGCTGCTGGACTCCCGTTACTCCGTAAAGGGCGAAACACATAATCCGCGCATTTATGTCCTGCCGTCCGAGCTCCCCTCCGCACCGGAGGCAAAACCGCAAATCCCCGCACCGGTTGTCACGCCGCAGGAAAAAGCCGAGATTGCCGAGATTCACGCCGCGATCACGCGGCAGAAACAGGAAACACCCGCCGAGGATGACCTCAGCGAAATTCATAATTTCATCACCAAAAGAAAAGGAGAAGACGATGGCTATTGATTACATCGACACGACAGACAAGAATGAGGATCGTTCCGACAGATTGACATTGAGTCATGACGCTTTCATGGCGCATGTCGCGCAATGCCCGCCGGAGGACCAGGAGCGCATGAACTGGCTGTGGGGATACCTGCACAATGTGCTCAACCGGAGCAAATCCAGGCTGATTGCCGAACTCGGACAGGAATGGGAGGATATCAGACGCTATCTTGCCGGAGGTCTGCCGGATTACAAACATGCCGATATGATTGAGGCGATCGACTCTCTCATAAGACGGGCAGCACGGCAGAAACCGCTGGTTTCAACCATCGTGACGGAGCGCATTATTGAGGCTCTGGACTACTGCCGCGATTACTCGGCAATGATTTATGTCAGCGGTCCGACGGGACGCGGCAAAACTTATACCGCCGAATACTGGGCGGCGCAGAACAACCACGGGCGCACACGGTATGTCCGCGTGCCGAGCGACTGCTCCCGCAGGACACTTGTTTTCACGCTTTGCCGTGCCTGCGGCGTATCCGCACGCGGCAACACCGCCGATATGGAGGCGAATCTGCACAAGGCTCTTACGCCGCGCAACGTGTTGATCCTTGACGAGGCGGGGCATCTGCTCAGCCGAAGCGGACGTCCGGGCGGGGCGATTGAGCTTGTCCGCGATCTCCATGATATTTGCGGATGCGGTGTCGCCCTGATTTTCACGGATGTTTATCTGCGCGAGGTCAAGAGAGGCGCAAACGCCGATTATTTTGAACAGTTTTTAGGGCGCCTGGAGTTTCCCGTGGAGATCGAAAAACAGCCGCGCCGCGATGAAGTCCGCGCCGTGCTCCGTGCATTTATCGAGAACCCGGATGAAGCGCTGGTCACTCTTGCGCTGGATGCAGCCCGTGCCCGTGACGGCAAATTGCGGACCTTGTTCAAGGATCTGACTCGTGCCTCGGAATTCGCTAAGAACAAAGGACATTCCATGACCCGTGCAGACTTGCAGCTCGCAATCAAATGGCGCAAATCTACCGGTGCATGGCCGGAAGACAAGTGAGATTGCGAGATGGCAAGATTGCGAGATGGCGAAGTTAAAAACTCTTAACTCTTAACTCTTAACTGAAACCGGAGGTTTCCATGATTTACGAGGCGAGGATCAGATTGAGCGCGGGCAAACGCAAATGGATGTTTACGTTGAGTCGTAACGGCAGGACGATCTTTGTCTCGGATCACAGTTACCATACGCGGGAGAGCGCGATCCGCGCCGCGCGCCGCCGGGCGGACGACAATCGCACCGGTCTTGCCCTGTCATGGTGCGCCGAACGCACAACGTTCAAAATCATATAACTGTCCGGTCCTTTCCGTCCTTCTTGTCCTTTTAGTCTTTTTAATTCTTAACTGAGGATTACACAAAAAAAATGAAAATTTATGTTGCAAGCAGTTGGCGCACCGAGCGCCATGATGAGGTTGTCAAAGCGCTGACCCGCGCCGGACACACCGTCTACAATTACCGCGAGCCCGCATCCGGCGGACACGGCTTTTCGTGGGATCAGGTCGATCCGGCGTGGCAGTCATGGGATGCGGAGCAGTATCGCAGAGCGCTTTGCAGCGATGAGGCGCAAAAAGGGTTCTGGACAGACTTCGACGCAATGACCGAGGCGGCTGTTTTCGTGGGCGTCGAACCGTTCGGCGTTTCGGCGTCGCTTGAGCTCGGATGGGCGGTGGGACGCGGCAAAAAAACGATCCTGCTGATCGACGATAAAAACATCAAACCTGAGCTCATGACCAAGATGCTGACGTTCCGCGTTGCTTCGATCCGCGAGCTCATCGACACACTGGAGGCGATCAAAAAATGAGCAATGAAAAATTACCCATTCCGCCTGATGGGTCTGCGTTACAATCTCGCAATCTTTACCGCGCCTGCCGCAAACACGTCCCGGAAAGCTGGATCACCGGCTATCCCGTCTGGGACGGCGACACACCGTTTCTGGTCAGGCGCGATTCGCACACCGGCTGGACGTTTTTCGCCGTCGACGCCGACACTCTGGAGTCCGTCCCCGATGCCTGTCCTTCCTGTCCTTCCGGTCTTTCCCGTCCGACAAGTCCTGTCACCCTTGCTTTTACCGCAGACGAGGTAAAAACCATCATCATCGGCATCGCCAAAAAGCGCAATGAGCTCCGGCATGACCTCGACAAAAAGATGCGTTTCGGCGAGCTGGCGCACGCCGCCGACCGCCGTAAACGCATCGCGCAATGCGACGCCATGATCAACAGACTCAACGCCGCACTGGAGGCATCCGGAAAATGAGCGTCAAGGCAATTAAGATCATGCAGAAAAAACTGGGATTGCCCGACGCCGATTACCGCGCCCTGCTGATGAGCGAAGCGGGCGTAACGAGTTCCACGCAGCTGGACCCGGACGGCGATAAAAAGGTGATGAATGCCCTGAACAGACTCATCAACGAGCGGAATCACGCCCGGCATTCCCGCCCGAAAAGCAAAGCCGAGTCCAAAATATGGGCGATCTGGTATCAGGAGCTCTGCCCGCACTTGGAGCCGCGCTGCCGCAATGTCCGCTACCTGGCGGGGATCATCGAGCACCGGATCGGCAGAAACATCCTGTCCGACGGACAGCTGCTGACGTCGCTGCTGGATCGCGGCGAACTGCATCAGGCGATCGAAGCCCTGAAGAAAGCCGCCGACCAGCGGCAGAAGCCTCCGCGCCGCCTCCGGCAGCCCCGTCCGTCTCTCTGTCCTTCCGGTCCGACAAGTCTGCCGCCCCCTCCGGTTCTCAACGAGTTCGGAAATGACGTTCAGGCGCACCCCGAACTCGCGGAGGTCCCGTTTTAACTCTTAACTCTTAACTCTTAACTCTTAACTCTTAACTCTTAACTCTTAACT